>Ga0210050_1002839_pt1 | contig 16021 bp, 10 predicted proteins | sample CryGey132114_all_FD_185463 | JGI IMG/M metagenome (GOLD analysis project Ga0210050, IMG submission 185463) | Groundwater microbial communities from aquifer - Crystal Geyser CG22_combo_CG10-13_8/21/14_all (SPAdes) (version 2) | ecosystem: Environmental > Aquatic > Deep subsurface > Groundwater ...
CCTTTAAATAGAGCACAAAGACAGTTGCATTTTAGTATCCATGCGCCTGAAAAAATCCAACCGCAAACCCTGTTCAATATCCAATTACAACTGGCTGCCGATAGCCTTAAAAATTTAAATCACCAACCCGCTAAGGTGACCATTGCCGCAGTGGATCAAGGCGTATTGTCTGTATCAGGATTTAAAACACCCGACCCCTTTAAATATTTTTTTCAACAAAAGAATACCCAAATGGATGCTCGGGATAATTTTGATGAGATTTTGTTTCTCAAAAACATCAAAGATGCCATTCTCAAATATGGTGGCGACGCAGCTGAACTCAGTCGTGGCGGCAATAAGCCTCAGTCTAACCCTCTGATATTGTCATTATTTCATCAACCTGTCACTTTTGATCAAAACGGCAGTGCCAGTCTTCAATTATCACTACCAGATTTTAATGGCGCTATCCGATTAATGGCCGTGGCTTTTTCTGCAGACTCTTTTGGGTCGACTGATAAAGAAATGATTATCGCCTCCCCCATTGTTACTCAACTCTCCTTACCCAGATTTGCCGCTTTTGGGGATATCACCCAGCTTAGCCTGGATATAGATAACACCACAGCTGTACTACAAAAACTCTCATTAGATTTGCAATTACAAGGACTCGATTTTTTGGATCAAGCCTTCCAGCATCAAGCAATTATTCTCACGCCAGGGCAAAAGAAAACCTACAATTTTCCCGTGAAAGTGACAGCATTTTATGACCAGGCAGAAATTATCATGCAACTTAAAAATACTGAAAAAAAACCTCAGACTGATCCCATTGATTTAAATAGACAATGGCACTTGGGACTAAGACCAGCATACAGTGCCATTACCTCAAAAAGTTTTACACAACTCTCAGCCAACATCAGCCTATCGCCCTCTAAAGAATGGTTAGAAAACACCTTGCCTGAATCATTACAATATGCGGTTCATCTTCAGCAATTGCCGCCTTTAAATACCCAGGACAACTGGCAATACTTGTTGAGCTATCCCTATGGTTGTTTGGAGCAAATCAGTTCAAAAGCCATTCCCTTGGTATGGGCAGATGCAGAAACTCGTCAACATTGGAATTTAAAACTTCCGCGAGATTTAAACAGAAATCGTGAGATTGATCGCGCGATTAGTCATCTACAAAGCATGCAACGGCCCGAAGGTGGATTTGGCCTTTGGAATGAACATTCCCCAGAAGAATATTGGCTTAGCGCTTATGCCACAGATTTTCTTCTCACCGCTAAAGATCTCGGTTTTATTGTCCCAGCACAAATGCTAAAAAAAGCCAACGAGCGTTTACTCACCTATCTGAATAATGGATCGATTAATTTCTATGACCATTATTCAGAAGATCCCGATCACAGTCGTTTTGCCTATCGTAGCTATGCAGCTTTCGTTCTTTCCAGAACAGCCAGCGCTCCACTAGGCAGTTTGAGACAATTATTTGATCAATACCATAACAGAGCAAAATCACCACTTCCTTTGGTGCAACTGGCTGTGGCACTTAAAAACCAAGGCGATTCATCCCGCGCACAACAGGCTTTACAACAAGCATCTGAAACCGGCAGAACAGCTTCTATTTATCTGGCCGATTATGGTAGTAAAGTGAGAGATTTGGCTTGGAGCCTGTGGCTTAATTCTCGCTACCAATTAAATTTGCCCAATGCAACCCATTTACTCATGGATTTATCTGAAGAAACTTATCGTCAACAATACTTGACCACACAGGAGAGAAGTCAATTATTTCAATTAAGCATGGCTTTAAGTTATGCACCAACAACAGAATGGAAAGCCCACATCACCACCAATTTAGGCAGCATTGAACGCAAGTTTCAAGGACAATTCAATCAGCGCTTTGATGGCAGTATCGTTCCTTCTGTTGCTATCAAAGTATCGTCATTAGATTCCAAACAACTAAAAACCTATGCCACCCAAACCCTTGTCGCTCACCCCGAATCTCCCCCAAAAGAGATGAGTCATGGATTAAATATACAAAGAGAATGGTTTGCCACAGATGGCAACCCCATCACCAATTTCGCCTTTAAAACTGGCGATTTGGTGATAGTTCGCTTACAAGTAAGTGCCAACCAACGTACACCAGATGCATTGGTTGAAGAACTATTACCTGCTGGGTTTGAACTGGAAAATCCTCATTTAGCCTCTTCTACGCCCTTGGACTTCTTTTTTATTCAAGGAAAATCATTAAAAGGCTATCTCTCTCGCTATCAATCTCAGGTTAAAAATCAACAATACTTAGATGACCGTTATGTCAGCGCGATTGATCTCTACCCTCATGGCTCGGTAGATTTAATTTATCTGATGAGAGCAACCACCCCAGGACTCTATCAAGTCCCTTCATCTTATGTTGAGGATATGTACCGCCCTGAATTTCGTAGCCTATCTCAGGCGATAAATCCAGTGACTATTTCTGCGGTAAGTTCGATGGTCATCCATCAAAGCACTTCTGCTGAACAAAATGACAGCAGTCTGGCGCATTAAGATGAAAAGAAAACGGATCATCTGGGGTATTCTAGTCTTAAGCATGGTGCCACTATTTTTAGTGGCCAATGCGTTATTTCCAATCCCAATGGAAAAATCCCAAGCGCCATCCAGATTAGTTTTAGCTGAAAATGGACAACTGCTAAGAGCTTTCGCCAATCAGCAGGGGGTATGGCAATTTAAAGTCGAAAACAGTCAGGTTTCCTCCTTATATTTACAAGCGCTTTTAGGCTATGAGGATGAGTACTTTTACTATCACCCTGGTTTCAACCCTTTGGCTCTGGCTCGAGCTGCGGTTCAAAATCTCATGGCTGGAAGAATTATTTCCGGTGCTTCAACACTGACCATGCAAGTGGCCAGATTACTCGATCCCAACTCCAGAACCTTAGCAGGGAAAGCCAAACAGCTCTTTAGATCTATACAGTTGGAGTTTCTATTCAGTAAAAATGAGATTCTCGATCTGTATCTACAACTCGCGCCATTTGGTGGCAATATCCAAGGGATTAAAGCCGCCAGTTTGGCTTATTTTCATAAAGATCCACTTGAATTAAGCCATGCTGAAGCCGCTTTATTAGCGGTATTACCACAATCCCCGACAAAATTTCGTCCCGATCTGCACCCAGAGGTGGCAAAATCAGCCCGAGATAAGGTGATTAAACGTCTTATCCAGCAAGGTATTTGGCCAAAAGCTATTTTGGCTGAAGCCTCACAAGAGCCTATTTATTCCTACCAGCCTAATTTTCCCATGGATGCTCCCTTATTCAGCCAGCGAATTGTCAATGAAAATAAGCTGCCAGCGATGAATTCCTCATATCACACCAGTATTGATCAACAACTTCAACAGGGGCTTTCACAAAGAGTCAAAAACTTTGCTCATCTGTTAGATGGAGCAAACACGGTGGCTTTGATGCTGATTGATAATGAGAAATGGTTAGTCAAAGCCTATTTAGGAACCGCCAAATATTCTGATAGACAAAGCCACGGTTACATCGATATGACCCAAGTAATTCGTTCACCAGGTTCGACTTTAAAACCCTTTATTTATGCACAAGCACTGGATCAAAGCATTATTCATTCAAAATCATTATTAGTGGATGCACCAAGAATTCACAGTGATTATCAGCCGCTTAACTTTTCTGGTCATTTTCATGGCCCAGTCAGTGCACAATCTGCCTTACAACAATCACTGAATGTGCCAGCGGTGCAGCTCTTAGAAAAAATGACACCAGACGTCTTTATCAACAAACTGATGAATGTAGGTATTGCTCCACAGTGGAGTGGTTCCGAAGCCAATCTATCGATGGCTTTAGGTGGACTAGGCGTTTCCATGGAAGATTTGATGAGCCTATATGGGGCCATTGCTCGCCAAGGCGTTGTATCTCCCTTAAGATTTTCCGAAACCGATCCATTGGTTGAAAGACGATTGATGTCCCCCCAGGCCGCTTGGATCATCTACGCCATGCTCAGTGATCAAGAAAGAGGAGACCGACTACTCAATTCACAATTTTCAGGCATTGAAAACCACCTCGCTTATAAAACAGGCACTAGTTTTGGCTACCGCGACGCTTGGGCATTTGGTGTCACAGGAAAGTACAGCATAGGGGTATGGGTTGGACGCCCAGATGGCACGCCATCTCCTAATCAATATGGTGCAGCAACTGCACTGCCTTTATTATTTGAAATCAACGACTGGCTCAAAGATAAATCCCACCCCCGCAAACCCAATCAGATCAGCCAATCTGAAATTTGCTGGCCCAGCGGATTAAAAGCAACACTCAATTCAGAGGCCAAATGTCTTATAAGACACCAAGCTTTGGGCATTGACGACCAATTTCCTGCAACGCTATCAGCGACTGCCAATGATCCTTGGCAGGGAGCAACAATGTCATTAAATATCGCCAAAGATAGTGGTCTACGAACCTCACCTTATTGTGAAATTTCAGAAATTCCCATTAAAATCACCCTATGGCCCATCCCAGTTGAACCATGGATAGATGCCCGATGGAGAAGTCGCGCCCTCATCCCATCTCTGGATCCCAGATGTCATCAACAAAATCTAAAACTGGAACAACCTTTAAGCATTCTGTCCATTCAAGATCAATCGCATTTAAGGTTGCTCGATACAGATCAAACGCTGGAGATCCCTCTAGAATCACAAGGCGGCATAGGAGATGTTGAATGGTTTCTAGATGGCAACAAACTCCCGTCCATCGACTCAAAAACCCTATTAAGACTGAAGAGAAGCACCAACAAACGGCAAAAGACAGACTTAACCTTGGGACAACATGAACTCATTGCTATTGATGGTTTGGGCGCAATGGATAAAGTCGAATTTTCAGTGGATAACTGGTAATTTTTCTCGTTATCCACCCTTGCTAATCCTGTTTAACGTCTGTCTCAGGCAATTGCATCACATTAGAAAAAGCATCACGTTCACGTTCATCCGAGATCATTTTCTTCAACCATTCTCTAAATGCAGTAATTTTGGGTTGATCCGCCCAAGCTTTAGGGCAAAGAATGTCATAAGAATATTGACTCGGCAGCACTAAATCAAATGGACGCACCAATCTGCCACTCTGAATATCAAGCTGAGCCAAGACACTATGGCCAATTGCAATACCTTGACCGTAGCGAGCAGCTTGTAAAATAAGATTAGAATGACTAAAAATTGGGCCGTTATTTAGATTCACGCCTTTCACCCCAGCCATATCTAACCAATCTTTCCAGATTGTTATCGACTCATCATGTAACAAAGTGTGATAGCGTAAATCTTCGGGGCTATTAAGTGGTCTGGGTCCATTCAGTAATTCAGGGGAACAAACAGGCACTAAATATTCATCCAATAAGCATTCCACATGCAAATTATCTGAATAATCACTGGGCATCCCAAAATAAATCTGCACATCGACATCATCTCGTCCAAAATCAACCAGATGTTCACAAGATTTCAAACGCACATCAATATCAGGATAGAGTTGGCTAAACTTTTTCAATCGGGGCACTAACCAAGTCACGGCAAAGGTTGGAATCACGCTGACCGTCAAGGCTCCAGAAGCCCCCACCATTTTTAGTCGTTCGGTGGCTTCCCCAAGTTGTTCAAACATTTTGCGGATTGCAGGCCAATAGGATTGACCTTCGTGAGTTAATAATAAGGTTCTATTTCGCCTTAAAAACAATTTCATACCCAAAAATTCTTCTAATGACTTTATTTGATGACTGACAGCGGCTTGTGTCACAAAAAGTTCATCTGCGGCTCGGGTAAAACTTAAATGTCTCGCAGCGGAGTCAAATGCTCTTAAACTGTTGAGTGGCGGCAATCTTCTTGACATATTTTGTAACCTTTGGAGATAAAAAAAGGCAGATTCAAGTCTAATAAATGAACGATAATAGAGTCTGGCAAGGCATCATTGATCCATTAGAAAATCTAATGGAAATCATTATAAATGATCGTTTGATAGGGGTCTACTAAATCATTAAAATGCCCTCCATCAAACAGCCCTGATAACCCTAAAGGTACAGGATATTAAAAATCATTTGCCAGCGAAGGCCTGCACAACTCAATTAGTAGTGTGAGAGGAAAATATCATGAACAGAAAAATTATAAAGGCAATTAAACTGTTAGGTTTTAGCGCACTTTTAGCCACTGCGTGTCAGTCAGTCATAGCAACAGAAATCGTTTTTGGCAATGTTCAAAATCACCAGGAAGGCAGACTTATCGTGACGCCAACCATGGCAAACCGTTTAGAGAGACAACAGGCGAAAATCCTAGCTCAGTTTCAGAAACAAAATTCTGACTATTTGAATAATAAGCAACTGCAACTTGCAGAACTGACAGAAATGTTATCTTACATCCTGATTATGGCTCAACCCCAACCATTAGCATCAGTAAATGGAGAAATTTACTCTAACCTTTAAACCTTTTTCACACAATTTGCAGCCGTTTATTTTTAGTACTTTAGAGCCTTGTCGCTCTAACCTGTTATTAGCACCGTTAGTTGTTTGTAAAGGCTTATACTCCCTCCCTAGCCCTATGGAACTAACACTTAGCTATACAAGCCAGCCCGTTTTGGGCTGGCTTTTTTTTACCCCGAAAAAGCAAATTTATGCGATAATCGCACCACATTAAAAAATCAAATTATTTAATTTCTAAGGTGTTTGTTCCGATGATCTATAGCATGACTGCATTTTCAAGGTTAGAAAAGAGCGCTGACTGGGGACAGGTTCAAATTGAAATCCGCTCCGTCAACCAACGATTCCTTGATTTACAATTTAAACTGCCAGAAATTTTCCGCCATCTTGAGCCTCAGCTAAGACAATTGCTACAAAACAAACTATCTAGAGGTAAAGTGGAATGTAGTCTCAAATTTATTAACACCCAGCAATCAAGCTATTTAACGAGTATCAATAAACCTCTTGCAGAATCTCTTTCCAAAAATATTGACGAACTTAAAGGCCTGTTTAACAGCGATGGTCAAATCAATTGGCTCAACTTATTACAATGGCCAGAAATGATCCAACAACAACCCGAAGATATGACGGAAACAGAAAGCGCCATTTTAACACTATTTGCAGAGGCCATAGACAACCTCATGATCAATCGTGCAAGAGAAGGACAGAGCCTTGCAGAAATCATTCAAGGCCGTTTATCCAGCATGGAGTTACAGGTTCAAAAAGTTCACCAACAACTCCCAGCTATTCTACAATGGCAAAGAGAAAGAATATTACAAAAGTTTGAAGACGCCCAAGTCAAACTCGATACCGAAAAACTTGAACAAGAAATGGTGATGGTAGCCCAAAAAAGTGATGTGGCAGAAGAAATGGATCGACTCCAAACCCATATTGTAGAATTCACCCGAATCCTCAACGAAGGCGGAGCTATCGGCCGCAGACTCGACTTTCTTCTTCAAGAACTCAACCGCGAAGCCAACACCTTAGGCTCAAAATCCATCAATACCGAAACCACTAATGCCTCGGTGGAACTTAAAGTACTGATAGAGCAGATCAGAGAACAAATACAAAACATAGAATAGTTTTTTTACCCGTCCCAGAATGTCTTAAACTGTAGTGGCGAAGATATTCGATGGCACGGAGACTACGCCCGCGAGCATTTTGTTTTTTACAAAATGTTCACGGATCTTTTTGTCTATTCCCGCTTGTGCGCTAATAAAACCTGTTGGCACTACCACGGCGGCTTTGCCGTTGGGTTTTAATGAGGCAATGATATGTTGTAAAAATAGCGAGTAGATCGCCATTTTGTCTTTGGCGGCTTTGGGCACATTAGGAATACCGGCAAAGAAGCGCTCTTGGTTTTCTTTGCTGTCCAGCTCATCCCTAAAGTCGCTGAAATGGAGCTTAAACGGTGGGTTGGAGACAATATAGTCAAAGCGTTTCAGCGCTTTGCCATCTTTAGTGCTCTCGACATGATAGGAGTGGAGCAGGGTATTACCTTGAACCACATTCGGGATCGAGTGCACCAAATTATTTAAGATCAGGTTTAAACGCAGCAGGTTCGACGATTTTTGCGAAATATCTTGGGCGTAAATACGACAGCGGTTTTTCCCAATGGCGTGATCTACGTTCATTCATAGCGTGCCTGAACCTGCGGATGGGTCGTAACAACTTCGCGAGTCTGGCGTAGGGTATTTTTCAGTTTGTCAGCCAGTAGCAGCTCTTCCTCACCGATTTTGACAAACTTGAAGATGACGTCTTCGAGTGAGCGGTTAGGTGAATATTTTGAATCTTTGATCATGAAACTTTGATCATGCAGTTGATAAGTTTTTGTGTCATAATTTAACCGCTTTCTTGGCGTTCTCAAATATGGGGCTTGATCGAAACATATTTGATCATAGATCGTCATGAAATTCGATCATTTATATTTTTTTCAATGAGTTAACCTGAAGTTTCGTGGGGATCACTCAGCTTCTACAAGGAACAAAACAATGCCATCTATAAATCCTATGTTTATTGGCGCAGTGATGGGATTATCTGAAATTGGGCTTGCTATTTTTAAACGGTCTGGTGGGGATGCTCAGTCTAAAGACGGGGGTACTTTGGCTAAACTTTGGATGATTATTACACTCTGTATCAGTATCGCGAGTATTGTGCCTCATATGGTTTCTCAGGCAACTATTACAATCAATTTGAATGAAATCGCCTTGGTTGTGTTTATTTTTGGTTGGTTTTTACGTTGGTATTCTATTATTTATTTAGGCAAGTTTTTTACGGTGAATGTTGCGATTGCTCAGGATCATCGGGTGATTGATACGGGGCCTTATCGCTTTATCCGTCACCCTTCCTATACTGGCCTGCTTCTTGAGCTTTTAGGCTTCGGTCTCTTTTTACAAAATTGGCTATCTCTCACCATACTGCTTGTGCCTATTACCTTGGCTTTTGTGAATAGAATGGCTGTTGAAGAGAAAGCACTGGAATCTTTCCTTGGCATAGCATACGCAAATTACAAAGCGAGAACCAAAAGACTGATTCCTGGTGTTTACTAAAATTATTATTGAACATTATCCATAGCATTGCGCTTGTAGCTTCCTCGGTTTTGGACTTTTCTTTCATGGGATTTGGGAATAAGGCTATGATTGAATAATTGAATAATTTAGTAAGCTTCGGTATTATCTATAATCCTACTTACCCCACCCAGAGTGATGATGTCTATCTTATGGCAACTTTAGGACATTTATATATTGTTTCGGCTCCTTCTGGCGCGGGTAAAACCTCTTTGGTCAATGCCTTGGCTGAGCGATTAGACAATCTACAAATATCGGTTTCTCATACCACTCGCAAAAAGCGCGTGGGTGAAGTGGATGGCGTTAATTATCACTTTATTTCGATTGAGCAATTTCAAAAGAAGATTAGTGACAAAGCTTTCTTGGAATATGCTGAAGTTTTTGGCAATTATTATGGCACTGACCACGCTGACGTTGAGCGGTTATTATGTCAAGGCATTGATTTAATATTAGAAATAGATTGGCAAGGCGCAAGACAAATACGCAAAGCAATGCCCCAAGCCATTAGTGTTTTTGTGCTTCCGCCTTCTTTAGGGGCACTTCATGAACGCTTGACCAATAGAGGACAGGATGATGAGACGGTGATAGCCAAAAGAATGCAAGCCGCGAATGAAGAAATGATTCATTATCCAGAATATCAATATTTGATTATTAACGATTGCTTTAACACAGCACTGGATGAGTTAGAATCTTTAGTTATTAGTCATCGCTTAACCTTAGAAACACAACAGACTAACCACAGTGATTTATTAAATGCTTTAATCCAGATTCAATAGTTGGATCTGGGTATAATTAACTTACCCCAATAGGTTCAAATTCAAAATCATCCCTTTTATAACCTTCTCAGGAGATAACCATGCGTCCAAGCGGCCGTACCAGCAACCAACTTCGTCCCATTACCATCACTCGCCAGTATACCAAACACGCTGAGGGTTCAGTACTGATTGAGTTTGGTGAAACTAAGGTTTTATGCAACGCTTCTGTTGTTGATGGCGTACCTCGTTTCCTCAAAGGAAAAAATCAAGGCTGGATCACCGCAGAATATGGCATGTTACCTCGCGCTACTCATACCAGAAATGACAGAGAAGCTGCTCGTGGAAAACAATCGGGTCGTACTCAAGAAATTCAACGTTTAATCGGCCGCTCACTGCGTGCGGCTGTTGATCTCAAGAAATTGGGCGAAGTGACTATCACTATCGATTGTGATGTGATCCAAGCCGATGGTGGCACTCGAACAGCGTCTATTACTGGCGGTTGTGTCGCCTTAGTGGATGCCATTAATCAGTTACGCAAAAACAAAAAATTATCGGGCAATCCTCTCAAACATCTAGTGGCAGCAGTATCTGTTGGTATTTTTGAGGGCGAAGCGGTTTTGGATTTGGATTATGATGAAGACTCAAACGCAGAAACCGATTTGAATTTAGTGATGACTGAAGCCGGTGGATTTATTGAACTGCAAGGTACAGCGGAAGCAGGTACTTTTGATGCCGATCAGCTACAAGAAATGCTACATCATGGTAAAAACGGCATGAATGAGTTATTTGAACTGCAACGCCAAGCACTCAACAATTAATAAGGTTTCGTTATGAGCGATTTTCGTCAACAATTTATCCAGTTTGCCATTGAAAACCAAGTGATTGGTTTTGGTGAGTTCACCTTAAAATCTGGCCGAATTAGCCCTTATTTTTTTAATGCGGGCTTATTTAACACCGGTGAACAGCTGGTTAAACTGAGTCGTTTTTATGCCCAAGCTATTGAAGATTCAGGCATTCAGTTTGATGTGTTATTTGGCCCTGCTTACAAAGGTATTCCCTTAGCCACCGCCACATCCATGGCTTTGTCCACAGAGTTTGGCCGCAATACCCCCCTTTGTTTTAACCGCAAAGAAGCTAAAAATCATGGTGAAGGTGGCAATCTGGTTGGCGCACCATTAAAAGGTGATATTCTGATTATTGATGATGTAATCACTGCGGGCACTGCCATTCGTGAAGCCATGGACATTATCACCCAAGCCGGTGCAAAACCAGCGGCAGTGGTGATTGCCTTAGATAGACAAGAGCGCGGTAAAGGCACGCTCTCTGCGATTCAAGAAGTTGAACAGCAATTTGGTCTGCCGGTGATATCTATTATTAAACTCTCTGACATTGCGGATTACCTCAACCAAAATGGCGATAAAGGCTTGCTGGGTAAAATTGAGCAATATCGCCAAGATTATGGCATTTGAGCAGAGATTGTTTAATCTATGGTGATTTAAAAAACTAGCGATGGCGATGATCAAAGGGATCAAAGGGGTCAGAGTTAATTGATTCTGGTTTTTTATTAGAAAGGTTGATTAGAAAGGTGTGTCCCAATGAATTTTCCAATGAATTTTTCCCGATGAATTTTCTTTTAAGTGGACGGGTTAGCCAGCTTCGCTGGGCAAAAAAAAGGGCCGCAAAAGCAGCCCTTTTTTATTCTGGATGGTTAGTTTTAACGTATACGACGTCTACTAATACCAGTAACCAATACGAGTAACATCAAGAACCATTCAAAGCTACCCCCCGATTTTTTATTCTCGACTCTCACAGTGAATGTTTGAGGAGCCGAAAGGCTAAGATTATCTCTCGCCACAACAGTGAATGAAAGTGTTTCATCGTCATTCACATCTGGTGCTGTGAAATTAAGCGTGTTTGTAATAGTACCTACATCAACGCTTGTTCCAGAGACTTGAGTCCAAGTATAAGTGAGTGCGTCCCCATCAACATCACTTCCAGTCACTGAGAGAGAAACGGCTTCCCCTTCTTTAACTGTGACAGTTGATCCAGCTGTTATTGTCGGAACGTCATTCACTGGCGTTACCGTAATGACAAAGTTCGTACTCACTGAGTCAGCAGGCTTCTCGTTGTCTGTTACCACGACAGAGACTGCAATATCACCATTAAAGTTAGTATCAGGTGTGACTGTAAATGCTCCGTCAACGATATCACTCACTGTTCCAGAATCAGCGGTTACAGTAATAGTATTAGCAACACTATCATTGTCTGTGATTTCTAAAGCTCCAGAGAACACAGTATCTTCAGCAATAGTTGTATTACCAATTGAGTTAAGAGTCAGGTTACTGGCCACATGAATATTGGTAACAGTATCCGCTGAAGTACTACCCAAATTATTGGTACTACTCGTTACTAGAGGACTTACATTATCGCCAGCAGCCAAATTAGTAATGGTGCCAGTGAAAGTAATTTCGGCAGGGCTAGTGTTATTCACAGGTGTATGGCAAATCACCAAACCTGAGTGAATATCTGTGACAGAACCGATTTCAGCCAGACCCGTATTAGGATTGGCATAAATTTCGGTAATACCATCGTTTCCATCAGCATTTTCGAAACCAACCGTGCCGCCCAATTGGTCTGCAAAGTTGTGAGCCACATTGTCATAAGCATACATGATTTGGCCTGTAGCATTATCGAACACTACTTCAAAATCGAGTATATCATCAACAAAGGTTTGTCCAGCAGCGAATGCCCAGTGGTGCATTTTATCCCATTCCATAAAAGTGAATGGTCCTGCTGTTGCTACACTCATGCCACTGCCTGCAGCCGTATCAAAGAACATATCTCTCCAGAATGGGGCGACTAAATTATTAGGCGCCTCAGCGTCAGGTAATAACTGGTTAACCCAGGGAGCACCTCCAGCAGAACCAGAGAAGAAGGCAAAACCATCGTCAGTCACAGTTATAGCATCATAGGTCGTTCCCAAGAATGTCCCTGAAACACCAAATGTACCTGTTGTGGTATCACCATCAACGCTAGATAAACCAATTCCAAATAATGCCAAATCAATATAGCCTCCACCTTGCCCAAAATCAGGCAGTGAACAGCTGGCATCGTTGTCGTTGTTACTGATTTGGTAACTATTAATCACATTTGGACCAAATATAGCCACCTGCTGACCTGACCAGATAAATCCATTTTGATCCAATGTAACCGTTCCTGAGCTTGCCTGAACTGTTGATGAGTCAATTTTTATCCCTGCAGGCATTGTTGATTTAACCACATAATCTAAATCTTCCATTGATTCATTGAGTGCGATATCAATGGTGAAATTAACCTTGTCTCCAACAACAGCCTCGGTCATATCAGAGCTGAGAGAAACGTCATCCGCTCCTCGTCTTAGAATAACTAAGGTAGAACCTAAATCTCCCGGTGTACTTGCAGAAGATGAAGAATCGAATGCCCCTAAGAACACATCACCAGCTTCCATGTCAGCATTCCACTGTAAACGAAGATTAAAAGGTGTATCTTCGTTGATGGAGCTATTTTGTGCGGTGACAGAGAAATTACCCTGAGATTGTTCAGACGCAAAACCTGTTAAAAGATCATAAGTATCGACAGCACCATCACCAGAAGATTGCCAGTTTTGAACCACAACCCAATAATTTCCTGGCTCAACATCATTCACTAAACAACGTTCATTCGCTTCTGCTGTTGCGGCGACACAAATTTCTTCATCTTCTTGAGGAATGCCGTCACCATCGTCAAGACCAACACGCAAATCAAGATCGGGAGCTGTTGAATTCGCCAATTCGACCAACAAGGCTAAACTTGGACTGGTGACATTTAACCAGCTCACAGTAACACCATCCGTTAAATCATCATAAGGGGTGCTGTTATCTGAATCCATAGGAGATGAAAGACTGGAACTAACCGCCTTATTCAAACCATGAGTCAATGCGGTGAAGTCCGATATAGCCAGTGCAGTCACATTTGGAATCAATGTTGAACCCGCATTACGGTGGATTTGGGCTTGAAACTCAGTGGGAATAGTACTTGTTTTAGCCACAACATATAAGGGTAAATGTGCTTCAGGAATTGCATCTGAAGAGGGGGTCAGTTTAATACCACCAAATGCACTTTCTCCAGTCGCAAAACCAGGCATATTTGCGGTCACGGTCACAGTTTGACTTTGACCAGCGGTCAGTGTAAACGTTGAAGGTTCAACGCTAACCACTAATCCAGCAGTGTTAGCAAAACCTGAAGTTGTCCATTCACCATCAACTGTCGCCGTAAAGGTTCTCTCCCAAGTACAGATTGCTGGACATTCGCCATTACCAAGACTCGCGATATTTAAAGTGGTTGGATCGCCACCCATAGCTGGATTTGCAGCCTGGTAATTAGCAAAAGTTTCATCCATCACCAAACCAGATTTGACCGCCAAATCAACACGTACGCGTCCTGCACCTACATCCAGGGCATCAGCGGGTGTTTGCCCATCTTCTTTTCTGACCTCTGTTGTTGCTGTCATCATGAGAGCTGAGCGGATATTATCAGCGGTCCAATCAGGGTGAGCAGATTTAACTAAAGCACCCGACCCTGCTACATGAGGTCCAGCCATTGACGTCCCACTTAAGAAAGCGAAATCGGCAGGGCCGTTTCCTGAAACATCATGTCCTCTTTGTTGATCTGAGTATGCCGCATAAATACTCACACCAGGGGCAGCGACAGAAGGTACAATAATATCTGGGAAGTTTGTTGGGCCTCTTGACGAAAATGCAGCCAAATCATCAGCTTGACCAATAACTTTTGTCGGTACCGTATTAATTGTCACTTCAGTATCTGGTGCTGTTTCTAAACTGGCAACCATCGCAGCGCCAGAATTTTGAGAAATCCCTACAGAAGGAATAGTTGTTGAATCAGTTCCCCCCATTGCAATCGGTGTATCACCACCAGTATTATTAAAGACAACGACTGCTAATGCACCAGCGTCTGCCGCATTGGTGATTTTTTGGGCAAAAGAACAACTACCACGACTAATTAATGCTAATGAATTTTCAAAAACTGCTGGTTGAAATGCATTACAACCTTCAAAATTAGAAGCATCTATGGTTCCGGAATATTTGATAGGTGCAGTAAGAGGCGCATCTAAAGCGGGGCCATCACTTTTAGCGTAATTGAAAATATCCCCACCAAACTCCAAATCAAAACTAATTGAACGACCATGGGTTGAAGCAGCAACTGCAGCATACCAAGGTGAGGGTTTAAATGCAGTATGGGCATCAGGACCACTGTTACCTGCAGATGTTGCCACAAAAATACCCGCAGCATTTGCACTTAAGAAAGCTTGTTCTTCAGCATTTTGCCAAGGATTGATATCTGAGCTACCCCCAATAGAGTAGTTTAATACGTCAACGCCTTCTCGAATTGCATCATCAATGGCAGCAACGGTTGAGCCGCCACCACTACAACCAGAATAAGCATCGCCAGAATTTCCAGGGCGACACACTTGATATGCAATGATATTAGCATGCGGTGCTACACCTGAAATTCTATCAAACTTGAATCCTGTTGTATTCACACCATCAGAGTCAGGTAGTGGCTCAGAATCCAACATGTCTACATTTAACAGCACATTTCCACCAGCAGTACTTGCTGTGTGGGAACCATGTCCATTGTAATCTTCACCATTCGCGGCAGGAGGAGTATCTCCAAATACATCCGTGTCGGCATAAACATCTGTTACCCAACCATAATGATGCACACCAATTAATTTGTCGTTACATAATCCTGGAAAATCAGCAGCACAATCACCGACATAACTACCTGCGCCATAGGGGTTAGTATGATCGTAACCATCTCCACCGATGTCAGCAAAAGAAGGATTATCTGTATTAATACCGGTATCAATCATACCAATAATAACCCCTTCACCTTGGTGAACTGTTCCCGTTGCCGTGCCATCCCAAACATTGGGAGCCCCAATCAAAACTGGCCCTTGATCAGTATTAAGCTGTTTAATTTCTTCCCTCTCGACAAAGGCGACATCGCGCATGGAAGCCACTTTAATCGCTTGCTCTTGAGTCATTTTGACAGATAAACCATTAATGGCATATTTGAAAGTTCTATTAACAACAGGATTCGTTCCAATTTCAGAGCGAGCTTTACTCAAGAAATCCTGTTGCTTATTATCTAAATAATTGACATACGACTTAACTTCCGGACTTTTCGCATTCAGCT
>Ga0210050_1002840_pt1 | contig 16012 bp, 12 predicted proteins | sample CryGey132114_all_FD_185463 | JGI IMG/M metagenome (GOLD analysis project Ga0210050, IMG submission 185463) | Groundwater microbial communities from aquifer - Crystal Geyser CG22_combo_CG10-13_8/21/14_all (SPAdes) (version 2) | ecosystem: Environmental > Aquatic > Deep subsurface > Groundwater ...
AGTGGCTTTATGCAGTTCGATACTATTAAATACTTTATGCGTCCAACCATAAGCAGAAACTTGGTTAAAAGAGTCTGTATAGGCCTGAATAGCTTGAGTCAGAATAGACGATTGCTCAGGTGCTGGACGCAATCTAAGTTTAATAGTTCGCTGAATAATCATATTCATATTGTATCATCTAAGTATTCAACAAAATACACATGGGAAAGGAGTGTGGGAAAGACACGTCCGGCTTACACCGGATGCGCTCTGCCTCTCCGGCATGAATGCCGGAGTCTCCTGCGCAAGACCTGATGAAATTTAAATCTTTATGCTCAACCCTTCTGGGGCTTTTTTCTACTCTTGCTCTGCTTTCTGCCTGTGGCGGAAAGGATGCTGCCCTTGCACTTGAAAAACGGATTGTGGCCCTGGGAGATATCCATGGGGATCTCGACGCAACACGCCGGGCCTTGCGTCTGGCAGGGGTGATCGATGCCCAGGATCATTGGACAGGGGGCCGTACGGAAGTGGTTCAAACGGGCGATCAACTCGACAGGGGCGATCAGGAACTTGAACTGCTGAATTTTCTTGAAAAACTGGGCCCCGAGGCTGAAGCGGCTGGCGGCAAATTGCATATTCTCAATGGCAACCATGAAATTATGAATGCCCAAGGGGATTTTCGCTTTGTGACCCCCAAGGGCTTTGAAAGCTTTGCCGCTTTGAAACTGCCTGTTCCCCCCGCGACCCAGGCTTTGCTTAAGAACGCTCCTTTGTTTGTGCAGGGCCGTGCTGCGGCCTTTCTGCCAGGTGGGGTGTATGCCCTGAAATTGGCCCAAAGACCGGCTGTTCTGCAATTGGGAAAGATTGTCTTTGTGCATGGGGGGCTGCATCCTGAGCATGTGGACTATGGGCTGGAGAAGCTCAATCTTGAGTATCAAGACTGGCTCCGTGGCCAAACGGCTACTTTGCCCGAACTGCTGAGCAGTGATAGCAGCCCGATCTGGAGCCGGGTTTATTCTGACCCCAGCTTAGAACCTGATTGTGCGCGTTTGAGCCAAACCCTGACCAAATTGGGGGCCGAACGCATGGTGGTGGGGCACTCGGTTCAGCCGCGCGTGAGCAGTGCCTGCAATGGACAGGTCTGGCGGATTGACGTGGGCATGTCGCGGCTCTATGGGGGCCCGGTTCAGGCCCTTGAGATTCAGGGCGAGCACTGGCGGGTGCTGGAAGAAAAATCATAGGAGAGGTCGTGGGCTATGCATCTTTTTCTCTATTGGGTCTTTGTTCAGTTGAGCCTATTTCTGACGGGCGTTGATGGCTATAACAGTCATTTTGTGAAGACTGAACATGGGCAGGTGCATTACCTCGAAGCTGAAGGCCAGGGCGATTTGCCGCCGATGGTGTTTTTTCATGGGATTGGGTGTCAGGCTACGGATATGTACCCCGTAATGATGCATGCCCGCCAATACGCTCGCAAGGTGATTTCAGTTGATTTACCGGCCCATGGCCAGACAGATATTCCGGTAGAGAAACTGAGTTTGGCAGAGATTCGCAAAACGTTTAATCAGGGCATGGATCAGATTTTGGCCCAGGAAGAACCCGTGGTGCTTTTTGGCAATTCGCTGGGTGGCTGGCAAGCCTTGCTCTATGCTGAGCACCGCCCAGAAGAACTGGCGGGCCTGATTGTTGTTTCACCTGCCGGAGCACGTGCAGAGGCTCCTCAGTATGACCGTTTGCGGCAGATCTTTGCTCACGACAGCACCGAAAAGCCAGAAAGTCTTTTGCCCCTGTTGTTTAATAAGCAATTGGCAAATCCTGGACTGGTTGCTGATTTGATTAAAGCCCGCTTCAGCGACCCACGTGTGCAGGTCTTGATGCAAAAGCTCACGCCTGAGAGTACCCTGCAACCTCAGACTTTGCAAAAGCTGAGCATGCCCACCCTTTTGATCTGGGGGCAAAAGGACCGTATTTTTCCGGGAATGTTGCCCTTTTTTAAGCAGAATTTACCCCCGCAGGCCCAGGTGCTGGAACCTGCGGAATTTACCCACAGCCCTTATATCGAGGGCAAAATGGATCAGGAGTTGAGTGAGCTGATGTTTTCCTGGGCTACGGGCGTTTTTCCTCAAAAAACAGCCGTTTATCGGGGTGTGACACCAGGTTGGGATTCTGTACTTTTAGACAAGTTTTAATCTTTGCTTAAATCCTTGTTTATCTCCTGGGGCATGCTTTTGGGCTTCTGAACGCATAATAAGATCATCATGATGCGTAGAGGAATTTTGTATGCCTTCAATTTCAGCTTCCAATCAGCAATTGCTTTTAAAGTCTTTCGACAGCAATCAAAATCAGCGTTTAGAGGAACTTCAGGTCAGCCCTGAACTGAAAGCAAAACTCGACAGCAATCGTGACGGCGAACTCAGCGCCAGCGAAGTTCAAACGGCTTTGGGCCAGGACGCCGTTGAAATTCGCCAGGGCAGTTTGCAACCCGCTTCTGCCCAGGGCTTGCAGATTGTGGGCAAGGAAACCCTGCAGAATGTACATCAGAGTGTGGCGCGTACACTCTCTGCCCCGCATGTGGTGGCTCCACGGGCGGCAGATGTGGTCGATGCCGTTGCCAGTTTATTGATCGACGACAAACGCAGCTATGCCGAGCAACAGGCCGACCGCCGCCGCTATTTGGAAATGAGCAATCTCTCCTATCTTTCGGCAGTCAGCAGCATGCGTACCAGTTTGCGGACAGTCGCAGATATGACCGCCCAGGGAACCGATTCGCGTTCACGGGCCATTCACAGCAGTGCGCTTTCTGCGCTGAACAGTTCAACCGCCTGGGGTACGGGGGTGGCTGTGACAGGCTATTTACTGGGCGTAAGTGGTTTGGAATCGGTTAATAGTGGTTTGCAGGTGGCCTATTCGGGGCTCAAGTCTCAGCTCAATCAGATAGAAGCACAAACCCGCAACCTGCCCCATCCTGCCCAGGCTTTGCAAGCTGCGGATCAGAAAATTGCTCAGGCCTTTGCCCAAGCTGAAACTCTGAAAAACCAGCAGGCCCAAACCGATCAAACCCTTGAGAGCCTTTCCGGCCAGGCGCTTGAAATGGAGAAAAAAGTAACAGGCCGTACCGGCCCCTATGCTCTGGTCGGCACTGGCGTAGGGGTGGTTGCTGGGGCCACCGCAGGCTATTTTCTAGGCGGGGGCAATTTAAAATCAGCGCTGATCGGTGCGGGTGCCGGGGCTGGCGGCAGTGCCGCTCTGGGCGCGCTGGTGGGCAAAGGCATTGACCATTCCTATGCCAGCAAAGCTGAAGCCCTGCATGGGCAAATCAATACCCTGAAAAGCTTTCAACCAGAGCGGCCTCTGGGGCAACTCAAAAGCCTCAATCAATCCCTTTATGATTTGAGTTTAGAAACCCGTGGAACCCTCGATTTGGATCGGGCCCAAGGCCTTGAAAAGAGTCTGCAAGGGGTAGCGGCTCAAGCCGAAAAGGTTCAGGCCGAACTGAATCAGGTGCAGGCTGCCTATCAAAAAGGGAAGCCCTAATCAGGCCTCAAGCGCCATTTTTCTAAAGCGTCAAGCGGCCTTACATTTAAAAATGAATATTCATTTATAGAGGGGAATATAAAACCGTGAAATATCGTCTGCTGGGAAAAACAGGGCTTTATGTCTCTGAGATTTGTTTGGGAACCATGAATTTTGGTGGCCAGGGTTTTTGGACTGCGATGGGGGCTCTGGGCCAAGCGGCTGTTACCGAGCAGCTGAAAACTTCTTTTGAGGCGGGTGTAAATTTTTACGATACCGCCAATATCTATTCGTTTGGTGAATCCGAAACGCTTTTTGGTCAGGCACTGCGTGACAGTGGCCTGGACCGTGAAGAATTGGTGATAGCCACCAAGGTGCGTGGCCGGATGGGCCCAGGCCCCAATCAGGTGGGGCTGAGCCGCAAACATATTCTGTCTCAATTGGATCAAAGCCTGAAGCGTTTGGGCTTGGACTATATCGACCTCTATCAGATTCATGGGTTTGACCCGCTCACCCCCATGGAAGAAACGCTTTCGGCCCTGAATGATGCCGTGCATTCGGGCAAGGTGCGCTATTTGGGAATTTCAAACCATGCCGCCTGGCAGATCATGAAAGCCCAGGGTTTGGCCGCGCAAAGGCAGCTTCACCGTTTTGAAAGCATTCAGGCCTATTATTCAATTGCCGGACGCGATCTGGAGCGTGAGGTGATTCCCATGGCACAGGATCAGCAGATGGGGATTATGGTATGGAGCCCCCTGGCGGGTGGCTTTTTAAGTGGCAAATTTGCCCGTGAAGAAAAGGGGCCTGAGGGCAGCCGCCGCTCCAGCTTTGATTTCCCACCGATCGACAAAGAAAAAGCCTGGACGATTATCGATAAAATGCGTGAAATTGCCGAGGGCCATTCGGTTTCGGTTGCGCAAATCGCCTTGAGCTGGGTTTTGCATCAGCCGGGAATCAGCACGATTATTATTGGTGCCCGTACCCAGGAACAATTGCTGCAGAATCTGGTGGTGAGTGAGATCAGTCTGAGCGCCGATGAACTGGCCGCTCTGCAGGCGCTTAGTCAGCTTGAACCCGAATACCCCGGCTGGATGCTGCGTTTTCAAGCCATGGACCGCTCACCTGACGCAGTCAGCGCCGCTGAACGTCTGGCCAGTTCAAATTCAACAAAGGAATAGACCATGCCCTGGACTTTAACGCATCTACCTGATCTCAGTGGTAAAACAGCCTTGGTCACGGGGGCCAATGCTGGCATTGGCCTTGAAACTGCGCGGGGGCTGTATCAAAAGGGGGCCGAAGTGATTCTGGCCTGTCGCAGCCGCGAACGGGGGGAGGCCGCCATGGCCCTGCTTCGCGACCCCAAAGCCAAGGGCAGTTTGGCTTTGCATTTATTGGATTTGGCAAGCCTTGAATCGGTGCGTCAGTTTGCCTCTGAAATTCAGGCCCAGTACCCCCGTTTGGATTGGTTGATTAACAATGCCGGGGTGATGTTTCCGCCCGAATCTAAAACCCAAGAAGGTTTTGAGCTGCAAATTGGCGTGAATTTTTTAGGGCATTATCTTTTAACAGGCTTGCTGATGCCCCTGCTTGAAAAGACACCCGGCGCGCGTGCGATTCAACTCAGCAGCATGGCCCATCGCCGGGGCCGGATTGACCTTGAAAGTTTCAAAGGCGAAAAGCCCTATCAACGCATGCGTGAATATGCCCAAAGCAAACTGGCCTGTCTGATGTTTGCTTTGGAGCTGGATCGCCGCCTTAAGGCAAAAGGCAGCCAGGTGCTTTCGCTGGCTTCGCATCCAGGTTGGACCCAAACCGAGCTGATGCGCCATGAAAGTGCCATGGAGGTTTTGAGCAAATGGTTTGCCATGCCCACGGCCCAAGGCGCTTTGCCTACGCTTTATGCGGCGGTAGAGAAACTGTCTGGGGGTGAATATATTGGCCCCGATGGTTTGGCCGAGGTATGGGGTTATCCCCGTTTGGCCAAGCTTGCCCCCCAGGCCCAAGACAAAGAAATGGCGAAAAAACTCTGGCAGAAAGCTGAGGAGCTGACGGGCATGGTTTGGTAGACGGGCCGATAAAGGCTTTTTCCCACTCAAGTATTTTCTTTTGATTCACCCACCAGATAGAAGTGGGTGAATTTTTTATTCTAATTATTACAAAATTTTTACAATATAACAAATCATTGTGATATGGCCTTATTTTTTGACGATTGACATAATATTGTCTTATTTATCTCATGCTTGATTGAAAATATAATTGCAGATATCATAAGGGATAGAAAATATAATGGTGTTATTCGAGAACTGAATAATTCTCCGAAATGTGGAGTTATACAGAAAGCGAATAATTCTTCAGGGGCAAGATACTGGGATGGATAATTCTTCCTGGGGTGGAGTTATACGGAAGAAGATTTACAGATGAAACGTCCATTCAGAAGTATAATTCTCCGATTTGTGGAGTTATACGGAAACAGGATAAGTTGCGTTTTGGCGTGTTAGATGGACATTGAGGGCTTGCTTGAAAAAGCAAAAATTCGCTGATTTGGGGGACAAAGTAGAGTTATACTGCAAGGCTGAAAAGCTGATGGGGATTTGCATTGAGAAGGAATGCCGGGGGTGGTGATGGAATTATCCAGAAACTGGATAATCACTTGTTGCCCTGATGTGCCACACGGATCACTTCCTTATCATAACACGATTTGAGGCGGTATGCAACATCGAATTTTGATGTATACAAATTTAGTTTTCTGCCTTTCTGGACTTTTGAAAGAAGAGGATTATAATTAAAAGTGTGGCACACAGGGCAACACCGCATCGTCTTGACTGACGCAAGACATGAGAAAAAAACAAGTGATTTTAATTGTTATTATAAATAATAATTGTTGATTTTATCTTATTTTTATGTTGAATATTAATTTAATTAAGTTGATTACATGAATATAATAATTTCTACGATTCGAATTTCTGGTTTTCGAGGTATTAATAATTTAGAAGTGAATTTTTCAAAAACAACACTTTTAGTTGGACAGAACAATTCTGGTAAGACGTCTGTTTTAAAAGCACTTCAGTTAGCTTTAAGTGATTACTCAAGATATTTAACTACAGATGATTTTTATATTAATCCGAGAGGTCATAGAAGTCAAGAAATAATAATCGATACGAAAATATCACCAACATTGAAGAATGAAGAAGGATTCTTTGAGTTCGAGGAAGAATGGTTAGCTGAATTTGGTGATAAAACTAAAGCAGATTTAAATAATAATCAATTTATTTGTATTCGAACTAGAGTTAATCAAAATAATTTAAGAACAGGATTTGAAACATCGAGATTTTCTTTGAATAAATGGCCTTTGTTTGAAAATTGGTTAATAGAAGATTTAAATGAAACTCCGATGACGAATCGGATTAATGGTATAGATCTAATTTCAATTGATGCTCAAAGAGATATTCATCAAGATTTAAAAGAACGTTCTTCTTTTATGCATAAGTTATTAGCAAATGTAAAATATAGTGATCAAGATATTAGTGAAATCGAAAGCTTAATTCAAAGAGCAAACGATGAAGCCATTCAAAGAAGTACTCATTTACAAAAACTAAAAGAACAATTAGATGGATTAAATAACTCCTTTCAAGGATTTGGTTCAACTGATATCACTCCTTTTCCAAAAAAAATTCGAGATTTATCAAAAAATTTTACTATACATTTTGGAGAAAGTAACACAAATTTATTTTCTATGGAATATCATGGCATGGGAACAAGAAGTTGGGCATCAATGTTAGCCGTTAAAGCATTTGCTTCTTTAGTAGCTCAAAAACATGCAGAAGAATTCACTCCCTTTTTTCCTGTTATGATTGCTGAGGAACCAGAAGCTCATCTACATCCAAGTGCTCAAAAAACTATTTATTCTCAGTTAAATAATTCTGATGGCCAAGTACTAATTAGTACCCACTCTCCATATGTTGTTGCGATGGCATCATTAAGAGATTTGGTGTATTTAAATAAAATTAATGACAAAATAGAAGCAAAAAGAATTCCTAGATTTGAAGATTTAGATGATGAACGACGTCTATATAGAGAAATACTACAATCTAGAGGTGAAATCATTTTTGCAAGAAAAATTGTTTTGTGCGAAGGTGAAACAGAAGCTCAGGCCTTACCTTTATTATTTAAAAAGTATTTTGAAAAAGAACCATTTGAATTAGGTATTAATTTCATTGGCGTTGGTGGAAGTGGAGCTAGATACTTACCATTTTTATATTTATCTAAATATTTTTCAATCCCTATTTATATTTTTTCTGACGGTGAACCCTTGGTTTTAACAAAATTAGAAAGCGTCTACAAGCAAGTTTTTGAGGTTGAATCTATAGCTGATTGTCAAAATATTATAATACTTGAAAATAATGATTTTGAAGGCTATCTCTTATCTTCTGGCTATCTAGAAGTAATTGTTGATGCAATAAAAGGTTTATTTGGCGATACCTATATTGAAAACTGGATGACAAGAAGACAAGGTACCATTAAATTAAAAGAGAAGCAGCAACACAATATATGCAAAGAATGTAATCAACCAAAATTAAATATAATTTTACGTGATTACAAACTGGAAGAGGGATACTTAATGGCTATTCATGAAATTTTAGATGCAAATAAAACCAGTTGTGCACCTGCTATTGCAGAAAGACTTTGTTTATTAGACAATAATAGACTGCCAAGTAAAATTATTGAACTCTTTGATAAAATTGGTAGAGAAGGAGTGACTTCATGATTAGTCTTTCTAAAGAGCAATCTGAAATTGTAAAAATGCCTATTGATAGCACAATTCAAGTATTAGCATCTGCAGGTTCTGGTAAAACTAGAGTAATTACTGAAAGAATCAGATTTATTCTTGAAAATTCTTTAAAAGATGGGGTTATTGCCATTACTTTCACAAATAAAGCGGCAGATGAAATGAAAGAAAGGCTAAGTTCAATTAGAAATTTAGAAGATAGATGCTGGATTACAACAATACATTCTGTAGCAAAAAGAATAATAGAGCAATATGGCAATGTTATAGGTTTACCATCTGATTTGCATGTATATGAAAGAGAAATTGACAGAAAAACATTGTTTCTACAATCTCTTTATGAGAATGGCTTTGATGTGGATGATTATTTAAATATATCAGATGCTCGCCAAAAAAAACAAAGACAAAAAATAATTTCAAGCTATATTGAAAGAATTGCTGTAATAAAAAGAGAGTTATTAACAGAAAGAGACATAAAAGAAAGATTTAGTAAAAAGAAAGATTTTTATCAAATATATGAGCGTTACCAACAAAAATTAATTGATAGTGGTGGAATCGATTTTGATGATATATTACTCTATGCACATAGGATTTTACTAGAACAACAATGGTGTGCAAAAATTTACAGAGCGAAATATAAACACTTATGTATAGATGAAGCTCAAGATTTAAATAGGGCCCAATATGAATTTATAAAAGCACTCAGTGGTGAAAAAATAAAAAGCATTATTATGGTGGGTGATCCTTTTCAAATGATATACGGCTTTAATAATTCTTCACATGATTATTTATGTACTAATTTCATAAATGATTTTTCACCTCATCAATTCACACTTACAGAAAATTATAGATGTTCTAAAGCAGTAATTAGTTTAGCGAACAAATTAAATCCAGGTTCTCAAAAAGAAAATAACTTTGCATTAGAGGGAAAAAAAGAATTACTGTCATTTGAGAATGAAGATGCTGAGTCTGAATGGATTTGCAAAAAAATCATTGATATTATAAATGAAAAATCAAATACGGAAATAGAAGGTACCTTGTCTCTTGATAAAATGGTAGTTATTGCAAGGAACAGATTTATTTTTCAAAACATAGAAAACAAGTTGGTAGAATTCAATATTCCATTCTACTATAAAAAAAGTGACAAACATGAAGAGCCATCTTCAGTACTCGCTAAAATATTAGATTTAGCGATAAGATTAAGATTGAATCCAAAAGATTGGGTTGATGGAAAAAAATTGTGTGAAGTCTTAGATATTGATTCTCCAAAAGAATGGGGAAACAAAAATATTCTGGATTTCTATATTGGTAAAATTAATGCTAATTCGCCTTTAGGCCATATCCATAAAACAGCTTTAATTGAAATTAATAATATTAACTTGCAGCAACCTAACATAATTAAGTTAGTTAAAAATTTAGAATCTGATTTAACTAAAATACTTGAAAAGTATGAAAAAAAAGATGAGATAGAACGCTCTATTCTTGAAGTAAATTTTTTTCGTGATTGTTGGCTGGATTTTAAAAGACAAGGATTAGGAGATTCTTTGTTGGCTTTTAGAAACTCCATTGCTTTAGGTCAAGTTTCTGATAGAAAAACACCTAAAGGATTAGCTTTGAGTACTGTTCATACGATGAAAGGACTAGAGAAAGATATCGTTTTTCTGATGGGAATGTGCGAAGGAGTTTTTCCTGATTATCGGGCAGAATCAAAAAAAGAAATTGAAGAAGAGCGTAATAATGCTTTTGTTGCAGTTACTAGAGCCAGAAGATGGATTTTTGTAACTTATCCCAACTCAAGAAAAATGCCTTGGGGTGATTCAAAAAAACAAATAATTTCCAGATTTGCTAAAGAATTTTTAATGTAATTGTTTTTGGAAATTAAGATATTTATTTAAATTATCAACTGAAAAAGCTCAACAATGATTTATATAAAATAAATTGATCAGTAAATAATTTAATAAATAATATAAATAAAACTCACGAAATTAAAATAAATTCATGAAATAAAAAGATTTATAGTTAATCAGGAAAGTAAACAAATACATGAATATGAATATTGTGAAATATAAAGAATTAAAGTCAATTTGTAATTATGATCAAAGAGGTTATAATTCTAGGATAGTTATCGAATATAGATATGTTAAAGACTGGGAGATTCAAACTGTCTATCTTTCTATAAATGATATTGATTATCTTGCTCTTTCTTTACAGGGTTGGTTTAATACAATGGATTTTGTAGTTAGCAACAGTTATCGAATATGGTCTCAGAGCTTAGATAAAATTAGTATTAATAAAGATAACTTTGGTAAAATTTTTTCAAACACTCATGTTACTCAAAATTTTGAATCTTTTTGCAATATTATTAATGATAAAAAATATTTAATGAATTATTCTGTTGATTACTTATCATTTAAAGAAATGATCTCATTAAATCCATTTGTCTTTGATAATTTAAGTACAAGAAATAAAATTAAAATTATATTCAATGAAAACAAATCTTTTATAAACGAGCTTCTTATTTCAGGTAAAATAAATAAATTTGAAATTAGTAAAATAGATTCTCCCCCTCCATTTAAGGTATCTGAACTAAATAAATTATCTCAAGAATATTGTTTTTACTTTAAACCATATAACATGCCTATTAGTAAATATGAGTTATCACGAGAAGCAAACACCTATTGGCAGAAAATAAGATAATGTCTAAAATTGAAGTTTTAATGGTCATATCTTATTTTCTCCCATTATTTATTCCTGCAGTTGTCGGGTTAGGTATATCTTACGCAAAAAGGAATTCTAGTGAGTTTAATAGAACTCAAATATCAGACAGTTCTGATTTTTCGCAAGAGAATAAGCTTTTATCTGCAATTATTGAAACAATACAGGAAATACCATTAAAGTTTATCTCAGTTTTTATTTGGGTATTTACAGTCATTTTCGATACAGTTCGTTCTCTACCTGAAAATGCACAAAAAGAAGATTTTAACGGCATTGCAGTTTTAATGGGACTAACACTAATACTTTCTGTTATTTATGCATTCTTTTGTATTGCAAGTTTAAATAACAAAAGACAAGTAGCTACCTATTTAGAAACGTTTAACGTATTCGGAAATCCATTTAAATATTCGAGCACAATATTTTATATTTTTTTTAGTTTTATGATACCGATTATTTTGAGACATATTGTATTTGTTTTATTTGGTAGGTAATTGAGGGGCCAACCATGCCCTTCAACCTGTCTTGCTTCGCGGCGCAGGTTAAGGGCGGTGATAACTGCTCTTAACCCGTCAGTTATCCACGCCCAGGCAGACGTAGCTGCCAAGCGTGCCAAGGGCTGATTCATGTAAGAAAACTGAAAGCAACCCAGGTCCCAAGTTTTTCAACCCAAATGCTCAACACAGAAAGGAAACCCCAGGTGTTCGACTTTGCAACACTGACCCAAGCCAAACAAGGTCTGCAAAAATCTGACCAACTGCGTCACCGGCAGTCAGTTGAACTGTACACCCAGGGCCGCCAGTTGATTCGCGAGGCTTTCTTGCCGCCTGTCAACAAAGCCAAACTCAAACAGGCCACCGATTGTTTTGCCAAAGGGATTCAAGCCAATTACAAAAATCCAGCCAATTACTTTGGCATGGGCTTTCTGTTTTTGCTGATCACCCAGCCCCTGCAAGCCCTGCCCTATCTGAAAGCGGGCCTGGAGCTGGAGCCGGGGTCGGAGCTGGGAAAAGAACTCTTACAACAGGCCCAGAGGGGTGTTGCACAGCCCAAAACCGCCCCACAAGCGCTGGTGCCAAACATACCGCAATTCGACAAACCCGCATCTGAAATGGACTTTGACGATTTGTACGACAGCACAGAAGCCGCGATTATGCTGTTTCTGAAACAGATGATGACCGATGAAGTCTTGGGATTGACCCCCTCCCCCAATCCCAAACAACTTGAAGTAGTACAAACCAAGCTGAATCGCTTTCAAGAGAAAACACAGGAATTTAATCACCGGCTTCAGATTCTCGATCAAGAAATGGAAGTCTCTGACTTAAGGCAGCAATTGGGCACCATAGATAAAGCCCTGCAACGCATCCTCTCGCTGAGTCAGCTCTTTGAACAGTTTATTGAGATTCATCTGGATATCCAAAAGCACACCGATTTAACCGACGAAATTATGGCCGAATCCCAAGCGACAGAAGATCCCCAAGATATCGAAGTCTTAGAGGAAAACCTGCAGGTGCTTTTGGATCACTGTGACAGTGTGGCGGATCGCCTGGATGAACTGGAATCTAAAAAAATCAATATCCACCCCTTGCAGACGCCTTATCAGCATTATGCTGAACAATTGGAGCGCTTTCAGGATGTGCTGGAAGAGACCATCGACCGCTTGAAATCTGTTTGAAAAAGGAAAGATTTTATGTCAACACCCATTGGAAGATCTGTTAGTCCTACATATACCACCCCTACTCAGCCCCCAGTGAGGACTTCTCAACCGACTTTATCAGAATCCTCTGTTCAAACACCCAGTAATCTGCTAAAGACCCAGGAATCCTTCAGCGCTGCCCGCCAAAGTGTGGTGGGTAAAACTACAGAGACAGTCAATCCAAGTCAAGGTGGGCAACAGGTTAAACAGGGGATCGATCAAGCGGATGGGGGGCAGTTACTGGAACAAGGGCAAAGCTTGATGGAAAGTCCGATGATCCAACGGGAATTTGGTGGTGTGTCGTCTTTTTCTCCTCAATCGGTTGTGGTTTCCGATCCAAGCCCTACAAATCGAATTGAAGGTTTGTATCAGCACGCAAGTCAAGCTATACAAGCATTACACAGCGCTGATAGCTATAATGAAGCTCAAGCTCAGCTTGAGACAGCTTTGCAAACCATCAATGAAATCGTAGATGTTAAATATCGTCAGCCCAAGCGAGATGCTGGCCAGCATCTCATTTTGATTGGGCCAGAGCTGATGCGAGACGCACAGATTTCATGTATGCTAGGTGATTTACAACAAATTGCCACCCAACGCCATTTGAGCCGGGATCTGGATCGCCTGGCAACTCAGCTTAGGCTCCCACTAGGTGGCTTGCCAGGTGGAGATCCCATCTCAGAAAAAGTCGGGCAAGTGATTGCTCTGCTGAAGGCAGATCCCCTAGATGAAAGAACTATAATCACTTCATTGCGAGAAGCCTCTGAGATGGCTTTGCGTGCTTCTGATGCCAGAGGACTTGAAAACGTTGGCAATGCATATATTGCTCTGGGGCAGCAAACAAGAAATGCCGATGCTGTTGATGCAGGTATTGTGCTGCTTAAGCAAGCTTCCTTGGTACAGAACAAATTTGATGTTAATACTCCTCTTCCCGCAATCAGTCAAGACGAAAAAAGATTCTATCAAACTCAATACAGACCGCTCCTTGAGCTCGAAGACACTCAAGCCTTGGGTGATATTCGTCCTGGAACCAAACCCGATGTAATTCAAACAATGTATCAAAGACTAATTGCAACAGAATCAATTTCCAGTCAAGAAGGGCAAACAGTAGTTTATAACACCGGAAGCCCAAGTCAACTCACTGCCCCCGAATTGGCTGCCGTGGCAAATTTTAGCTCAACGGTACAAGATCTGGTGTTACAAGTTCATGCTGAAATCTTGAGTGGGGATTTCTCTAAGTTTCGCGGAAATTATTTTGATACTTGGCAAAGAGGGCGAACAGAGCAGGGCGCAGGTCATGATTTTGAAGCAGCCAACCTGGGTTATGTTATTGAGGAGCGTGTCTATCAACTACTAGAAGCCAAGAGTCATAAAATTGACGCAACAAACTTTGAACTAAACGGTGTCAGATGGAGCCGTCAAAGTTCAGAACAAATGAGTAAAGCGACTCGCCCAGACATTACACTCAGTTTGGGTCGTGGCCGTGAAGCGTATCTTGATATTACCTCAGATGGAACGGGTATTGGACATGTTTTGAACAAAGGAGCATCGCGAGGAGAATGGCTTAGAAAAGGGAGTTTTGTGGCTGAAATTACCTATCCAAAATTTGAATTGACGTCTGGAATTCCTGACCCAGCGACTAGCAAAGCCCCTGTATCCTATGAGCAACGCCAAAAAAACCAGATTTTGATATTGCAAATGATTCGCAATCAACAGGGGCGCGAAGCCCTAAAAACGGAAATTGGCGGGCAACTACGGGATCTTATAAATGGGCGCTTTAAAGGCCATATGGCACATTTAGCCAATAGTTTGTTTTTAACCAAAAATGCAGGTACAAGAAGACAAAGAGAAGATACGGAACCCCTTCAAAAAATTACAGGTCAGGCTGTTAAGAGTATGTTTGTGAAGGATATTGGCAGCAGTAAACTTGAACGTTTGCACGGTCAGGAAGGGGATCGCATTGCACTTCAAGAAATTGCGAATGGTATTGGCTATGCCAGAGATTACATGCAAGCCGTTGAAGCAGGAACTGAAAAACTTGAAAACGGAGATGTCTTCATACCTACTGCAACACTTGATCACATTTCAGATCTCATTGAGCGCTATCAAACATTAGAAGAGGAATACGATGATTTTAATCGCACTTTACAAGGGATTGAAATAGATGATGACGTTGATTACGAGGACGACGTAGACGAGGTTAGTTCACAAAGTTCAAGTGACGGTGGGGATTCTCTTGTCCAAAAAAGACCCCGACTTGATCTTCATGATGATGCTGCACAAGGGCTTGGCAGTGACAAAGCCGAAAGTGTTAGAAGTGTAGATGATCTTGGAGGTGATGAAGAAGGAGGATATATTCTGGTCGAAGCTGCCAATAATCAATTCCAGCTTTTCGGTGGACGATCAGGCTGCTCTCCAATGTCAATGTTGGGAATTGCTCACTTGTTCGCGACCAATGGAGTTCCAACAGTTGATGGCTTGCAAAGGACATTAACTGATGGCGTTGCCGCTTTTCGGATAATGCATCAGAATGCAGTTCTAGTAGCCCGTGAAGCAAGGGTGGATGTTAATACTCGTTATTTTAATCCAGTGGAGATCCCTGATAGAACCGTTGCTGATAATGGTTTGGTACGTGGCGCAACGGTAACTCAAGCAAATAGAGGATCGGCAATTACAGATCGCCTAACTGCACTCATGGCCGCCGCACCAGGTGATATTGGGCTGAGTGTAGTTCTCAATGCCTATACAGTTTCAGTTACCAAAGTCAATAATCAATACATAGTATATGATTCGCATGGGTTTTATCCTGTGTCTAGTAAAGCTTTTTCTGCATCATTTGGGACTGCTGTTGAAGCTATGGAGATGATTCAACGGATGATCAATGGACGACTTAGAGATGGTGATGATGCCTCAATTACTTCTTTTACACGCCGAGTTTAAAATCGATTGGAGGTGTTTAGTTTTATTAATCGAGAGTATAACATAAGTGGTCTAAATCTCCAGAAAAGCTGCTCTATGTGAGTCGAAGTGGATGAAATAGCCCTGAGAAAATCCGCAAGAATACTGGGCATCCAGCGGAAGGAAACATCTATCTCAAGACGACTCATCAGACTCCGGCCAACAATGCACATTGTACTGACTCGCTGCGCTCGCAGAACATGTGCCGTGTTGAGTTTGTAGAAAAACTAGTAATAGATTCAAAAAGCGATATAATATAAGTATCCCATTGAATTAAAAAGGTGGTTCGCGATGGCACGATTTAAACCTTACAATTATGACCAAACAGAACTGCTTGCGATCTCATTTAAAGAACAAATCCTGCCTGGTACGTT
>Ga0210050_1002841_pt1 | contig 16005 bp, 18 predicted proteins | sample CryGey132114_all_FD_185463 | JGI IMG/M metagenome (GOLD analysis project Ga0210050, IMG submission 185463) | Groundwater microbial communities from aquifer - Crystal Geyser CG22_combo_CG10-13_8/21/14_all (SPAdes) (version 2) | ecosystem: Environmental > Aquatic > Deep subsurface > Groundwater ...
GTTTTTCCTGAATCTGATCTTTGGAGAGTTATCGCTGTGATTAATCTTGAAAGTTCTTCTTCGTTGATTTCTAAAATTGTTTTGTATTTTCCATTTTCTCTTTCTAAACCTAATTCTCTTAAGAATTCGTTTGCCCCTTTACTTGAACCTGTTACTCCTGGAAGTAATATGTTAGAACTATATTCTAATACTCTATCTATCGGGCGAGTTGCAGGATATAATAAGAGGCCTTTTTTTACTTTTATGTTTGACTCTTTGATTATGTTAGTGTATGTTTTTCCTAAATTTTTTTCTAACATGTCTCCGACCATTCCGATAATAGAAAGATAAGCTAAGTCTTTGTTTTGTTCATCTATTTCTTTTGCAAATAAATAACAAATTGCTGCACTGCTCATGTCTTCATAAGTTTTACATAAATGGGTGTTTGCGATTGTAACATTCGAAGGTATTTCTGAAATTATTTCGTGATGGTCTAGGATAAATACATCTTCTTTTATGTCTTTGATATACTGAAAACTATTTGAACCTAAATCGGAAAAGAATATTAAATGATTTTTTGGGAGATTTTCAAAAACTTCTTTTTCTAAATTTTTTACTATTCTGAGTCTGAAATTTAATCCGAGTCTTTGAAATGTCCGAGTGAGAATTGCTGCAGAGGTAATACCATCTGTATCAAAATGACTTATTAATTGAATCTCTTTATTTTGACTTTTTTCTAAAAATTTCTCAGCTACTCTTTTAATTAATTCTAACATTTATACCTCTTTAAGATTATTTATTGAAGCACAGGAGCCTTTTTGTCTTGGTATTTCTGAATTGTTTTCTTTAAACCTACAAATCTGACAATTTCTCTTTTTGCCCTTTTATCTTGCTTGTTTTTTTCGTAATGCGCCTCAATTTTGGAAAGTTTTTTAGATACCATATCTAAATCTGTTTCATAAGGAATTTTATTTTCTTTTAGGATTTTTGTTATTTTCTTCCCTAATAATTTGATTTTTGCAACGTTATGCTTTTCTTTGAGAATGATACCTATTTTTGAAGGAGTATTTCCCTGTTTTGCTAAGTCTATGACTATTTGTTCGATGTTTTCCGCTGTTTCTCTATCATTAGTTAAGGGCTTTTTCTTTTTTTCTTTCTTTTCAGTTGCCATAGTTTATTCTCCGATCTATAGTTTAAAAATGTTTGTAATGATTTTTAGGGAATTAATTTTTAGCAAAGTTTTTTAAATTATTCAAAGTTAAGAATTGAAAGCCCTGTAGTATAGTGGTCAAGTATTCCGGTCTTTGGAACCGGAGACCCAGGTTCGAATCCTGGCAGGGCTATTATTTTTGAAATATTAATTTTTATTAAGAATTTTTTTGAAAATTTAATAAAGAAATATTTATATAATCCTTTTTACTTTTATTTCGATAAAATGAAAGTGAGTGAAAGGAGGTTAATTACTATGAAAAAGAATTTATTTTTTGTATTTTCTGTTTTGATTGTTTTAGCATTGTCTTCTGGAGTTTTAGCAAATGTTTGGTTTGGAGATAAATTTTTCTTAGGACCTAAAGGATTAGATGTTTCTCAATGGATAGATACAGATAATGGAATAAAAGAAGATGTTGCTGGAGCTGTGCTTTCAGATAACTCATATTGGGATAGTTGTATTGCTGGGAATACCAGAGTAAAAGAATATTATATTGATCATACAAGTACAACAGATTGTTCTTGGACATATAGTCGTTCTAGGTCTCCTAGATGGCAAAGGGAATGTAATCCTTCTGTAGAATTTCAGGAAATTAGTTGTGATAACACTTGTAGTACTTCTCCTGTAAGAATTGGAGGAGAAACTAGAGATGCAGGTTATTGTGCACCTTCTCCATCTCCATCTCAACCTTCTGCGAGATGCCAAGATACAGATAATGGAGATAAACCTGATGTTGCTGGTTTTGTTGCTATACCTTCTGGAAATACGGTAATCCGTTATTATGATGAAATTCAAGGTTCTCAATTAATTGAAGCAACTTGTGATGGAAATCAAGTAAAAATGGTGCCTCATGATTGTGCTGGTTTGTTGAGAATGAATCAACCTGTTTCAGGACGGTCACCGCTTACTGCAGATATTTGTGAAACCCATTTACTTAGTTGTACTTCTGTAGGACAATCAGTTGGAAGTGTTCAAACAACTGACGCTCGTGGAAATCCTCGTAACTCTATGGCTTCTTGTACTGGTTTAGCAAGATATACATCTTATACTTGTAATGCTGAAGGAGTTTACAAAGCTGAATTTGATTTGAATCATGATAACAGAGTTAATCAAGCTGATGTAAGTTCATCAACTAATGCAGTAGCTATTCAAACTATAATAAATTACATTAATCAAAATCCTTTGAATGGACAACAAGTTTTATCTGAAACAGTAAATTGCCCTGGAGGATGTGTTGCAGGAGAGTGTAGAAATCTTCCGCCAGAAGCATCGTGTGTCGATACTGATGGAATGAATTCTGGAACTCGTGGAACTACAACTGCTGGAACATATACTGGAACAGATAGTTGTCTTGGACCTACAAGGGTTTTAGAGTATAATTGTATTGCAGGTCTTGGAATTAATGCAAATAGTTTGCCTTGTAGTGCAGGAAAAACTTGTCAAAACGGAGCTTGTATTTAGTCAAATTTTTATTTTTCTTTTTTTTAATATTTTTCTTTATATCTTCCTCGAGATTCTACTGCTTTTAATCTTTCAATAACTACTTTTCCTTTAGAATATGTTTTTTTGTAAGAAGATTCTATTTCTTTCCAATAATTTTCCCAATGTATGTAATGCTTTGCTTCGAGAGCTTGTTTGATTAAGTGCAAATCTACAGCTTTATCCTCTATTTTTTTAGAAATAAATCCTAATCCAAAATCTATGAAAAAGGTTTTACCTTCTGATAAAATTATATTGCTCGTCGTTAAATCTCCGTGGATGATGTCTTCATGATGTAATTTTGCAATTGATTCTCCGATTTTTTTACATATTTCATATTTGTTTGATAAATTGTCTAAATGTTCTGAAAGTTTTTCCCCCTCAATGTAAGGCATGTTTATTTTAAATTCATATTTCGATAATTCTGGTTTTGGAGAATTAATTATTTTAGATGCTTTTTCGAGAAGTTTGGTTTCTTTTTTTGTTCTTGATTTTCTAATTTTGTCATCTAATTCTTTTAATCGATATTTTTTTGGAATTCGGTCTTTAATGATTTTGTCGTCGATTTTGTAGATTTTTGCTTCAGCGCCTTGCGCGAGGATTTTTTGAGTCATTTTAAAACATTCTTTTCTTTTTACCAAATTTCTTAGCGAGTTTCATCATTTGCTTATTTGACATTAATTTTTGAGGATTGCTCATATCAATATCTTCGAGTCCCTTTGCTCCAGATGCAAGTTCTTTTATCATCTTGTATTGTTTTAATAATTGTCTAATTTCTCCAGTTGTAGTCCCTGAACCTTTTGCTATTCTTTGTAAACGCGCGGTTTGTTTTTCTAATATTTCAGGATTCTCCCTTTCTTCTAAAGTCATTGATTTAATTGCGTGTTTCCAATGTTTCATTTTTGATTCTTGTCCTTCAAGCATATCTTCAGAAACTTTTGTTTTTCCTAATCCTGGAATCATTTTAGTAATGCTACTTAGAGGACCCATAGATTGCATTGAATCTAATTGTTGTGCGAAATCATCTAATGTGAATTTTCCTTCTTCTAATCTTTTTGTTAATTTTTTTTGCGCTTTATCGTCGGTGACATTACGGACTTTTTCTAATAAAGATTCTAAATCTCCCATTCCTAAAAGTCTTGAAATAAAACTTGTTGGATTGAATGTTTCAATGTCTTGGGGTTTTTCACCTGTTCCAATAAAATAGACTGATGCGTTTGCTTCATGGCATGCAGTTAAAGCCCCTCCTGCTTTTGCAGACGAGTCCATACGAGTTATTATTACTCCATCGATTCCAATAGTTTCTTTTAGTTTTTGAGCTTGGGTTTTAGCTGTTTGCCCAATGTCCGCTGCAATTACTAAAATAGTGTGAGTTGGTTTTAATATTTTAGAGATATTTTTTATTTCTTCTATGAGTGATTTTTCTAATGCGTCTCTTCCTGCAGAATCAATAAGAATTAAATCATATTTTTTTAATTCTTTTTCGTATTTTTCATAAATTTTTATCGGGTTTTTCTCTTGTTTATCCACGAAAGCAGGGACGTCTATTTTTTTACCCAATTGTTCTAATTGATCTGAAGCTGCAGGACGATGAACATCTAATCCGAGCATAGCAACTTTTCTTCCACGTTTTTTGTAATAAAACGCTAATTTTGAAATTGTTGTAGTTTTGCCTGTACCATATAATCCTACAAATAATATTTTTTCCTGTTTTTCTAATTTCAGTTCCTTTTTTTCACCGCCAAGAATCTCAGTTATTTCATCATTCAATAATTTTATCAAATGCTCTTTTTTCTCAACATCTTTTACATATTTTTCTCCTTCAGATTTTATTTTTTCACTTAATTCTTTTACTAAAGCGATATTTACGTCTGCAGAAATTAATGCTCTCTGTAAATCTTTTACAATACTATCTACTAGTTTCTTATCTACAAAAATAGCAGAAGTTATTTTATCTACAGATTTTCTTAAGATATTTCCTAAAGATTCTAACATATAAAGATGAGGAAAAAAGGGATTAATAAAGTTGTGGTTAGGTGAATTAATTCGTTTAGTTTTAATCCAATCCCAAATTAGTCAGAAGTTCTTTTTTATTAAAAGGTTCTAAATCTTTGTATTCTTGTCCGACTCCTAAAAAAAGAATTGGTTTTTTCGTTACATAGCCAATTGAAATCATTGTCCCACCTTTTTCATCTACATCTGCTTTTGTTAAAATTGAACCATCGATTTCAAAAAAACTATTGAATGCTTTGGCTTGTTCTACTGCATCATTTCCCGTTATTGATTCTGCTATAAAAATTTTCAAGTCAGGTTTGCAAACGCGAATTATTTTTTCCATTTCTCTCATTAAGTCGGATTTTGTGTGCATTCTTCCTGCAGTGTCAATCAAAACGCATTTTATTCCATGAGATTTAGCGTGGCTAATTGCATCGAAACCTACTGATGCGGGGTCTGAACCATATTCGCTATGAACTAATTTTACTCCTAATTTTTCTCCGTGCATTTTTAATTGTTCTATTGATGCTGCTCGAAAAGTGTCTCCGGCCGCAATTACAGAAGTAATTTTTTCATCTTGCAACATTTTCGCAATTTTCGCAATTGTTGTTGTTTTGCCCGCACCATTTATTCCAAAAAATAATATTACAAATGGCTCTTTTTTCTCACGAATTTTTTTTATAATATCAAAAGGTTCGATTAAAATTTTTTCTAAAGATTCTTTTAGGGATTTTTTAATTTCCTCTTCAATATCATTTTTCTTAATTTCTAAATTAATGAGGTCTTTTTCCATGTCGCTTTTTATTTGGTCTACAACTTCTAAAGCGACGTTATTTTCTAAAAGTAAAGACTCTAACTCTTCAAAAAATTCATCGAAGGTATCTTGGTCTAATTTGGCGGTTTTTAATTTGTTTCTTATTTTTGTCAAAAAACTTTCTTCTTTTTTTGGTTCTTCAAAAATCTTCTCTTCAACTTGTTCTATTGCATGTTCTAATTCTTCTGTGTTATCTTCTTTTAGTTCTTCTTTTTTGATAGCTGTTGAATCTGAACTTTTTAATTGTTTTTTAGTTTGCGTTTGGAGAGATATAATTGGTTCTTCTTTTTTAGAAGTTTCTTTAGCAGGTTCTTTTTTTGGTTTTTCACTAAAATCTTCACTTGATTTTATTTTCTTTTCAACCTCTTTCTTAGGAAGTTCTTTGTCTAATTTTGGTTCTTCTTTTTTAGAAAAGAATTTCCCAAATTTTTCTTTTAGTGATTTAAACATAAGATTCTAAGTTATAGATTGCTTATAAAATTTATGACTATTGGTGTCACTGTAATTCTAACAAATAGGGTTATGATTTATAACCACAATGGTTTTAAATTTGAATTTCATTCTGAATTTATGGTAAGCTATAATGATTTGTATGAACTTTTGAGAAAAGAGAGGTATTCTGAACAATTACAACCTTTGTCTAAGAAATTTGTTTCTGATGTATCCAAATATATTGGTGAAAAAAAGGAAGCGACTAAAAATGAGGAGGATTTTTTTTCGGATGAGATTGTTAAAATAAAAAAACAACTTGAGAATGCTAATTCTATTTTTAAGGAATTGATGTTATTGAGGAAGAAAAAATTATTGGGTTTGGTTTTTGTTGCTTCGGAGACGGGAATTAATAAACGGGATTTTGATAACATGCTTGATTTTGAGAAAGAATTATTTGATAATATTATGGCTTCAATGGAATATGCTGAAAAGAGCTTGAATTCCGAATTTCTTAATGGAGGATTTGCTCCAGAGGAACAGACGATGAAACTTGTTTTATTTTTAGACGATATAGATGAATTTTTAGATAGTCATGGTAAATCTTTAGGGCCTTTTAATAAAGATGATATTGTTAATTTGCCTAAATCTGTGGCTAAAATTTTAATTGATGGAAAAAAAGCAGAAGTTGTTCTGGAAGATTAGGTAAATTAAATAAACTACTTAATCTGTTTTGATATAAATTAATGGAGAAGATAAATTGGCAACTATTATTTCAAGAAATGAATTGAAAATTAAAATTGATGAGGGATTATCTAATTATGTTCTTGTAGATGTTCGAGAAAAAGATGAATTAAAGTTTGGAATGATTCCTACAGCGATTAATATTCCTTTGGATGAATTGGAATCTAAGTTATCTGATTCTAATAAATTTGATAAGAGTATGGAGATTATTTTTTATTGTCGAACAGGTGCGAGAAGTAGTGTGGCTTCTGAAAAAGCAACAGGGTTGGGATTTGTTAATGTTAAAAACTATAGGGGAGGTATTTGGGATTGGTCGGAGATAGATTCTAATGTTCGAAGATATGGTCCTCGGCCAAATTAATTATTTTTAGGTAAATTTATTAACCTGATTAAATTCTATTTTTTATGGCAAAAGATTATTTTAGATTTTGGGCAGGAATTGTTGCTGTAATTTTGGGAATTATTCTAATATTAATTGGATTTTTTACGTTGTTTATAACTTGGTTTTATGGAATTCCTATTTTTATCATTGGAGTGCTTTTACTAATTAATGCGGGTAATGAAGAAGAAATAGAAAAGGTTAAAAAGAGGAAAAAATAGGTTTTAGTATGGTAAACATAATTGTTAGTTCAACAGATGAGATTCCTGGGAAAAAGATTGTGGCTATTCTAGGAATTGCTCGGGGAAATACAGTTAGAACAAGGAATATTGGAAGAGATATTGGAGCTAGTTTTAAAAGTGTTATTGGTGGGGAAATTAAAAGTTATACTGAGATGATTTCTCAAGCACGTGATGAGGCTTATAATCGAATGGTTAATCAAGCAATAGATATGGGTGCTGATGCTGTTGTGAATGTTAGATTTATGACTAGTTCAATTATGGCTGGCGCTTCTGAATTACTTGCTTACGGAACTGCTGTCAAATTAAAATAATAAAATGAAATCTTTGCCTAAATATTTAGTAATTGGAAGTTTGGTTGCTTTTAGTGGAGGATGTACGACTTTTTCTGAACAATATGGGGCTCCAAGAGGATTTCTGGAAAAAAATTATTTTGATGAAACTAGAAGTAATTTAATTGAAACTAGTTTGATTGAAGAAACAGAAGAAGGGTTACCTGGAGAAAGTTTTTTTAAGAAAAACTTTTCCTCGACTAAAAAAGAGAGAATAACAAAATTTGAAAAAAAGTATGATAGAACTGACTTTAGTGATTAATTTTTTGATAATTTTTAGATTGTGAATGGAAGGTATAATGATTCAAGACTTACATATCTATCTCTTTCTATTTGTTCTAATTGATTCTTTACTTGTGTTACAGCTTTTTCTAGACAATCTCTTATTTCTTCATCAGATAGTTCAGGAATAATTAGCGTTTTTTGAGAATTATAATGTCCTCTTTCTTCTTGTTTGGTTCGATAGTTAGTCATTTTAATTAGTGTTAAGATATTTATGGTTTAAGAATTTAAATACTTTTTGATAAAAAGTATTCAGAAGTCGCAGTAAACTGCTTATTCTGTGCGTTTTGTTTTCTACGAAAACAAAGCCTCCAGAGGGATTCAAACCCTCGACCTACTGCTCACTTGTTTAATTTGAAATTAAGATACAAGGCAGCCGCTCTATCACTGAGCTATGGAGGCATGTATAAATTATTTAGAATAAGTTGCTTTAAAAAGTTTTATAATGTGAATTTGACGCGACCTTTGGTCGCGTGAATTAGATAAATCAAAGATTTATCTTGATGTTAAGTATACTAAAAAGTTCTTCTAAAAATTTTAAGTTCTGTTTAGTTAACTGATGAATCTAAATTTGAGTTACTCTATGATTGTGAGTTAATTATATTGATGAAGTAAAAGAGTGTTATTTTTAAATTATAAAATATGTTCTTCGTGAGATAATTTGTAATCATGAATTTCATCAATGCTGAACCATAAAGCTAATTCTCTTTTTGCAGCTTCTTCACTTTCTGAAGCGTGAATTAAATTATGTCCTTGATCGTTCTTTTTTGCGTAAACTTTACTTGTATGGTTGAAATCCCCTCGGATTGTTCCTAGGTCTGCTTCGCCTGGATATGTTGCACCGACAATTTTTCTTACTGTGGCAATAGCACTTGAACCTTGAATAACTATAGCTATTACAGGTGTTGAAGTAACAAAATCTACTAAATAATCTAAAACTTTCTTACCATATTTTTCAGCAATTTCTTCTCCATAATGTTCTGTTGCTTGATTAGCACTTGCTTGAACCATTTTCATTCCAACAATTTTTAATCCTCGTTGTTCAAATCTTTTTAGAATTTCTCCGATTAATCCTCTTTGTACTCCGTCGGGTTTTATTAAAACAAGTGTTTGCTCTATCATCTAAGTTTATTCTTCCTCATCTGAATCTTTTTTAGATTTTTTCTCTGATTTTTCTTTAGACTCTTTCTTCTTCTGCGAAATTACTTTTTCTTGTTCAATATCATCTTGTTCAGATCTCTCTTTTCTTTCTTTCTCATACTTTTCGTGCTCTTTTAGATTTTCAATTCCAACGAATCTTATTTCACAAAGACCTAAAGGATAAATTTTCTTAAGAGCTGGAAGAATATCTTTTTGCAATTTCCCATTTAATACATCTTTAACTATTAGTTCAAAAGATTTGTCTTGAACATACTGGTTTATTTCTTCCTTAGCTTTTTCACGCAATCCTCTTAAAACTTGATTTGAAACTCTTTTTCTTGTTATTAAAAATGGTTTTATTCTTAACCGATTATCTTTGCATTGTGTCAAGAAAGAATCTTCCACGTAATCAGTTCCTTTTCTAAGCATTCGTCTTATGTAAAAACCATGTAAGTATAATTGTCTTGGAGTTGTTGTTATTTTCCCGTCTTTTTCTTCAATTAAGAAATTTACTTCTAACCCTTTTCCTTTTAAGTTATTTGTTAAATCCAGTTTTATGTGTTTTCCGGAAAATTCTCCATCTCTTCCGTATAATTCTATTTCTTTATTCAATAGTGGAACATCAACCACGTAAAATTTTTTCTTTTCTTGTATTTTTGCCATTTTTATTTTAGATTATTATTCTAATAGCATCTTGCTAGCACGAATGCCTTTTTTAGATTGGTGAGATTTTTTACAAACTTGACATGTGTAAACAAATGCGTGTTTTTTAGTATTTTTTGTAATTCTTTTCCATTTTTTAATTGGAGGTTTTGATCCATATCGTCCTTTATTACCCATTCCTGGAACGCCGCCTCTTTTTTTAGCTCGTGGAATAGATCCTCTAGTTAAAGAACTTTTTTTCTTCCCAGTTGAGACTAACTTTACCTTGTGCTCAGATTTCTTTTTACAAGTTGGGCAAAATCTATTTGTAATTTTCGGTTTTTTCATAGTAAAACGAACCTAGGTTCTTCTTACGACATCTCCTAGAAATGCCGAAGAAATTCGGTTATGATTTATTTAGACTACTCGTCTTATCGGTTTAAAAACCTTTTTATATTGTGGTCCCGCAGTTATCTTATGAGAATAAAATTTTTAGAGAAGAACGGACAGAAAAAATTTCTTAAGGAAGTTTTAATTAAAATTAATTGTTCTTCTATTCATAATTTTGAGCAGTTTGGTTTTGATGTTCCTTATTCCACGATGAAGAATTATTTTTCTGAAGCTAGGCTTTTACCGAGGGATTTTTTTGATAAATTGTGTTACTTGGCTAAAGTTGATTCTTCAAATTTTAAAATTGAATTTTTGAATGAGAATTGGGGAATGGTTAAAGGCGGGAAGAAAAGTCGGAGATAAGTGGTCCTGCCAAGAATCGGCGTCGCGAACAAGTCGCTCGCTGCGTTCAAACAAGTTGAACACAAACTCAACAAACCTCCAGCGGGTTTTTTGGAGTTCCAGCAACCAATCGATTCAATAATTTTTTATGGTCCTGCTAAGAATTGAACTTGGGTTACATCCACGTCAAGGATGAGTCTTAACCACTGGACCACAGGACCTTTATTTTTTAAAATATCCAACAAGAAAAATAATGAATGAAATTCCTGTAAAGATTAATAAAATAAATGTTAATAAGAAACCAAGAATTATAAATCCTAATAAACATTCTCCATAAGGATCATTTATTCTACAACTTAAAGTTACTAAGGATAATATAATTACTCCAATTACAAATAAAATAAATCCAGAAATATTTACCCAATATGCTTTTTTAATTAAATTATTTATTTTATTTTATTTGTAAACTTTAATTGCCATTATTAAGTAAATTGTAGAAAATATTGATGCAATTAATTGAGGTAATCCTAATCCGTAGAAATCATCATGACCCTATCTTATTGTTGCAATTAATTCTCCCAAACCAACCCATATGAAAAAAATTAAAGAAGGCATTAAAATAATTAAAATAAGAGCAATGTTAGTTAATTCTAATTTTTTCATATATTTGTTATTGAAAAATTTTATTTAAATGTTCTGTATTTGTTTTACTTAGTAACTAACTTAATAAGTTATTAACTTAATAAGAAACATTTATATAGCGGAAAATATATTTTGGTGTAAGGGTTAATTTATATGAAGAAATACTTACTTCTTATTGAGGATGAGAAACTTTGGGAAAAGTTCAAGTCTTTTACGAAAAAGGACATAAATACAGAAATTATGGAACTAATAAAAGAAAAAGTAGCGAAAGAGGTGAAAAATGGAAAATAAAAATCGAAAAGCTCAAACAACTATTTTTATTATTCTCGCAATTGTGATAGTTGTTGCAATCGTCGGTTTTTTCATTATAAGAAATGTCATTAACTCAAATTCTTCAACAGCTTCAGTAGATGTTTTTAATTTTTTTGATTCTTGCATCGAAGATAAAACGAGAACTGCGTTGAGTATTGCTGGAAGTCAAGGAGGTTATATTGAAAATCCGGAATTTGAACCAGGAAGTGCTTACGCCCCTTTTTCTAGTCAATTGGATTTTTTAGGAATTGGAGTTCCTTATTGGTATTATATTTCTGCTAATGGTCTTGTGAAAGAACAAGTGCCTTCAAGAACAACTATGGAAAACCAAATTGAGAATTTCTTGAATAATGAATTACGCACTTGTGATTTCAATTCTTTTAGAACTCAAGGTTATGAAATTAATACAGGAGATGTTGTTAGCGACGTCCAAATTTTGAATAATGAAGTTAGAGTAAATGTACGAATGGATCTTAGTTACAAGAAAGCAGATAAAACTTCTCGTAAAACAAATCATGATGTGAACGTTGTTAGTGATTTTGGGAATCTTTATAATTTAGCTAGGGAAATTTACGATAAAGAAAAAAGCGAGGCATTTTTGGAATTGTATACTCAAGATGTTTTGTATAATTATGCTCCGGTTACTGGAAGTGAAATTAGTTGTAGTCCTTTGATTTGGAATGCGCAGGAAGTTAGCGATGATTTGAAAAAAGGACTTGAAGCAAATATTCAGGCATTGAAAATAGATAATGGGAAATTTGAATTGCAAAAAGAAACTAGTGATTATTTTGTTGTAGATATTAAAGGAAAGGAAAATGTGCGATTTTTATACGACGCTGATTGGCCATCGAGAGTTGAAATTTGGCCTGCTGAAAATTCTTTGTTAGTTGCAGAACCTGTTGGACTTGAAGAAGGATTGGGCGTTTTAGGATTTTGTTTTGTTCCTTATCATTTTGTTTATGATGTTTATCACCCTGTTTTAATTCAACTTTATAATAATGAAGAAATATTCCAATTCCCTGTTGCAGTTGTTATTGATAAAAGTGTTCCAAGAGATTCAATTTCTGGAGAAGAACCTATTGAATCAACTTCCTTAGATGGCTTTTGTGATAATGCGAATACTGCAATTAGTGTAAACACTTTTGATTATTCTTTGAATCCTGTCGAAGCAGATATAAGTTTCTCATGTTTCAATGAAGTTTGTAATTTAGGGAAAACTAAGTTTGCTTCTGGTGATGCTGTTCTTAATTCAGAGGTTCCTCAATGTGTTAATGGAATTATAACTGCTAAAGCAGAGGGTTATGTTTCTGGAAAACAAATTGTTTCAACTAATGAAAGAACAGATTCAAATATTATTTTGAATAAACTTTATAGTTTGCCGGTGAGTTTGTCTTTGGGCGGGATTCCTCTTGAATCAAGAAGTAATGAGGGTATTGCAATTGTTAACTTTGTTTCTGAAGATTATTCCACGACGCTGATTTATCCTGAACAGAGAACTGTTAATTTAGCCGAAGGATTGTATAATGTTTCGGTTCAGGTATTTTCTGGAAGTAGTTTGGTTGTTCCGGAGGCTACAAAGAATGAATGTGTGCAAGTTCCTAAAAAAGGATTGTTAGGATTTTTCGGAAGCACTTCTGAAGAATGTTTTAATATTAAAATTCCTCAACAGACTTTGACTAATGCGTTAAGCGGAGGAGGGAAAAATGTTGAATTAATTTTAGAAAGTGATTTGCGTTTTGCGAATGGGGTTAAAGTTGATGTTCCTTTACTTCCTACACCAAATAGTTTAGACCAACTTCAGCAAAATTATGTTTTAATAGACGGTCAGAGTGTCTCGGTGAATTTAACATGAAAAGAAAATTAATTTTTAGTTTTGTATTTGCGGTTTTGTTAGTTGCAGGAGTATTTGCTCAAGTTACAACACAAGGAGCTTCATTTTCTCAAGGACAAAATAGTTTTTCTTCATATAATGTTCAAAGTAGTTCTCCGGCATATTCAACTTATCAAAGAAGTGTAACTAACACTGATTTCTTTAGTTTAGATCCTCGAACAGCTTATCAAATTTGTCAAGAGCGACAGGATTTTATTATTCAAATTGCGCCGGGCGGTTGCACTCCAGGTGTTGTTAGGAGCGATCTATTAGCAGAACAAAATGTTCCAGTTTTTTGTCAGTTGCAAGCGATTCAAGTTAATCCTACAATTGATACAAGTTCTATTAAGAATATTGTTTTAATTCCTGAAGGGGCTAGACCTGAATGGATTTTGGGAATTAGCTATCAAAGGCCGAAGAGCGCGTTGAAGCCAGTATTTAATCAAAGGCAGGGATTTGCGACGGTGGAGAATATCGGTTATGCTGTTATTCTTGTGCAAGGAGGAATGGCTGAAAGAGATATGCCGGATTTCCTTAATGGAACAATTACTGCGAGACTTCAATATGATGCAACTAACGCTTTTGGTTTTGGTTTGCAAAATAAATTTCTTCCTGTTTTGACTGACGAACAATGGAGACAAGATTATGTTGAATATGGTTTTTTCGACGGAAATGGATACGCACGATTGGAAAAAATTGACGGAGATAAAATAACTGTTGGAATTTATTCAGATGTTAACACTCGAGTAGATAGTTTTGTCGTTGCTAAAGGAGAAACATCAGCGGAAAAATATTTGTCAGGATTCCAGTGCAACGCTGGTTATTCTGTGAGTTATTTGGATTCAAAAAAACCACAACCTAAAGCAACAATTTTATTTGACTATGATGAATATGAAGTTTATCAAGGTGAAGAATTTGCAGATGGTTTATGTAAAATAGGGAAAATCGAGGCTGTTGGAGGAGATATTGGAAATGTTGATGTTGTTTGTAAAAATCAAAGAGTAAATTTGAATTTGAAAAATCGAGATGTGCAATTAGATATTTCAGGCCAAGAAACTAAATTTTATAGCACTGGAGAGGTTTTGTTTAATGTTGAAAAGGATGGTAAAATAAAACAAATTTATCTTTCTGGAGTTGGAAGATATTTAGTTGAAGGAAAAATAGGTAACGCATTTATTGTTATTTCTGAAAAGAATAATTTGGATTCTGGAGAGATTGATAAAATTAGTAAAGAAGGAACTGCTGGAGATAATAATGTAATAGATATTGAAACATCAGAAAATTTTTATGATAAAACTATTGCATTTAGTTCTTTCCAGACTATTGAAGATTTGAATACAGGCAATGCTGATTTTGAAAATTATTTTAAAAATGCGATTGATTCTTACAAAGAAATTGAAGATATTTACGACGCTAATGAGGCATTTAAAATTTCGGGAGATGATGGGAAAATAATTTTTGCAGGAGAAAAAGCATTACAAGATGCGATTAAATTATCTGAAAATGTTAAAAAGGAAAAAACTCGTGCTGAACTTATTGAGCAATTGAATTCTAATGAGAATTATGCTCCTAATAATGGGGGAAGTTTAATTTTTAATCGTGATGATGCAGACCATGTTTTTGAATTTGATGGAGTGCAACATGTTGTTAGTTTGAAAAAAGTTAGTCCTGTGAATAAAGAAGAAAATTATGCTAAAATTAAAGTAGGTAATGATGTTAGGTTTATTTATGAAGATGGACAGAATCTTATTTCTCCTCCACCTCTTAAAGAAGGAGAACCAAATACTCCAAAAACAAGTATTCAAGTTGAGAGTTATGATGAAACAGGTGTTAAGTTGAAAGGAAATTGTGTTAATAATGAGGGAACTTCAACTCCTCAAAGTGAAACAATTCCCGCTAGTCAGCATAAAACTGTTTGTTCTATGACTGTAGAAGTTCTTGAAATTAGAATTGAGAAGATGGCGAAGATTCGTTTGAATCCAATTAATAAAAATGTTGGAGGAGTTACTAATTTTTCTTATGGGGTTGGTATTGAAAAACGGGCGATTCAGTTGTCTCCTGAAAAAGCTGCAGAGAGAATTGAGAAATTGAATAAGAGTATAGAAAAATGGGAAAGTATTTCTGAATCTTTGAATAGTGTTGTGAAAGGATTTAAAACAGCGTGTTTCGCGACGAGCGCGGCGTTACAAGTTAAAAATTTATTTAGTAATCTTGGAGGAAAAGCTATTGCAAGGACAATGGTAATGCAAGAAAAATGGAATGATAAATGTGCTGACTTTGCAAAACAAGGATATAATTCTATGGACCATTGTTTTTCGGCAAATTCTGGATTAATAGAACAAGATGTTAATGCAATGACTAATTTGATTGAAAAACAACAAAATGATATTAAAGCAAGCGATAAAGAATTTGAAGGAAAGTCAAATGGATTTTTAGGCGGGAAAGTATTTAATTACGAAGGCGCGTTTGAGAAATATAAGACTACTGTGGGAAGTAATTATGGAAACAATGAAATTAAAGATGCAAATGGAAATAATGTAAAAGTTAGCGATGCTTTGGAAGGTGTTACTGATTATGAAACTCTTAGAAGAATTGATTTGAATTTGAGAGCGCAAACTGAATTGCAAGATGATGATTTGAAAACAATTTTGAATGGGAAATTATATGATGATTTATCTCAAGCGAAATCTTCAATTGTTAATTCAAAAGTTACGGGTGATTATTCTGATGCTCTTAAAGGTGAGGGATTAGTTTGGGGTGGAGAGAGTGTACAAGTTTTCTCAAG
>Ga0210050_1002845_pt1 | contig 16001 bp, 13 predicted proteins | sample CryGey132114_all_FD_185463 | JGI IMG/M metagenome (GOLD analysis project Ga0210050, IMG submission 185463) | Groundwater microbial communities from aquifer - Crystal Geyser CG22_combo_CG10-13_8/21/14_all (SPAdes) (version 2) | ecosystem: Environmental > Aquatic > Deep subsurface > Groundwater ...
ATGACGCCTTTTCATTCAAATTATTGAAAGAAATTGCCCGATCGTCTAATGGTAGGACACATGGTTTTGGTCCATGGTATCGAGGTTCGAGTCCTTGTCGGGCAGCAATCTTGGATTTTGAGAGTAGATTTCTCCCATATCCTTTGTAGTTATTGGCTTTTTAGTAGGTTCTAACCTTTCTTTTATTTCACGAACCTCCAAAGCCATTGATTTGATTGGGAATAGCAATTTATCCCAAGAAATAAACAGTTTTCTGTCTTTTAGTATGAGGTCCGAACCTAGTGTGGCAAAAATCTCTTTCTTTGCTTCAAGTGTGTTTGGGTCTTCAATGTCTGCAAACACTACTGATGCTCTTTCTGCAAAATTGAAACCACGCTCTGCTACTTCAAGCCAGTTCTCAACACGCTTGTCTGTATCTTTGAGAAGTTCTTGAAACTTTGATTTTTCTGATAGTAGTGCTTCTTTTCTATTTCTGAACTCATCTTCATCAATTTCTCCGTTTGCACGCATATCAATCAAGTTATCAATCTTTCTCACACTCGCATCATAACCACGCCTCTGTGAGCCGTATATCTTCTCTCGGTCTTCAATTTCTTTTGAGTTCTGTTCTTTCAATCGTGAAAGAGCCCATTCTGTGAAATCGGCAGGTATCTCTATTTTTCCAAGTTCTTCTGCAATTTGCTTTTCAAGCTCTTTTTCTTCAATAGATTTTTGAGAGCAATTCTCATCTTTTCTTTTTGTGCAGTGATAGTAAGTATAATTGTGAACATTTCCATTTTTCTGTCGCTTCACTTTTTCTTCCGCCGTAATCATTGCTCCACACTCTCCACATTTCATTGGACCTCTATATACAATCTCGTGTCTTTTTTGTCGTGGTGTGCTTTTTCTTCCAAGAAGTATTTGTATTCTTTCGTATTCGTCTCGTGTAATCATCGGCTTGTGGCTTCCTTGATGAAAATTGCCACTCTTGAGAGGATACTCAAACTCTCCATAATAAAATGGTCGTATAAAAAGGTTATATAAACCGCTTCTGCTCAATTTCTTTCCGTTCGGTCCTTTGAACCCCCACTCCTTGTTCACTATATTTAGTATTTGAGGGACTGTGTATTCTCCAGTGAGCATCAAGTCAAACATTTTTCTTACAATATCAAAACGCTCTGGGTCTGGTCGCTTCAATTTCTTTCCACGCTCTGCAAACTTATCATCCAAGTATCCAAGAGGTGCAGGACAAGGATAAAAGCCCATCTTGATACTTTGCATCAATCCACGCTTCACATCTCGTCCTTTCTTTGCACTTTCATATTGTGATTGAGAAAGTGCCATCTGAAGCATCCAGATGCCTTCTGGAGTGTTCTCAAAATGATAAGTAGCAAGCTTGAGGTCTTCAATAACTCCTGTTCGTATCATATAAGTTATTTCTCCAGCATCTTTTTCATTACGAGACAATCGGTCTGGATGCCAAGCAATAAGTCCAGTTCTTTGTCCTCCTTTTCGTATCGTATCAAGCATCTTTGCAAAGTTCGGACGATTGAACGGCTTGAAGGCACTCGCTTTGTCTTCTATGAACTCAATATCAAGGTTGGCAAAAACCTCTGAAAGTTTATCTTTTTGTGCAGGTATAGAAAGAGCTTGCCGTTCTTCTCCTTCGGATGATTTTCGCACATAGGCGAAGTATTTGATTTTATTTTTGTCTGTTGTCATATAAAAAACCCGAAAGGGACGCTCTGATTGACCCAGCTATAGAGTGTAATCCGAAGATTGCAAAAATAGTTGGCAGAACGCCCCTCTCGGGTTCCATTTTTGCACAAAAAAACTTCGGGAACACTTCTATATAAAACTGGGTCAATACGAACATTATACATTATTTTTTGTTATCTATGAAGCGAGCAAACTTCTTATCAATGCGACACGCCATTTCCATCCATCCTCTATGGGACTGCTCACTCAATCTCGTATAGCGTTTGTATTTTCTTGTAGGTTTTCCACGATAGTGAGTTCGCTTCACTGCTTTCCACGCTTCTTCAACATCTGGGTCCGATACAAAACTTCTATACAATCCGCTTCTGTTTCTGCTCTCGTAAGTGAGGTTGTAGCAATGACGACAAGCAAAGTAATCTCCGTTTTTATAGAGTTTTGAAACTCGTCTCCCACAATACACGCCACTCTTATACCACGGACAAGTGAACCAATATCTCACACCTCCATATCTGCAAGGAGTAGTGGTAAGAGGTATCTTGTAGTCAAAATCCTTTTTCTCATCGGTGTCTCGGTCCGTTTGTGTGTAGTGGATGCGAAGATACTTGTCCTCGTATTTTGTTGATACTTCAATACTGACACTGCTTTTATGCTCACCCCACATACCGCTTCTGGTCCAAGTCATCGTGCCAGCGTTCCATCCGCAGAAGTAATTGTGCTTCTTCAGAAAACTTGTTGATATTTGTTTTGCATCATCTGCTTTATTTTTACTCATAAAGTGCCGAAATCATTTGAGATTGTAGTTCTGTTTATTCTGATAAAACCGACCTTTTGCTTTTATATTGCTTGATATTTTCATTCTTTTGAATACCCTATATTTTCCGATATTTTTACGAAACGAACCCATCTTCTTTTGTGTTTGAAATATCAACATCTAACGCAATCGGAGGTGGGACCTTTTCACCATTTCTTCTTGCTTGCATACGCTCAAGTTCGTGCAGTGCTTTGTAGATACTTCTTTCAAGCATTGTCTCGTAGCGAAAGAAGCGGTCCGCATCTGATTTCAATCCGACAGTGCCGTCAAAATCACTTGTGAAGATAACATCATCCTTTTCAAAGGAGAGTGCTCGTTTCAATCTCCAGATATTTGATGCAATTTTATCTACCATCAATAGTTCAAGTTCTGATGCTGGAGAAAGTTCTGAACGCAATCTTTTTTCAAGTTCAAGGAGTTCGTTTTCGTCTTCACCTTCAAAAAGTATTTGTTTTGAGAGGATACCGTGTTTGAGTGCATTGTATTTACTGACAGCTTTTCCATCTTCTGTCTTTACTCCGCCTTTTTTCCCATTTTCTCGGTTAGCATCAATTTGTTTTTGTGATGTGTTGTTCATAGTGTTAGAAATCTATTTCATTATTGGTAATATCTTCACTTTCTTCTTCCGTGTTTTTCACCCCACTCTCCATTTCACTATTTATTTTCTCTGGAGAAATACGATACACGGAGGATGGGAATATCATTATTTTTCTCTTGTCGTTCGGGTCTTGTTCTTGGATGATAAGTCCAGCCGTTTCAAGCATTGGGAGTATTTGTTGGCGAAGCTGATGACTATCAAGCATCCTTCCATACACTGCAAAATGCTTATCAAGGACCTCTTGTCGTGATAGTCCGAGCTTTCCTGTAATACCTTCAATAGCTTCGCTCCTGTCGTCATTTTTCGCCTCCCACGCTGGCAAGATAACCTCTTTGTATAGGTTGTAGATATAGGGTGGCAAGTTCAGTTCTTGGCTTACTGCAATCTTGTCCCAGAGCTTGAACGCTTCACTGATGTCATCTTCATTTGCGGTGATTGTGGACCCATTTCTTTCTCTCCACCACACATTGAGAATTGCAAAGGATTTGATAAGTGAAAGTAATCGTTTTATGTCTCGCTGATGGCGTGGCTTGAGTGTTTTGTTTTTCTTCAAGAACCTTTCTTCAATCGTTTCGTGAGATGCAATGTTTATTTCTTTGATTTTCTCAAGCTTGATGGCACGGATACGCTCTTTGAGAAGCATCCTGTCTGGATTTTCTTCAAGCCAGCTTTTGAAATCATCACTGTTTGCTTCCTTGCGGATTGTTGCACTGATACCTTGCTGGATTTTATCTTGATTGACCTCTGGAGAAAGTAGCAAAAATCGTGTTGCTTCTTGTTCATCAATACGAAGCCCAGCCGTGCAAAATATGACGGACGGATACCCACGCAAAAGTATGTTTTTTGTCTTGGTCCCATTCTTCTGGGTCTTGTCTGTGATTTTGATAGCAATCTCTTTTTTGTCGTGAGAAAGGAGTGGTCGCAATCGTGCAAGGAGCTCATTGTGTGGCTGGTCCAAGAAGATAAGTATCTTGTGTGAAAGGTCTACCAAGTAGCTATTTTTTTCTTTGTCATACTGACCGACATCGTGAAAGAAGGCGGTGGGTGAACAGTATGCAATTTCCATCACATCATCTTCGGGGAATAGCCGAGCAATCTCGGTTGGAATATAACTTTTTCCAGTTGATGATGGTGCGTTGTAGCTGATATTGAATTGTGCATTTTCCGTGTATGCAGAGAGCTCACACAAGAAAGTTGCGAGCTTGTTTTCTGCATCATATTTGATAGTAAGTCCAAGCGTATCCAAGAGTGCTTCTGAACTGATTTGAGAAAACTGTGATGTATCAATTCTCTCTGGATATGGTTTTGCGTATTTATGAAATAAGTCATCTTCTAACCCTCCAATTTTTGCAAAGTAATCAGTGATGTCTCCAGCTTCTCCCACTTCTTCAGGGAGAGTGATGATGTATGTCTCATATCCACCATTTTCCACCATTTTGGCTACACGCTCGGACCCCTTTCTTCCAGCTTCGTCATTATCAAAACAGATATACACTTTTGTGTCCTTTGGGATTTTGCTGACCCATTCTTCTTTGAAAGTCATTGCTCCGTGGGTTGAGGTGATTGCATTTACACCCTTTGATACGAGAAGTAATCTATCCAGTTCTCCTTCACATATAACCAGCTCATCATTTTCATAAGTAAATGACCTCCAATCAAATACTTGAGCTTCTGCTCCTTTTGGATAGGTGATTTTGTCATTACCAAAACTCGGGTCTTGTCTCAATTTGAAAAATGAATAATTGCCATAAATATCCTTGATAGGGATAGTAATCCACGGCTTGCGATAAAACTGTCCGTATCCGAGCTTATATTCGTTTATAACAGCATCAGAAAGCCCCCTCTTGTGTAGATACTCTCTGATGTGGGGTGGAAGTGCTAGATGACATTTTTCCACCAGTTCTATATTGAAATCATTTGTTTTCTTCGTCTTCGGACCCGTGTCTCCAAGATGTTTTGCAAGGGTAAAAAGATTTCCTTTTTCTCCACATTTCTTGCAATCATATTGTCCTGTTTCTGTGCTGAAATAGAGGTGAGCTTCATCTCCTTTGCTGTCTCTGTCGCAGTCATTGAAAAGGCATTTTGTAATAAGTTCCTTTCCGCTTTCACGAAAATGGATACTTTTCTCTGATAGGTAATCTTTGATTGTAATGTTTGATAGGTTCATATAGTTTTTGTTTACTTGGTAATTGTTGATGGGACCATTTCGTCTGCTCGTTTCTTTGCTTCGTGTTTCAAAACAATCTCCATCAAGCGGATGAGTTGTATACCTTTTTCAAGAGCTTCAGATGTGCTGATTGCAACACCAAAATGCTTTTGATAAAGCACTTGAAACTCTTTGATATGTTCATCCGCTAACTGCATAGCTACTCTGAATAAAGTTTATTCTTGAGTGCTTTGAGATGGTCAAAGAACGACCTTGCTTTGACTTCCAAGCGGTCCGAAAAGTATCGGTCTGCTACATCCTCAATCCCATCTTCTTTTTGAAAGATGAAAAGGGCTTTGCGTGGGTCCGCCTTGTGCACTGATAAAAGCTGAAAACCCGCACAAAGTAATGCGGTTGATACGCCGAGGTCGTATGTTGTGAAGACAACAGACGGGTCATCAAGTTGAGAATGTCTCAACCCCTCGCTCATAGATGATTTGTTTGTTTTATTATTCGCCATATAGGTTGGGTAATAATTGTTAGTAATATGAGAGTGTTCCTACTCTCACCCTATACGCTGAAAAATCAGTCAAAAAGAAAAAACCGCTATATTTCAAGCGGTTCTTGCTTTTATTGCTCACTGAAAACTTCAGTCAATCAATCAAAGTTCAGTGTATTCTGATGCCCTCGTATCTTGTATCTCAAGGTTCCTCAAGTCCTTCTCTGGCGTGATTTTCAATAGAGGATTGTATCCTTGCACGGCTTTATCAAAAGGTATTGGTTCCTCGGTGATTTCAAAATACTCACACAATGCTTTTGAGAGAGTTGATTTATATGTTTGGAATAGATTTTTCTTGTCTTTGCTTCTTGTGAAAGCGTCCTTGCTGAACATTTTTTCTGGGGTCAAATAAAACTCTTTATTTCCTTGTATTTTGGCTTTCGTGATTGAGAGTGCTCGCAGTATTTCCCAAGAGATATTATCTGGCTTTTTGAAGCCAAAAGTATCGTAATCTCCCTTGTTTGTTAGTTTTCCTTTGGTGTAGATTTCAATGTTGTTGTCATCTGTAAACTTTATTTCAATATCGGACCAGTTCAATTTCGGCTTTTGAGCTATTTCTGTTTTATTGCTTTTTGGTGCACTATTTTTCTTTACAGAAAACATTCTCTCTTTGTTTTTTGTGATGAGTTCTTCTTTTCCATCAGTTAGGTCAAAAGCTCTTTTGATGGTTTCTTTTGCTTTTTTTATATCTCCTTGTCCTTCGTATATCAAAGCAAGGTTGTTCAATACTGAAGAACTCGGGTCCTCAATACTTTCATATACTTTTTGAGCATCACTCACTCGTTCTGCTTCATTGAGAGAGTAGGCAACCTCAAACCTTCTATCAAAGAAAGTGTATCCGTCTTCAAGTTCTTCTGGAGAGAAGAAAAGTTCCAAAGCTGTGCCTTCCAGTAAAGAATAAATATCAGAGATGGTGTCATATTGCTTTTTCTTGAAAAGCTCCTCAACATCTTTACTAAACATTTCTCTGAAATATCTTTCTGCTCGCACATCACGGCTCGGTGGTCTTGTGATTTCTTTTTTTATGGTTGTTGCATACTCATACAAAAAGTCCTCGCTACATTCTGCAATATCTGTAAAAATCCATTCTTTTCCACCAGCAAGAACATACTTGAGCTTGTAGATAACAGCATTGTCATTTTGGTCTATACGATAATATCCGTGAGCGAGTAAATACAAGTCAAAGAGGTTTTCTTTTGTGTTTTTCTTTATATCATTGAGTAGCCCTTCAATCTCTTTCTTGTCGTTTTCTGATAATACTGTTTCGTCTTGGTAAAGAAACTTTTTGAAAAGATAGATTGCTGTCAATCTTGTTTTGTCGCTGATATTGTTTTGGATGGCATATTGGATTTCATCAAGGAAGAATTGTTTTGTTGGCAGTTCCATTTGAAAGACAAAGTAGTCGTTCATTGATATGCTCTCAATCTGTTTACACATCTGTGATAGGGTGTTTTCAATACCAATACTATCTTTGAGCTTCATATAGATAGAAAACATATAAATATGGCATCCCAAAAGTAGTTCTGTATCGCCGATATTTTCAACAGTTTCTTTGAAATATCTCAAGCTCTCACTATAGTTTTCTTGCTCGTAATACAAAACACCTCGTAGATATGAGTTGATATTATCCTTCAAATAGTTCCACGGAGTATGAAGGAAGGGCTCCTTTTTCAGTAGCTCCTCACACATATCAAACTGTTTACTTTTCAAAAAGAACACAAAAGATAGGCGAACAAAATCACTTGAGTAGAGAGCATTTTTCAGTTCTTCATAGTTCTCTTTATAAAACTTTTTGAAATCCTCAACCTCTTGATTATCTGACTTTGTATAGTAATCAAAAGTAGCTTTCAAAGCTGGCTCGTATTTAGGATTTTTCATCAACACCTTTTTTGCGAGATTGAACCTCTTGAGTAGATTGGTTTCTCTTTCAAAATATAGCTCAACATATTCTTGTTTTGCGAGCATCAATTTCTCGGGCTGTTCATCATAAAGGTTCACAAGTTTTCGTAGGATATATGATTTGTGCCAGAAGTCGTCATCATAGTTCGGGACCACATCATCAATCTTATTTTTCATCAACAGAAACAAAAGATTTCCTTCTATTTTTTGAGTTGATACTTTCAGAAACTCTGAACCTTTCACAAAACGCAAAATCTCTGGTTGCGGTGAGTGTATGCTTTCAATATAGATATGGAATAAAGTTTCTTCGTAATCTTTTATGATGTCTTCAATAGAAATTGTTTTTGTTTTTTGTATATGAAAATCTCCACTCGCAAGGTCCAGTGTTGTGGTGGTGTGAGTGATTTCAAACTTGTTCTTTTTGTCTTTCTCGTATTCTTGTTTGAGAACTCCCACGAGTAAATGAGCGTTATCTTCTTTTTTGAGCTTGGCTATTTCTTTTTTATCCAAAACACCAATTCTTTCCAAGAAATCAACAGAGAACCAGAGCTTATTCTGATTTGAAAAATCAATGCCATCCCAAAAGGATTTGTCTTCTTCAGTTTTCTCGGGTGCTATCTTTGACATATAGGGCAATAGTAATGTTTATCTACAGGACCAATTTTGCTTCAAAAGGCAAAATACTGTAAGATAATGGTATCAAAAGGTAAGTAGAAAATCAATCAATTTTTATGATAAAAAACAGCGATAAAAAGCAAGAACAGGAGGAAGTTCCAGAACTTCTGACACTGCAAGAAGCGTGTGATTTGCTGAAGGTCCATCCGAACACGCTCCGCCAGTGGGACAACAATGGCACACTTCCAGCCATCCGCATCGGTGCGAAACGAGTGCGAAGATACCGAAAGGAAGACATTATCAATTATCTGAAGTCCCACTCGTAAGGACACCCTAACCAAGGTTACAATTACTATGAAAAATGATTATCAAAAAGTAGAACAAGCAAAAGGTCGTCCGCTTCTTCAGTGGGTTGGTAAAAAACCTTTGGAGAGTGTTCAATTTTATCCAGCACAAGAAACTGAAGTGTATGGAGACAAAGAAGTAAAAGATTTCAATAAACTATTTTGGGGTGATAACTTGCAGGTGCTCTCACATCTTTTGAAAGAGTATCGTGGCAAGATTGATTTGATATACATTGACCCTCCGTTTGATAGTAAGGCGGATTATGTTCGCAAGGTAAAAATACGAGGAGAAAAAGTTGAAGGTTCGGGACAGGGACTTTTTGAAGAAAAACAATATACGGATATTTGGGAGCGTGATGAGTATCTCCAGTTTATGTATGAGCGTATTTTGATGATGAAGGAACTCCTATCTGATAAGGGTTCTATCTATTTACACTGTGATTGGCACAAAAACTCATACTTGCGTTTGATTATGGATGAAGTTTTCGGACAGGATAACTTTGTAAATGAAATTGTATGGTGCTATACAGGTCCCACAAACCAAAAACGAAACTTTCCAAGAAAACACGACACAATACTTTGGTATGAAAAGAACAAAGATAAAAGAGTTTTCAACATTGAAAATCTCCGTGTTGATTACAAGAAATCAACAAAATCTGGTGGTAAAACTGCTTTGACTGGTAGAGCAGATGATAAAGTCCTTGAAGCACTTGATGAGCAAGGTAAACTCGTTGAGGATTGGTGGATAGATATTGCTGACCTCGGTAAAATGCACGGAGAAGATGTTGGATACCCGACACAAAAAACAGAAGCATTGATTGAAAGAATAATAAAAGCATCCTCTAACGAAGGAGATGTGGTGGCTGACTTCTTTATGGGTTCTGGAACTACTCAAGCAGTAGCTCAAAAACTTGGAAGAAAATGGATTGGTTGCGACATCAATATCGGCTCAATCCAAACCGCTACAAAACGCATCAATCAAACTATTACGGACCAGCAAAAAGAAAAAACAAAGGGCTTCAAAGGTTCTCTTGGTTTCAAAATACTCAATGTGAACGATTATGATGTTTTCAAGAACGAGATTGAAGCAAAAGAAATTGTGATGGAGATGTATGGAGTAGAACCAGTAAAGAGAACATACTTTGACGGCATTCTTGATAAGAACTTTGTGAAAGTGATGCCGATGAACCGAGTGCTCAACAAGATGGATATTCGCACACTTATCAAAAATGTGGATGATAAAAAAGACAGCTTCACAGTAAAAACAAAATCAAAAGCTGGTGAGCCAGTGTATGAAGAAGGTGTGCTTGTTATCTGTTCTGGTATGGAGCTTGATGTGCTTGATTTCATCAAAAAAGAAAACAAGACAGGTGTGAAGATTGAGGTCCGAGATATTTTGACTGATAAGAAAAATCTTATTTTCAAGAAGAAACCAGAAGCAAAGATTGATGTGAAAGCAAAAGATAAAAAACTCTCTGTAGAGCTCAAAGATTTCTATTCTCCAATTCTTATGCGAAAACTGGAGATTGAAAACGATAAGGTTTTGAAAAAGGACCATAAAGCAAAGGTTGAAGATTTCAAACAGATTATTGATAGCGTAGCGATTGATGTGGATTACAATGGCAAACTGTTCAATGCAGAAGTGATGGATTTGCCAGACAAGAAAGAAACTATCAAAGCGAAGTATTCTTGGGAGTATACAAAGAAAGGCAAATACACTGTCGCCATCAAAGTCGTAGATGTGCTTGGTGAAGAATACTTTGAAACCTTTGAAGTAAACGCATAAAACTATGGACAGTTTATTTCTACAAAACATCCAAAAACAGGTTGCTCTATGGCGTGAAGAAGGATACAGGGGTATCCATAAAGAAACCGAAAATATACTTGCTCACATCAAGCGAGTGTCTTTTTTGCACGGACCACAAATTGAAGCTCTGGAGACATACATCTTTTTGAAAGAGGTTATTGGCAACAAACCATCAGTGGAAGTGTTCAAACAATCTTTTGATAATGAGCTTGAGCTTATTCGTGCTCTTGGTATTTCTGATAAAGAAGCATTTGAGCTCGCATACGATAAGAAGAAAGACGAAAAGATACAAGCAATCCTTGATGACAAGTTCGGGACTTCTGACTATGCAAACCAAGTGTATGCACTGACGATGGGTTCGGGTAAAACAATTTTGATGGCAGTGATGATGCTTTATGATTTTGTGCTTTCTTATTACCACAAGGAAGATGAACGATTTGCAAAGAACGCACTCGTATTTGCTCCCGATACAACAATTATTGAGAGCTTGAAAGAAATCAAAACTTTTGATTATTCTCGGGTCCTTCCAAAAGAGTATGAGAACATCATTTTGAATATAAAGTATCACTATCTTGAGAGCACTGATACTGCACTTGCTCCAGTTGGCAATTACAATGTCATCGTTTCAAACTCGCAGAAGATTATTTTGAAGACAAAGAGTGATGAAAATAAAAGCAGTTCTGCTCGGCTCTTTGGTGATAAAAATGAACTCGGCAAGAGAGAGGTTGAGAATATGCGTTTGCAAGCTATCAGACAGCTCGGCTCACTTCAGATATTTGTGGATGAAGCCCATCACTCATACGGCAAAACACTTGAAGGAACTCTGAAGAAAACACGCCAGACGATTGATTATCTTCACAAACATACACCTCTTATTTCTGTAGTAAACCTCACAGGAACTCCGTATGTAAACAATAAGATGATTTCTGATGTGGTGTATCACTTCGGATTGAAGCAAGGTATTGAGAAAGGAATACTCAAGAAGGTAAAGATTTTTGATTATGGTGTTGTGCGGTCCCAGAAGTTTATTGAAGAAGTGATTGATGTTTTTGTATCTGAATATGGCACAAAACGGCTTGAAGGACGATTACCAAAGATTGCTTTTTATGCTTCAAGTATAAGTGATTTGCAAAATGATTTGAAACCAAAGATGGAGCGTATTCTTTCGGAGCGTGGTATTTCTCCAGATACAATTCTTGAATATCATACAGAAGCAGAAGAAAACAAAGACGATTTCAGAGCTCTTGATACAGCAGATAGTAAAAAGCAATTTGTCTTGCTTGTAGGTAAAGGGACTGAAGGATGGAACTGTCGCTCACTTGTCTCTGTCGCACTCTATAAGAAGCCAAAGAGCACAATTCTCGTGCTTCAATCTACTACACGATGTCTTCGTTCTATTGGAGACAATTCTACTCGTGCAAGTATCTTTCTTTCAAAAGAAACCGCTACAATTTTGGATAAAGAGCTTCGTAATAACTTCGCATCAAGTATCAGTGAACTTAACGCACAGGACCAAAAAATGGTTGAACATACCTTGGAAGTTGAGAAGCGAAAGACAATCAAAGTAAAGAAGGTTCTCAAAGAGATTTTGGCAGTGCAAGAAGCAAACGCCGAAAGCATAAAGATTGATTGGAAGAAGTGGAAGCCAGAACAGTATCAATCTTTTGTAAGTGAAGGAAGTATTGCTCTTGAAGATGGAGAAGCGGTATACAAAGAAGCTCGTGCGGTCCGAAAATTGGAAGATAAAAGCGATTTCACTTTCTATGAGGTTGCTGAAATAATCAATCGCTATACACATCTCCCTTGTTTGACCATTGAAAGCATTATCACTGGAAGCGGTAAGAAGCGTGATGTATTTGTTGAGATGATAAACGAGAACTTTGCTCTCGTGCCTTTCGTAATACAAGAAATCTTGAAAAGTGCATATAAGTATGAAGAAAAGACAGAAATCATTGAAGAAGAAATTGAACTAACAAAACTCTTTCCGTTCAAAATCAATGTCCAGCAAGGTAGGAATACTCTTGTGGTATACAAGGAAGCTGAAGCAGAAGAAGGACGAAGGGGTCGTCTTGGTTTTCACATCAACCCATACGCCTTTGATAGTGGGGATGAAAAGGACCTTTTCCGATACCTCCGAGATGTGCTTGATAAAAATGAGATGATAACTGATGTCTACTTTACTGGTGCTCGTGTCTGTGCGGACCCAAGCAGGACTGACTTCTATTTTGAATACTGGAGCCCAGAACAAAAACGAGTTGCCCGATACTTTCCAGATTTTCTCATTGAGACAACAAAACGCTTCATTGTGGTTGAAGCAAAAGGCAGTGATGAGAAATCAGAATACGAGACAAACAAAAAATCATACAAAGGTAAGATTGAAAACCTTACAAACGAGATTTTGGCAAAAGAGATTGGTTTCAATGAGTTCCAGAGTGTGAATAAGAACTTTGAGTATCACATTATCTTTGATGCTTCACTCCAGCGTGAGCAGTTGAGATTGCTTGAAGAAATCAAGAATAAGTAATGGTCCATATCACTCCCGAAACTGTCGCCAATTTCAAAAAGCTGTTCAAAGAGAAATATGGTGTTGAGTATTCTGACAGTGAAGCGTGGGATGCCACTCACAATTTGCTCGGAGCATTTGATTTGCTACTAAAACAAGATATGAAGCAAAACCCACACCTCTACAAAAAAACAAATAGTGATGAGCAAGGTGGGGTGAAAAAGCCAGCACTTACTGATGAAAGTATCAAAGCAATTTCAGAGCTTGGAGATGTTCTTCGTGGAATACACAATCGTCTTATTTCTGAAGGTTATGAAATAAAAGACGGCTCTATTACAAAGAAAACACAAGAATAGTTTTTATACTGGCATTGCAAACGATGGACAGCGATAGTAAAACTCACTCTTTCCTTCAAGTAAAAGAGTTCTAACTTCGTCCAAGAGGTCCAGCAACACATTTGCAGCATATTTTAATATGAGAAAGTTACATGATGGAATAGTAATTTTGGTATACTAAATATATGCAAAATGATATTGTTCACTACCTCAAAGAAAAATATAAACCAAATGCAATCATCCTTCATGGTTCTCGTGCTCGTGGTAGAGAACGAGAGCATAGTGATTGGGACTTTATATTTTTATACAATTCTGCAAATCTAGGGCAGAAGGGGAGAGAATTATACAAAAAACATAATATTGAGTTTTCTTCCCACACGCTTCCAATTGATGATATTGAACAGGAATTTTCTATTAAGCTACAAGGAGCGAAGGTTGTTTATGAAGAAGATTCAATTGGTACTGATTTACTTAATAAGGCAAACTTCTATTATCAACAAGGGGTTCATTGGCCTCTAATAAAGATAGAAGACCACAAGCTCTGGGTTCAAGGAAGAATAGATGGTATGAGAGATAATGTTGGTAATCCAATCATTTTTTCAAAATATTACACTGATTTTTATCAAAGAATTTTTAACTATTGGTATTGGATAGTACAACATTCTCACTCGCAGCCAATTTATATTGCGGTTGAAGAAATAGCGGTTAAAGATAGTGAATATTTTGAGTTAGTTGCTAGTCTTTCAAATCAGAACACTTCATTAGGTGAGAAAGTTAAAATTGCTGAAAAAATTAGCATTCGACTGTTCCAATAAAAATTTATGTATTATTCTATACAGTTAGTTTGTATGAATTGATTAATAAGTTCATTGAAAGATGTATAATAAACGATATGGAAAATCATATAGAAAAACAACCAACATTTAAGATAGAGGAGCCCAAAATAGGTGATGAAATTGCTTTAGCGCCAATGCATATCAAGTCGTGGAAGGAGACTTATGTCACTTCCGAGTCAGGTCTCACTGAAGAAATGGTCGACGAGTTGCTTGGGCATATGCTGACGAATACCGAATTCAGGAAGAATACAATCTCTAACTCGCTTGAAAATCCTGATAAAGTTTTGTATCGGGTGGTAAAAAACAGTCAGGGTGAAATTGTTGGATTTATGCATGGTTCAAAGAATGAAGAAACTAACGAACTTGAAGGTATTTATCTGCTTGATGAAGTTAAAGGTCACGGGATAGGGGGAGCACTTATGGAAGAATTTCTGGCTTGGATAAATAAGAACAAACCAACTCACCTTGAGGTATTTTCTTTTAATGAAAGAGCCCTTAGCTTTTATACAAAGTACGGTTATGAAAAAATGGATAAACCAGTTCAAATGTGGAAAGATATACTTCCTTTTATTGAAATGATGCGACCTGCTGATGAACCAGAACAAAACTAAATACACTAGATCTTTCGCTTTAAAAACCCAAACTGATTAAGTATGGCTTTGACTGATAAAAGTTCTAACATCGTCTCACACAGCCAGCTATTGACATCTAGCACGAGTTGGATTTGTAATTAAGAAACTTGCAGCTAGCTCAAGACGCGTAGCAAAAACCATTCTCATCGAGAGTAGTTTTTGCTATACTATGGGAATGAATACAGAAATTGAGGCAAAGTTTCTTCACATTAATCATAATAAAATACGTCAGAAACTAATTGACGCTGGTTTTGTGTGTACTGCCCCATGCGACTAATGTTTCGCGCTATTATTGATTATGGAGACAGAAGACTACAAGTAGGGAAACCAAACTCATACATTCGTGTACGGAATGAAGGTAAAAAAATAACTCTCACATACAAGCGATTTGATTCATTATCAGTTGATGGGGTTAAAGAAATTGAGGTAGTTACTTCTTCGTTTGAAGAAACCGTTAAAATTTTTACGGCTATTGGTCTTGAAGTGGTGTCCATGCAGGAATCAAAACGTGAGACATGGAAGAACGGGAATTGTGAAGTCGTGCTTGATGAGTGGCCATGGCTTGATACATATATTGAGATTGAAGCAGAAAATGAATCTATCATCAAGGATGTATCTGTAGAACTTGGTCTTGATTTTTCCAAAGCAGTATTTGGTGATGTAATGGTGGCATACCGAGATCAATACCCATATCTTGATGAAACTCAAACAATAGGAAAAATACCAGAAGTGTTGTTTGATTCTGTATTACCTGACCTCTTAAAAAATCATAATTAGAATCGCTCACTAAATGAACCCCGTTCTGGATTTGAGTTCGCTCGCAGAAATATGACTTTATATAAACACACGCAAATCGGTTATCTAATGTTGGTCGTTACGATAGTAACATTAATACTCTTTACCTGGCTTCAAATTACCGCCAGAGCAGAACCTCCAGCGGTGGACTCAGGCACCAATTTTGCAGTTACTGCAATAATGGTACTCATTCTGTTTATTCTGGCATCATTGGTCACGCTGACGGTGTTGGTTGATGAAAAGTATTTGAAGATAAAATTTGGATATGGAATTTTTAAAAAAAGTTTTTTACTTGAAGAAATTGCTTCCGTAAAAACGGTAAAAAATCATTGGTACTACGGCTGGGGTATAAAAATATGGTTTTGGCCTAAAATGTGGATATATAGTGTTTCTGGTTTTGATGCCGTGGAGATAATTATGAGA
>Ga0210050_1002847_pt1 | contig 15995 bp, 15 predicted proteins | sample CryGey132114_all_FD_185463 | JGI IMG/M metagenome (GOLD analysis project Ga0210050, IMG submission 185463) | Groundwater microbial communities from aquifer - Crystal Geyser CG22_combo_CG10-13_8/21/14_all (SPAdes) (version 2) | ecosystem: Environmental > Aquatic > Deep subsurface > Groundwater ...
ATTATTTTTTTCCATATTTATTTAATTATAAACTATTAATATTTTTTTCTTCCGCAAAAGCTTTTACCAGTTGGTCAATATCGCCTTTTGTATGGACAGCAGAAATCTGTACTCTGATTTCATCGCGACCTTTAGGTACGACCGGAAAACTGATATTGGTGACAATAATATTTTTTTTGAAAAGTTTTTTTACCAAATCACTGGTTTTAATTGGATCGCCAATTAAGACAGGTTGAATCGGATGAGATGAATCGACAGCAAAAAGATAACCTGCCGTTTTCATCTGCTTTTTAAAATATATAACTTTCTCCCTTGAATTTTCTAATAATTTTTTTCCTACAGATTTATCTAAAAGTTCAATAGCTTTTAAAGCCGCTCCAGCCGTTCCTGGTGGAACTGAATTTGAATAAATATAGGTGGCCGCAGATTCTCTTAAGTAATCAATAATTGTCTGATTGGCAACCACGTATCCACCATCAGCTCCAAAAGCCTTACCAAATGTACCAATTAAAACATCGGCTTTGACGTCCTCAATCTCTTCAACTCCCCGCCCAGTTTTTCCGGCGATTCCGACTCCATGAGCATCATCAACTACAAGCAAAACTCCATTTTCATACTCTTTAGCATATTTGTCAACGACTGCTCTAATTTCCTTAAGTTTTTGATATTCACCCAACATGCTGAAAATTCCATCGGTCACAACTAGAGCTCTTTTATAGTTTTTTTTATTATTCTCGAGAACTTCCTCTAAATGCGCTGGATCCATATGTCTAAAAATTGTTCTTTGTTCTTTTGGAAGATTGGCAACCCTTATACCATCAATGATACTGCGATGATTTAAAGCGTCAGAAATAACAATAACATTATTATCGACTAACGAATCCTTATTTTGTCCGGCGATCAGGCAGTATAAAACCGCCAGGTTAGCCGCAAATGACGAAGAAAAAACCATGGCATCATCTCTTTTGTGAAATTTAGCCAAAGCCTTTTCAAGATCGCGGTGAATCTTTAGACTCCCGGAAATAAATCGGACAGCTCCTGGACCCGTGCCAAATATTTCTGAAACTTGACGTTCGGCTTTCTTTAAAAGTGGATTATGACGCAATCCCAGATAATCATTTGAATTAAAAACTTGATATTTTTCTTTACCAATGATTGCTTTTGGTGACTTTTCTTTTGTAAAGCCAGTAATTATTTTTTCAAAACGTTTTGAAGTCTTTGCTTGATCAATCCTATCAACTTCTTTTTTTAATACTGAAAAAAAATTGTTCCGTGACATATTATTTTTTTAATACAATTTTTAATTGATCCAACATGACTTTGGTCATTTTTTTAAGATTATATTTATGATTCCATCCCCAGTCGCGCCTTGCCTGTGAATCGTCTATCGATTTTGGCCAGGAATCAGCAATCTTCTGCCTTTGATCCGGTTTATAGTCGCATTTAAATTTAGGAGATAGTTTCTCAATTTCGTCGACTAATTCAATTGGAGTAAAATTAATTGCTCCAAAATTATAGCTGGTGCGGACGGTGATTTTTTTAGCTGGTGCCTCCATGAGTTTTATCGTTCCATAAATTGCATCGTCGATGTACATCATCGGCAATCTGGTATCTTTTTTCAAAAAACAGGTATATTTATTATTTTTAATAGCGCCATAAAAAATATGGACTGAATATTCGGTCGTCCCATCTCCTGGTGGAGTTTTATAACCGATTAACCCGGGATAGCGGAGACTGCGGCTATCAACTCCATATCTCAAAAAGTAATATTGACATAAAAGTTCACCGGCTACTTTATTAACTCCGTACATCGTGGTTGGTTCGAGAACTGTTCTTTGTGGTGTATTTATTTTTGGAGTTGTTGCTCCAAAAGCCGCAATCGAACTCGGCCAAAAAAGTTTAAACTTATATTTAACGGCCAGATCAAGAATCGATTTCAGACTGCCAAGATTAATATCCCAAGCAAGATCGGGATTTTTTTCACTGGCAACTGATAGTAATCCTGCCAAGTGATAGACTATACCAATATTGTGTTTTTTAATTATTTTTTCCAACTTATCTTTATCGCGGACATCACCTTTTTCTGAAATAACATCAAATTGGTTATGGGTCGTCTTATGTGAAAGAGTAACAATTTCACTACTCTTGTACTTCTTGCGTAGAGCTAAAACTAAATCAGTACCTACCAAACCGTAGGCTCCAGTTATCAGAATTTTTTTCATTTGATTGTTATAATTTATAATAAAAACCCCTCCTTTCGGAGGGATATTTCTTTATATAAAAACCACCCTCCTAAAAGAGAGTAGTAGTTGTGCCGTTAATGTTAAGATTCATTTTCATAAAGTAAATATACTCCTTAATTTTGAAAAATCAACAGATCTTTTGTGGACGATACAGGGCTTGAACCTGTGACCTTTACAATGTCAATGTAACGCTCTAGCCAACTGAGCTAATCGTCCATACGGTCTTGGTTTAGACAATTTTACCAAATAATCGACCTTTTTTATATTCCAATATTTTAGCCTCATACAACTGTGCCGGTTGTATTGGCTTGTCTGGTCCAATATATATTGGAATTTGGTTGTCAAGTAATGCTTCTTGATAATCTCCAAATTTATTATTTAAAAACAAAACAGACGATGTGCGCCCGACGTTTTTTTTCAGAAAAGCTTCATGTTTTTTCTTTCCCAGGTCTGCTAAAATTTTAGCCCTTTTCATTTTTATTGCGCTAGATGGTTCTTCTAAATTCTTTGACATGTAATGAGCCGCGGTATTATTACGTTTTGAAAATCGAAATATGTGAAATTTTGAAATTGGTGATTTTTCTAAAAAATCATATGTCTCTTGAAAATCTTTGTCAGTCTCATCAAGAAAACCAACAATAATATCCGTTGCAATCAAGGCAAATTTGTTCAATCGTTTAATCGATTGAAGTTTTTCCATTATTTCTTCCCTTGTGTAGCCTCGTTTCATCAAGTTCAATATTTTATTTGAGCCGGATTGAATGGGAACATGAAAAAAATTAACCAAACGTTTTAAAGGTAATATTTTTTTATAATAATTAAGAAACTCATCATTAAGACTCCATGGGTGAATTGACCCGAAGCTTATCCGGGGAATTTTAGTCACTTCGATCGTTCGATCGATTAAAGTGATTAGTTTTTCTCCTGTGTCAAATCCAAACGCTTCGGTGTTAATAGCAGTAAAAATTACCTCTTTAATTTCCTGCCCTAGATTCTTAATTCTCAATTCTAAATTCTTAATTCTTTTCGACTTTGGCGTGCCTCGTAGATAAGGCACAATGCAATAACTGCAAAACCTTTGACAGCCATCCTGAATTTTAATCAATGCTCTTCCAGAGTTTAAATATTTATCCATACCAATCTTATTCTGACCTCCGAGGTTAGAACTAGCTTGGCCAGACAGTCTGTTTTGAATTAATTTGACAAGAAATTCTTTGTTAATATTGTCAACGACTAAGTCTATTGGGAGGTTTTTGAGTAAATCATTCTTTTTCCAATAGGTGGCTGAGCAACCGGTAACAACTATTTGGCCCTCAGGATTATCTCTTTTAAGTTTATAAATTAGCTGTTTAGCTTCACGTTCAGCCTTGTGTGTGACGGCACAGGTATTGATGATAGAAACGTCCTGGTTGTGCTGATTGAGGATAAAGCCTTGATTTTGCATTTCATGATCTATTACTTCTTTCTCTGCCTGATTGACACGACAACCGAAGCTATAACAATAAAAAGTGGCGTTTTTCATGGCTACATTATACTCTCCACATTCGAAAGCGAAACAAGATAATCTAACCCCTTTATTACTGCTAAAAAAATATCTTGCGCAAATTCCATAAGCTGTAAGGAAAAACCTAAGTTTGAGGTAGAGAAAAATGTAACGGGGATATACAATAATCAACAGGTCTACGTTCCAAATATTTCTCCTGACTTAGGACACCTCTAAAATCTACGCACAAAATCTTCAAAAACGAGGCATTAATGTATTTTTAAACGTTTTGTGGATAACTATAAAAGTTAAGGATTTTGGGGCACTAAATGTCCTAAGTCAGGTGGGCTGATGCTCCAGATAATGCCTACTTTATGTGTCTATCCATGAATTATTTAATAAAAATGTCCCTGATTATTTGATTGAGGATGTTTTATTCAACTGGGCGCGTATTTTAAATAATTACTTTGAACCCCGGGGGTACTTTCTAAAGGTTATAATTAAACTCATGAAAAAGATTCTAATTTTTATATTATTTTTAGTTTTGGTAATTAGCCCATTTTATTGGTACTTCTTTGGACCAGTGGGGGGAGATGAAGAAACAGAAATATTTGTAATTCCGAAAAATTTGCAAGATTTTAATTTAATGCAAAAATTGGAAGAGGGAAAATTTATCAAAAAAAATAGAGTTCTAGAATATTATCTTAATACTTTTGTTTTTTTTGCCGACGTCCACCCTGGTGGGTATAAATTAAATCGTAACATGTGGGCGTTGGACATATTTAAAAAAATAAACGGTAAACCCGATCTTGTTTGGGTCAGTTGGTCAAGCTGTTTGCGCAAAGAACAAGTGGGGGAAATTTTAGCTGAAGTGCTCGGGTGGAACAGACAGGAACTGGAAAAATGGAATTCAGTTTACACAGATACAGAACCGGAATATTTTGAAGGTGTTTACTATCCTGACACTTATTTAATACCGATTGATGAAAACGGAGATCAAGTGGCAAAACGCCTAATTAATCGCTTTAACGAAAAATTTGCTCCACTCGCTGACAAATACGTTGAAGCCAATATCCGTTGGGTAACGGGCTTAAAAATAGCCTCTCTTATTGCCCGTGAAGCGGCAGGAATTAGTGATATGAAGCTTATCTCGGGAATCATCTGGAACAGATTGGATAAGGGAATGGCGCTGCAAATTGATGCCACCATGCAGTATACCTTGGGAAAAAATAGTCAGGGTAAATGGTGGGGTTCAATTGATCTTAAAGAACAAAAAAATGATTCGCCGTATAATTCATATTTACATAAAGGTTTACCGCCAACACCAATCTGTAGTGCAAACATTGATTATATTGAAGCGGCTTTAAATCCCGAAGAAACAGACTGCTTATTTTATCTCCATGATCATTTCAAACAGATTCATTGTGCGGTCACTTACAATGAGCATCTTCAAAACATAAAAAAGTATCTAGAATAAATAATTGTTATAATATAACCTTATGCCGTTTTGATCGGAATAGGATTTTTTGGGGAAAAACTAACCACGTATCGTTTATTATTTGTTGGTGTAATTCTTATTGCCGGAATATTTTCAAGTATAGATGAAAAATTTAATTTAAAATCTTTTTTCAAAAGGACGATTGCTATCGGTTTGTTAACAACTTTATTTTTAGCGATAAATAATGCTTTTATTAAACAGGCATTAGTCAATAATAGTTTATGGACAACTAATTTATGGGTTGCAATATTAAACTTTATGATGTTGATACCAACAATCCAACTATTTAAAAAGGATTTAAAAAAACTCGATATTCCACACATACTACCGGTAGGAGCAATGGGAGTCGCAAAGCTTACGAAGGGAATTTAAGCGTCAGTTCTCTAATTATGAATATGCCATTTTCAATGATTTTTGCTTTTATGTTTTCTATTTTTGCACCAAAATTACTTGAAAAGCATACTTTAAAAATCTATGCAATTAGGTTTACATCGACCGCAGTAATGATCTGGGTAGCGATGCAACTGACGAGATAATTAGGTGTGACTTCAAGAAAAAGAATATCCTAGCCAACAAATGTCAAGACAATTTATATTAATATTAATTTTCATTTAATTTAATTCATAAATCTTCTCTGAATAGTCTATAATATAGGAATTGAAAACAAGCCGCGGTGGTGGAATGGCATACACGCAAGACTTAAAATCTTGTGACTTCACAGTCGTGAGGGTTCGACTCCCTCCCGTGGCACACAACTTTAGCGCTTTACAGCAATCCTTTTCTCAACCTGACTGCGTAGGTAAGTATTTAATTTTAAAATCAACGAAATTCTCCATTATTTTCCCAATCAAGACCACCCCCAGACCTGATGATTGGTAAAACTCATTGCTTTTTTATGGGCGGAATCTACCATTTTAATTATCTTTTGATATTCTGAATATTCAGCGTTTCTTTTTGTTTTTTCTTTAACTTTCATACATTCACTGTAAAACTTTTAACAACTATCTGTCAACGAATTGATAAAACTGTTTCAAGACCTTGTCCAAATTGTGAGAGATTGAAGAAAAAAAGGTCCTGGGTCAAAATTTGATTCTTCGACAATGCTCAGGGTAACTTCATCTTTTTCTTTTCCAAACCCCCAACTTCATTTCCTTTGCTTCTTTTTCCGCAGATAATAATTCATTAGTCTGGATCCCGAATAGTTAAGGATTGAAGATTGTATATTAATTTAATTAAAAAATCAAACGCGGATAAGATATAATATAACAATATAAATCGCCCACTTAGCTCAGCGGTAGAGCAGCTGTTTTGTAAACAGCAGGTCGTCAGTTCAAATCTGACAGTGGGCTCCATGAGGCCATAGTTCAACGGATAGAATAGATCTCTTCTAAAGATCTGATGGCAGTCCGATTCTGCCTGGCCTCACAAAATATAAGTTCACAAGTCTTGACACAGAATATTGATTGACATGTTGTTATATAGTTTTGTCAAAGACCGTGAACTCTTACGTATGTTATAAATCCTTGACATTCCTATAGTCTTCTGCTATAATGCTCCCTAGATCCTAAGGTTCTTCTAATTTTTAGAAAAGCTTTAGGATTTTTTTTATGAAGAAATTAATTGCCTTAATAATGATTTTCTTTTTCTATTTTCTCTCGGCTGTTTCTATCAAAGCCGAAATTATCGCCGGTGCATCGGCTCCTTTGCTTCATAATTCCTTTATTAACACAGATGATATCGAGCAACTTCGTCAAAAAAAAATAAAGTTTGCAATAGAAAATGTTCTTAAAAGATATGATTCTCCAATGGCAGAAGCAAGTGAATCATTTGTTAAAGCCTGTATAAAATATCAAATAGACTGTTATCTTTTACCTTCAATTGCCGGACTTGAATCCACTTTTGGTAAATTTATTTGGCAAAATTCTTTTAATCCCTTTGGTTGGGACAGGGGTTATATGATGTTTAAAACATGGGATGAAGGTATTAATACAGTTGCTAAAGGTCTAAAAAACGGTTATATAAAAAAAGGCGCTTTAACAGTTGAAGACATCGGCCCTATTTATTCCGAAAGTCCTACTTGGGCTGTAAGAGTCAACTTCTTTATCAAACAATTTGAAAAAGAAGAAGAAAAAATGTCATTGCTTTCAGATCAACTTCCTGTACAATTATAATCATGTATAGCTACAAAAAGGAAAAACTTCCTAAAAATACTTCTCAGTTAATGGTTGATGTTCCTAAAGCGGATATAAAAGAAGAAGAAGAAGAGGCATTTGCGAGACTTCAACAAAAACTTACAGTCGAAGGGTTCCGTCAAGGAAAGGTTCCAAAAGCCATTGCTGAAAAACATATCCATAAAGATGATCTTTATCAAGAACTGGCTCAAAAAATGATCTCCCGTATATATCAGGAAGTCCTGACAAAAGAAAGTTTAAAGCCGATAATTTCCCCTAAAGTCGATCTAGTTAAAGCTAAAGAAGGAGAAGATTGGCAGATAAAAATTACTGTCGTCGAAAAGCCAACTATCACAATTGGTGATTATAAAAAAGTTATTAGGGAAGCCAAAACTAAGGCTCAAAAATCAAATATTTGGGTACCTGGAAAAGATAAAGATGCAAAAAAACCTGAAGAAGATAAAAATAAACTATTAAATGAAGTGCTTACAGCCTTATTAAACGAAGCTAAAATTGAAGTCTCAGACTTAGTCATTGAAGAAGAAATCAACCATCGTTTGACGCATCTATTTGACGAAATACAAAAGATTGGTTTGACTACAGAAAATTACCTTAAATCAAAAAATTTAACTATGGAATCTCTCAAAGCTCAATTTAAGATGGAAACTGAAGATACTTATAAATTGGAATTTATTTTAGCGGAAATTGCAGATAAAGAAAATTTGAAAGTAGAACAAGCCGATTTAGATAAACTTTTTGTTAACATAAAAAATGAAAAAGAACGAAAGATGGCTGTGCAAAACAGTTACTATTACGCAACCATTTTAAGAAAACAAAAGACACTTGACTATCTGATTAGCCTGTAGTAAAATATAGGCATGGTAAAAATGCAAAATACCAAAATAAAAAGTCAAAACGATCCGGCTAAAAATCCTCTCGAATCTCTTCGTGATTTGGGAAGTTCTACTGCAAAAAATACTGTTGATGCTTTTGGAAAAATAGGAGGCGGAATGCTTGATCAATTTTTTGGAGGAAATGACGATCATGAAGACGATAATGTAGGGAGCGAATTTAACTTTAAAAAGGAAATTTCTAAAGTAAAGGCCGGTAAACAGGAAGTTAAAATTTTTAATTACCAAGAATATTACGAATCTACTCTAATAAAAAAGCAGATTCAAGAACTGGTTGAGGCGATTAAAAAAGAAATTGAAATGATTAAGAAAGCCGACGCTTCCCTTATTAACGATGTTAAAGATGTTGAAAATTTAACAATCAATGGCCTACCAGAGAAACCGGGTATATATCATATTCGTTTCTTAGAATTAGTCCTGAATATTTTGAGGACTCTACGAGCTAAAGTTGGCGAGTCTAAAACCTGGCTCAGTGCTCTGATGAATAAAAAGAAAAAAAGAGGTTCAGCCTTTGCCGTCCGAAGTAAAAAATCAGGAACTCAATATTCAATGTCTCAAGAGCTTTCGAACTCCAGATCAGTACAGTAAATTTACTCTAATGCTTTCATAAAAGTATTTACCCCATGTTGCCAGCTACCTTTAGAGGAAGGAGTATATTTTGCCATAATGGCCGATGCGGTCACTAGGCCCTCATCTATATAATGATCTTTGATTCCTTTTCCAACTGTTTCAATCGCATCATCATAGGAATCAAATCTTGTTACCGTTGTTCCATAAATCCCCCATCCCCAACAGTTAAATGAGTTTTCCGGTATGAGATGGCAAAGGTTTGATTCCTGCATAGCAATTGCAGGAAGTAGACGGTAATCGAATCCATATTTGTCTGAAACCTCGATTATCTTATCAGTATGATTATAAAGATCAGAGTTATATTTACGTAGAAATGCTTTCAGATTGGCGGCCCTAGCGTCTCCTGGTTTAATTTCAGCCGTATATCCATCGGATAAATCTGCTTTATATGAAGCGGTAAATTGGTAATTACTACTGTTATTTTTTCTGTCTGAAATCTCTCCTAAAACTTGGTCAAAATCCTTACGGGTATTAGAATAAGCAAAAGCTTTGTCTATCAAAAATAAATTTAGAATATTAAGAAATAAATAGACTATAAAAAAAATTGTTATCTTTCTGACCATAACTTCAATATAGAGTAAACAGAAAGGGAAATCAACAGAAATGTGAGTCCGCGGGGACTCGAACCCCGAACCAATGCCTTAAGAGGGCACTGCTCTACCAGTTGAGCTACGGACCCAAATTGTGTGCTCCCAGGAGGAATCGAACCCCCATCACTGGTTCCGAAGACCAGTACTTTATCCGTTAAGCTATGGAAGCTATAGAACATTTATATTATACTAAAACATGCTCCAACTTATTTTATATTTAATATTGGTCTTTGCTTTGTTATTTTTTTTTATTTTCATGTCTGTCTATGGGTTATCAATGATTTTTTCTTCAGCAATGGGCGCACCATACGTGCCAACTAAAAACAAACTGGCCAACGAGATTTTAAAAGAAGTCAAGTTTAAAAAAAACGGTTTATTTGTTGAGCTTGGCAGCGGAGATGCAAGAATAGTTAGAACGGCTGTTAAAAATTTTGGTGTGCGGGGTTTGGCTGTTGATGTCAATGGATTACTTATATTATGGTCTAAAATCCTAAAGTTCCTGGATCCCCGCCTACGCGGGGATGACAAACTTGCATTTGAAACAGGAAATATACTCAAAACAGATTTGACTAAATCAGATTATATTTATCTATTTCTCTTTCCTGCATTGATTAAAAAGTTATTACCAAAATTTGATAAAGAATTAAAAAAAGGCACAATAATTATTTCTCACGGGTTTGAAATTCTAGAATATAAAAAAAAGTTAATTAAGAAAGTTCCTAGAAATACCTTCCCAACTTATTACTATAAGGTTTAATTGACCTAATTAACCTAATTGATCTAATTTCTAAAAAATAACCAAGTCTCAATTACCAATTTGGAAATTGTGGGTTTGGAAATTATTTAGATCAATTAGAATAATTAGAAATTAGAAATTTTAAATAATTTCTTCCTTTCTTTTTCTCACAAAACTGATCCACTCTTCAACTACCTCAAAGATCAGCTTAAATGGAGCCTCGATGATGAAGTCAAAGATAAAGATAAAAAAATTTAATTTGGCAATTCCGGAGCTAAAAAATTTTCCTAAAGATAGCATCGGCATAAAGAAAAAGTCTCCAATTGGTGCCAAAATACTTGCTTTTTCCTCAAGCCTCAACTCCTTGGTGACTTGACGAATCCGGTAGGAAAAGAATGAAACTACACTGACAAAAAATATAAAGATGACCTGACTGACTAAATTAAATCCTAAATTGCTTAAAAATTCATAAATAAGAGACAATGTTACTAAAAATGTTAAAGAATAAAAAACTGTAAAACCGAATATTAATAACGGTCTTTTGGGGCTAGATTTTTTTGGCATAAAAGCCACCCTGGTCTCAAATGACTTATCATCATCAATTATATCTATAATCCTTTGGTATATCTTTCTAGTATTTTCTTCACCTGGTACTTTAAAAAATCCTAAAATAGCAATCATCAATATTGGCGGAAAAACGCTGTTAATGATAATTGCGTTTCTATTAACTTCGCCGTACACATAAATTGAAATCGGCACCTCGAGTATTATGGCAAAAATCATTTTTGTAAGTAGTATGTATATAAAACTGCGAACGGCCAGAGTTCGAACTCGCACTCCTAACTGTTGATATTTATCTCGGCATGTCTGATCAATTTCTGTCCACAGTCGCTCTCGATTGGTAAGAATAGTCTGCACCTCATCTGGTTTATTTTTGATGAGAGCAAATAAAATTAAAAATGGCGGTAGTTGCTTGCGGGTAAATTTAGCTAAATTATCTACATATGGATTGGTTACCATATCATCTATCTTTTTAAAAATTGCCGGTAATTTTGCCCCCAAATTCTGCAGTTCTTTTTCTGAATAATCATGGAGGGTCTTATAAAATGTTGTAAACAAACGATAGCGTAAATAAGAGCGGTCACTCTTGCCAAAAACTTTTTCAATGGCAACCAGGGAATAAGCATCTTTCTGATCTTCCTTTAAGCCTTCTATTTTTATTTTTCTTCTTAATATCTGGAAAATAAAAGAAGATAAATTAGATTGAATAGTTGCTGATTCTGGCTGCAATGTTTCCTCAACTTCACAGGTTAAAAGATCCATTAAAAACTGATCAAGAAAAATTCTAATTTCGTTATCACGACCGACCACTAATTGACGGCGAAGAAGAACATATTTATTTATCAAATTTTGAATAACCACATTATCCTCAGCTCCTAGAACTCCATTATCAAAATAACGAGCCCAAAGAAGTTCACGAAGTAAATTTTCCGCTTCGCTATGACCGTCGGGATTTAAAGAAAAACGACGTCTCAAAATTCGCTCAATCGCGGCTCGGAGTATCAGGTGATCTTCTCTATACTCAACAGCGTTACGAACTCGTTCGTAAACAAGAGCAAAAAACGAAACTGTTTGAGAGACTGACAATGCTGAAATATCATCGGGGCGGACTCTTTTTTTTGCAGTTTTAAACGTGTCAAGCAAGGCCTGAGTAAATTTGGACAATACAATTATATTACTTTCGTTCTTCGTAGGCTGATCGTCTGGCATAGAATGGGTATATTATACGATTTTTAAGAAAGAGAGTCAACGTTGACGCCTGATTTAAAATCAACTTCTGAAATTGAGTGTAATATTTTTGCTACCTGAGTTTTTAATTGGTCGTATTTTTCCTGAGTTTTACCTTCAAATTTTATTGTCAAATAAGGGCCATTTTGTGAGGCTCGGACAATCATCATTTCGTCCTCCGTATCCATCCTCACTCCGTCGGACTCAACATATTTTGCTGTTGGATATAGCTTCTTTATTTCCCCACCAATCTTATCAGTGACGACAGAAAACTTAATATTATCGGCGCAACCGACTTTGATTTCAGGGCTCGAAAAGTATTTTGGTAACTCAGAAATAACTTCCCTTAAGGACTTGTTAACTCGAGTAAGATAAGCTAATAATCTCAGTGATGCGATCGCTCCGTCATCATGTCCGTAAAAATTATCAACGAAGAAAAAATGACCTGACAATTCTCCGCCGAAAATGGCTTTTTCTTCTCGCACCTTGGCTTTTATAAATGAATGGCCTGTTTTCCACATTATTCCAACTCCGCCATTTAATTTAATCACTTCATCGACCTGTTTAGAACATAAAACGTTAAAAATTACTTTTGACCCGGGAGCAAAATCTAAAACATCCTTGGAAAAAATCGAAACTAAAGTGTCATTCCAAATTAGATTTCCTTCATTGTCAACAACGCCCATGCGGTCTCCATCGGTGTCGTAAGAAAACCCGAGGTCGGCCTTTTCCTCAACAACCCTTTTTGCTAATCTTTCCTGAACTTCTCTCTCAGTTGGATCAGCAACACCAACTGGAAAGGTTGGATCTGGAGTTGTATTTTGTTCTATTACCTCACAGCCTACCGATCTAAGAATTTTTGGCAAAAACAATCCTGTCGTGGCAGCACAAGAATCAACAACAATCTTAAATTTTTTAATCGTTCCAATTCTCCTCAACAAGTCTTTTTGATAATCCGGAAAAATATCGTATTTAACATGTTCACCTAGTTTATCTAATTTGATGAATTGGCCGGATTTAACTAATTCTCGAAAGGCAACAATTTCCTCCGTCACCATTGTTTCGGAATAACCTGTCCCTAACTTAAAACCGTTATATTCTTTTGGATTATGAGAGGCTGTTATCATCACCATTCCACGGGTCCTAAAAAAGTATTGGGCAAAATAGCAGATTTGGGAAAGAGTTATTCCAATATCAAGAACCTTAATTCCTGATTCAGTCAAGCCTTTGACAAATATATCTCTAAAACGTGGAGAGGATTCCCGTGAATCAAAACCGATGACACAATCATAAATTCGTCTTTGCAGTAAGTAAGTAGCGTACCCTTTGGCAAGAATTAAAACATTTTCATCATCTAAGTCCGTACCAACTACACCACGTAAATCGTAACCACGAAAGACATGATCAGGAACTGTTTTCATAATTCAATTATATAAATTAAATATTAAATATCAAAATGCAAAAATCATGGATCCCCGTTTTCACGGGGATGACAAACACGTGTGAATCCAGACTAAATATTCATTTTAAATAGTAACAAGCCAGTATATCCAGCGACTTTTTGACTGAAAACGGAGTTCCATTTGTCTTTGAATTGACATCAATCCTATGTAGACCTTGGTAAAAATTTATCAAGTTCTCCAATTTCCAATATTTGGCCTGATTTAATAATTTAGAAATCTGCCAGGACATTAATTTGGGAATTTTTTCACCCGTTTTTGTTATCAATATATTTCTCATATGACGGGCTAACATTATAAAAATAAAAATATCTTCTGTTGATTCTGACAAAGTATTTAATGTATCGATAAATGTCTTGAGATTACCTGGATAACATGAATCCAAAAGCTTAAAAATATTCTTGTCCGGTTTAAATTCTTTGATGATAATCCCCTTAATTGATTTTAAATCCCTAGCAGAAGTTTCTTCTTCCCAATCAAAAACCTGGATTTCTTTTGAAGAAATAATTGCTTGAATCTTTTTTTCGTTTCTTTCACTCATCTTTTTAAATATTTTTTTGTTTAAACTTTGAGTAAAATAGGCTCGTTTTGAAGTAAAAAGCGAGCTTTCCGAAGAGCCCGTTTCATCAAGATCTAAAACCTGATGATAATCAAGGTTAACAATTTCAAAATCCTTTTCCTTAAGTAGTCGTTGTTGGTCGGTTAAATACCGGCGTGATTCCACCGAATCCTCGCCACAGATAATTGTTAGCATTAATATATTTTAATCAATTTATCAAAATTATTAAAGATTAAATATAAAAGGTTAAAGAATTATTAAACCACTAAATTTTAATTATTTTATGTTTAAGGTTTATTTAACATTTAACCTTTAAGATTTAATATTTGTTATTATTAATTTATGTACGATCTTATTAGTGTCGGTAATATAGCCATTGATCTTTACTATAAAGGAAATGCTTTAACAAATAAAGATGGACGATTTCAACTAGCGATTGGGGGGAAATATCACGCAGATTATTTTCACGAAGATATTGGAGGAGGAGGTTGTAATGTAGCGGTAGGAGTGGCTAAACATGGATTGAAAACGGCCCTTTTTGCTCGTATCGGAAACAATAATTTTAAGCAAACCATCCTTGAAAGACTTAAGCAAAAAAATGTTTCCATTGAATTTTGCCAGTTTGAGGAAAACTACAATATAGTTTCTTCAATCTTATTAACAGAAACAGGGGAAAGAACCATTATTAGTTATGACACTCCTGGTCACATGGTTAAGAAATTCTTTCTCCATGATCAACTAAAGAATGCGAAAAATATTTACGTTTCTTCGCTCTCAAACGTGTCACTTGAAGATAAAATCGAAATAATTTCTTATCTTAAGGGCGATCAAACCATGACTTTTGTCAATCTGTCAATTACGGATTGTAAGCGTGAACCAGAAGCTCTTTATAAAATATTTGATAGTCTTGATGTTTTAATAATCAATGCTCACGAGTACTCTGAATTAATTAAAAAACCTTACGAAGAAATTAATTTTCAAAATTTGGAACTAACACTCCCCTATCTCAAAAACAAGATTTTAATAGTTACCGATGCCGAGAAAGGCAGTTACGGATACTATAAAAACGAGAAATATTTTCAGAAAGCAATTAGCCCAAAAAAAATCGTCGATACAACCGGTTGTGGCGACGCTTATACAGCCGGGTTTATCTCTAAATATTTAAAAATAAAAAATATTAAATCTTCTATGGAATCTGGAGCAAAATATGCAGCAGAGAAACTTTCGCGTATTGGTGCTAATTAGGGTCAGACCCTAATATAGGGTCTGACCCTATATAAATAAGCCAATCCGCAGGCCACTGCATCAGCCTCATCATCTTGTTTAATATCAATGTCTGATGTTAACTTTATCATTTTTTGCACTGCTAATTTATCAGCTTGTCCATAACCTGTCACAATCTGCTTAATTTGAAGAGGAGTTAAAAACTCAACTTTAATATCATTTTGCGCGGCTAATAACATAACAACACCCTGCGCCTGGGCAACTCTAATAAAGGTTTTTTGGTTCTTAAAGAAAAGTAACTGTTCTAGAACCATCACATCAGGTTTAAATTGTTTCATTATTTCAACTAATTTCAAATATATTTCGCGAAGTCTTATTTCGGTTTTTAAATTCTTTGACGTCTTTATAAGCGCGGAAGTGACGTACTTTTTATCCTTAAAAATCGCATATCCTGTCCTCTCAATACCCGAGTCAATCGAAAGAATTGTCATATCCTTATTATAAACAATTGATATTGTAAAAAAATTAAAAAATGACAAATTAACAAACAGAAGTCTATATATGTATGGCACTGATCGGCTAATTCTGACCTGTAAATCTTTTTTAGCCCTTCATTAAGCTCTAATTAATCATTTAGACCTCGGTGTCCAACTGTTTTATACTGTTTTTATGGTCTTTTATTGTCCAACTTGTAAAAATATC
>Ga0210050_1002850_pt1 | contig 15980 bp, 13 predicted proteins | sample CryGey132114_all_FD_185463 | JGI IMG/M metagenome (GOLD analysis project Ga0210050, IMG submission 185463) | Groundwater microbial communities from aquifer - Crystal Geyser CG22_combo_CG10-13_8/21/14_all (SPAdes) (version 2) | ecosystem: Environmental > Aquatic > Deep subsurface > Groundwater ...
TATTAGCGATCTGGAACCAATACAAGCATCAAAGCTATTAATGTCTGGAGCTCTATTCAATAAATTTTAACACTGAATTATACAGAATGTATTTTTATAATTTTTTTGTCATGTGTATTATATAGAATATGTCTAATGAAACGCTTAATCAGGCTGAAGACCCTATTGTAAATTTAGCTAATACCAGCTTAGAATTAAAAAATGTATCCGCCAAACAATTAGTTATCGATTCAACACAGATAGATGCGTTTTTAGTTAGACGCTTAAACGATAGCGGTGATTTGTTTAGTATTGATTCTCTTAATAATAAAATAGACGCGTACACGGATTTAAATATATACGGTAGCATCGCAACAACGACTAATTTAATAAAACTTGCCACAAGCAATACCAGTTCTGATATAGTTGATTTTGGTATATATGGAACATATAATGACGGAGTGCAAAAATACGCTGGTATATATAGAGATGCAACAGACGATGCATTTCATTTTGTTACGAGCGTTCCGACAGAACCCACTATTGGAGGCGCGTGGTTGTCCAATAGCAGTTTGTACAGAGCTAATATAAACTGCGGTTTGATCAATTCAATTAATATTGTAGACTTGGCTAATAAAATAGATCAAAGTGTAAAAACCACCGATGACGTGGTATTTAATTCAGCTACCGTTGAAACATTACTTATTGACAGTACAGCAAGCAATGCGCTAGTTATTCGTCAAAATAATAATGGTTCAAATGTTATGACAGTTGACACTGCGACATCGACTGTTACAGTTAGTGGGGACTTAAATGTAGCGGGTAATATGACAATAACGTCAACTCAGAGTTTTACCGTAAGTGATAATCTAATTGGAATGGCAAGCGGTAACACAGGTGGTGATATTGTAGATATGGGTTTTTATGGCACCTATAACGATGGTGTCGATCAAAAATATACGGGTTTATATCGTGACGCCGATAGTGGCGTGTGGAATCTTATACATGAAACAAAAACCAGTCCCGCTACTGCATCAACATGGTTAGCTGATCCAACTGGTTATTTAGCAACTCTACGTTGTGGATCACTCATGTTAGATGCTGTAACTATTACATCAACCGAACTTGCTTATATAGACGGTATAACACCAGGAACTGTATCTGCAAGCAAAGCTGTCGTTGCCGATGCAAACCTTGATATAACAGGCATTCGCAATTTAACCATGACTGGTGATTTTATAGTTAATAAAAACGGCAGTGCAGCAGTTGATATTGCTATCAATAATATATATACAGTGGCTAAATCAACAGCATTAAAATTAACAAATAACTATGGATCGAATTTATCTACGACAGAAATTAGATATGATTATTACGGAGATGCATATACTGGATCTGGATTTCCAAGCACGCATGGTGTAAATTATATTAGCGGTCGTAGCACTGCTTCTAATCATTTCTTTAGAAAATCAGATTATACAACACAACTCAGTTTGTTCGATAATGGCAACGTTGCTATTGGATCTGGATATTCACATGCAAATCCTACAACATATGGTCGATTAGAATTATACGGTAGTAATGCAAGCGGAACTATCGGACCACATCTAACGGCAAAAACTGCATTTGATGCATACCCACTTATGCATATAGTTAATTGGGCGCATGATGATATCAGTATATGTTTTGATGCATATTATGATAGCACTTGGAAATCATCAGATTTGGGAAGTAATTTTAGAATTTTTAAATCCAGTGATATATTATCATTTCAAGTAGATTCTGGAATTGCGCAAGGATCAGCAATTACTTGGGTGTCAGCTTTGCAAATAGACACTAGCGAGAATATAACTATCCCAAATGGAAATTTATCAATTAGCGCTGGCAGCGCCACAACTAGTAGTTATATAACAGCGAACGTAGGATCAACAATCAGCGCAAATGCTTATGTTCAAGGTGGAGTTGCGAAGATAGGAACATTTTACGATTCCGCATCACCAACATATGCCGGATTTTGGAATGCTGCATACGCAGCAAATGCACCGAATAATTATGCACTGTTGCAAACAGATACAGGATTAACATATTTAAATGCGCCTACGAGCGGAACTATAAACTTTTCCATAAATAACACTCCTTTAATGAATATGACCGCTACAGGATTAAGAATCGGTTCAACAGGTGCAGCTGCTGATTTATTACAAGTTGCGAATGCTAATTATTCTATTGTATCTTCGCTAACGTTAGGACCGATACTTAAATTTGGTAATTCAACGTCAGTTAGTTCATTTATGGAATTCGGCGCATATAATAGCATAAATAACATTGACACAAAAAATAGAGATTTTCATTTGTTTGGAACAACCACAACTACAGGATTTTATCTTGATGACAGCGCACAACGATTTGGTATATTAACAAATGCGCCAGGATATACTTTAGATGTTAATGGCACTTTAGCGTGTAATACCAGTTTTACAATTGATACTACGACATTATCAACGGCGGAAATAGCTGTTTTAGATTCAGTTTCTGCTGGGACTGTATCCGCAAGCAAAGCTGTAGTTGTCGATGCAAATAAAGATATTACAGGGTTTCGTAATCTAACTGCAACAAATTCTTTAAGTGTATCAGCAGCTAATAATTTATATATATCATCCGTATCAACAAGTGGAAACTCGTATCTAAATTTAGATGGAGCGGGAGTCGGTATTTATGATTCTGCTATTTTCCTAAATGGTGGTTCAGGACGTGGTCAAGGTATTAGTATGTATACGACTGCTCAAATTCAATGGTATGCAGGTATAAATTATGGAGGTAGTGATCAATACACAATTCGTCGACGAACAGGAGTAGCATCTAAACTTGATCCTGAGATTATTCGATATGATGAATTAAAGGGAGAAACATTATTTCGTATTGATAATTCTGGCAATGTATATTTACCATATGGTAATTTAGACGTTACTGGAACTATATCTTGCGATACTGCAATTATAGTTGATGGAAATACATTAACATCAACAGAATTGGGATATCTTGATGGTATAACGCTAGGAACTGCTGCAGCATCAAAAGCGCTTATTCTCAATGCAAGTTCAAATTTAACATCAGGAATTAATAATTTCACAATCGATGGCAATTTAATAGTAGATACAAATACACTTTATGTTGATTCTGCTAGTAATTTAGTTGGTATTGGTGTAGCTCCTATTAATAAATTAGATGTATCTGGAGGTATGGTTATAGGTTCTGGATATGCAGGCATTTCAACTGCTCCTACAGATGGATTATTAATCAAAGGCAAATTAGGTGTTGGTGTTAATTCTATTGCATCAAGTTTCACTAATTCATTTGGCGGAAGTTTATCATTAAGCGCAGATCATTCGTATTTCTTTATGCAGCCAACGATGACATGTGTAAGTAATTTTACTAATATGCGTGCAGCATATTTATCACCTATTTTTATAGCAAATGTTTCTCGAACAGTCGCCGAATCTATGGGATTATTAATTTATAATGTAGTTTCTTCAAATGCTGGAACATTAACAAATGTATATGGATTACGAGTTCAAAGCGGTTCTTCTGGCGCAGGAACTATTACAAATGCATATGGTGGATATTTCGAAAATCCTGCATACGGAACAAATAAAATTGCGGCATATGCTGCAAATTTGGCGGTTGGTTATACTGGAACTGCTCCGCCAACAAGCGGAGCTATTATATCTGGAAATACATTAATTGGAACATCTACAGATTTAGGATTTAAATTAAATGTAAATGGAACTGGTAATTTTATTGGGACCCTCTCATGTGATACCAGCTTAACGATCGATGCTGTTTCTATTGGAGCTACAGCGCTCGATTACTGCAACGATATTAATCAACAGTTAAGCACAAGTGCGAGTCCTCATTTTTCAGCATTAACTGCTATTGATTGTGTGTCGGCATCTACTGGTATATTTAAGCTACTAAATGGTAATAATGCCGCTGGAGATCAATGGTGGATAGGATTTGGACATGGAACATCAACAGCTGATAGCAATGATAGAGCGCGAATCGGAGTTGAAATTAAAGCAGGAGGTAAGGGCAGATTATTTTTCACAACAGGTGCTCCAGGATCACAAACAGAACGTATGCGTATTGATGAAAACGGAGATGTTGCTATTGGAACTACTGATCCATTAGGATATAAACTTAACGTAAATGGAACTGGTCGATTCGTTTCTGATTTAACAATTGGCACTTCTGTATTATATTCTTCCGGAACTGCAACATTTTCCGATGGCGCATACAATACTCGATTAACACATGCAGGAGGATATAGTTATATCCAAGCTGGACAATCATCGGGTGATACGACTGCAAAATTAAGATTATCACGGTATTTTACAGATAGTAATATTGCAGAGCTAAGCATTCTAGCTGATACAACAAATATTAATGGTAATATATTTGGCAGCGGGCTAGGTCTTAACGGTGTTACATCATTGGGTTCATTATTTCAGATTAGCTTTTCCAATGCAGCTTACGATTATACGATTATCGTAAATAATATACAAGAAAGAGCTGCAATCGATCAACAAGGTATTTATATGATTCCGACTATCAAACCTACAGGAGCTAGTTCAAATTTATCTGGTTCTTGGCTAGGAGGGACATTTAATTCAGATAATGGAGCAATCACAAATACATATGGTATGCAAATTTTAACTTCAAATACTGGCGCAAATACCATAACAAATTCTTACGGTTTATACGTTAATACTCCAACTGGAGCTGTTAATAATTATTGCGGTTATTTTGTCGGTGGTATTACTGCTAGTAGCGCAACTATACAATCGGGATCATATCCATCAGTTTCTGTTGGATCTTCATCATCTCTATTAGGTTCATTAGAATGGGATCATGTAGGTAATGTATTAAATTTACAAACAAATTCTCATTCATATCCAATCAAAATTGGTAATAATTGGATTTATTGTAATACGAGCGGAAATGTCGGAATTGCAACAAGTAATCCCGTTTCTTATGGTAAAATAACTATAAATGGAACATCTGCTAATGTAGCTGGTCCTCATGTAGTAGCTACAGTAACCGGTGATACATATCCATTATTTCATCAATTAAATTGGGGACACGATAATATATCATTAAATTTTGATGCATATTGGAATACTAATTGGACTTCTTCTGATGTAGGAAGTAATTATCAAATCTACAAAGTGAGCGATAAATTACAGTTCAATTATAGTTCTGGAGTAGCTGCAGGTTCAACTGTAACATGGCAAAATGGAATAGTAATGAATGCATCTGGAAATGTTGGATTTGGAACTGACAATCCGAGTTATAATATAGATGTGGTAGAAGGTAATGGGCGATTTTATGCAAATTTAAGTAATACAGTAAGCGATATTCATGCTAGTGTTTCTGGAGGAGCTGATGTTTTTATGTATGCAGACAGCAGCGGAAATGCTATTATGGGCACTAGCACAAACCATAATTTAAATTTTCGAACTAATAATACAACTTACATGACGTTAAATACCGCTGGTAGTTTAATATTAACTAATGCTGGAGGACAGGTATTGAGTTTGTGTGGTAGTGGATCTGGTTCACATGCATATATGGCATTTTTCCCAGATTCGATATCAAATCCAAGAAAAGCATATTTTGGTTTTCCTTCAAATGGTTCAACAACACTATCGCTAGTAAACGAAGCATCCGGTGATAACGCCTATTCAGCAGTTAATCATAATTTTACAGGTAATGTAAATACAACATCAACTTATCAAGTAAGCGGAACAACAGTAATAGATGCTAGTCGTAATATTACAGCGACTAGTATTAATTTTGGCAGTACATCGCTATCTACATATTTGGAAACTTCGATTACTGATCTAACTTGGCAAGGACCGTTTACAGCAACTAGCGCTAATCAAACTGTTTATGTTATAAAAACCGGAAAACAAGTAACGCTAACTATACAAGCTTATTCAGCAGCTGCTAATTCTTCTAATGTAATCACAAATTCAGTTGCTATCGATGCAGCTTATCGACCAAACGTCAATATATATGGATTTATATTAGTTGATGATAATACGGGTTCATATACAAATGGTAATTATTCAATAAGCACTACCGGAATAATAACTATAGGAAAATTAGATTTATCTCCGTTTACATCAAGTACCGGTACAAACGGATTTCGCACACTAACTATAACATATCAAACAGCATAATAACTAATGAAATTCTGTATAAAATTACTTTCATTAAATATAGTATACTGATGGCATCAAATGAAAAAAGTTCAGTAAAAGTTGCTGTAAGAATTAGACCAATTAATAAACGCGAACATAAGACAGATATAATAGTATTGTGTAGCGACTCATCAATTATAATATCTAATCCATCCGATCGGTCGAAAAAAACATTTACTTATGATTATGTATATGACACAGACATCGGTCAAGAAAAAATACACGAAGATATAGGGAGCGGTGTAATTAGAAACGCATATGATGGGTATAACACATGCGTGTTTGCTTATGGTCAAACGGGTAGTGGTAAGAGTTATTCTATGATGGGCGATGATGATACACATGAAGGGTTAATTCCTAGAGTATGTAAACAGTTGTTTAACTATGCTGATAGACAACAAGCTAATAAACTGGATAACTATGCTAATAAACTGGATAACAAACTAGACAATAAACAAGCTAATAAGGTAGAACTATCATATCTAGAAATTTATTCAGAACAAGTGCGTGATTTACTATCGAGAACATCAACTGGTAATTTACGCGTAAGACAACATCCAGATTATGGACCTTATGTAGAAAATTTAACTCAGATAGTAGTTGATGATTACGCATCAATTAGCAAATTAATAGAGAAGGGTAACCAGGAAAGAGTAGTTGCTTCTACACTTATGAATAATCGTAGCAGCAGGTCTCATGCTATCTTAACTTTATATTTTACGCAGATCAAATACGATGAAACAACTCAAAAGAATAAAGAAATAGTTAGTAAAATTAATCTAGTAGATTTAGCAGGTAGCGAAAGAGTTGAATCATCCGGAGTTACAGGTGTTAATTTTCAAGAGGCAACTATGATAAATAAATCGCTAAGTGCATTGGGGTTAGTTATTAACAAACTAGCTCTTAGAAAAATAAAAGTAAAAAAGACAAGAAAAGTAAAAAAAATAAAAAAGACACCAACTGTAAAATCTAAACCAGATCACATACCATCAAATCACATACCTTTTAGAGATAGTGTTTTAACTTGGATTCTAAGCGAATCATTAGGTGGTAATAGTAAAACATATATGTTAGCTACTATATCACCGTCGTCTCTTAACTATAATGAATCATTAAGCACTTTAAGATTTGCTTCTAATGCCAAACAAATTGTTAATACCGTAAAAATTAATGAAGATCCTAATGATAAACTCATACGCACGCTACAGGATGAAGTTGCAAAATTAAAGGCGATGTTGTCAACGAGTAGTTTACAAACTAGTAAAAGATCCGAGTTACAAGATGATTTAGAACAAAAAGAACTATTTTTAAACATGAAAGAAAAATCATGGGTCCAAAAACAATTAGAAAGTGATCAGTTAATTAATGAAATAAAACAACAGCATAAAGATGAGATAGCTAAAATGCAAGAAAAAACCGAACATATTATTATTTCTAATGAACAGAAGTTACAACAGCAGCAAGAAGAGTATGAGAAAAAACAACATAATTTTGAAAAAATAAAAATAGTAGAAACAGCTGTTGAGTTGCAACAATATTATGATAAAAAATTAGAAGAAATGCGACAACAATATAAACAAGAAACTAAGGATTTAGAAAAATCTATTATGATAGAACAAGTTGATAAATTAAAAGAAAGCAATATCGAGTTGAAAAAAGATCTCAATAATAAAATGAGACAATTTACAAATGATCGATCGGTATTAAGTAAACAGATCCAACAACTGCAATCAAAAATACATTCAATGGAAAATATTATTAAAAAACAAACAGTTATTGAAGAAAATAGCAATTACCTTGAACTTAAGCTTAAGGCAGCGCAAGAGGAGGATAGGTATGTAAAATTGCAAGAAGAATGTAAGGCTTTGGATTTTAATATAGAAATTAATAAACAACTATTATATGAATTAAATGAACAACATACAAAAATTATATCTGATATAAATAATAATACAAATCAGTTGAATGTATTAAAAGAAGAATATACCAATCTACAACAAAAGTTCGAATTGGATAAAAATGAATACGAACAATTATGTCAGAAAAAAGAAAATCTTAATACAGAAATAATTCATCTTAAAAGTATATTAGATACGCATATCCAATACGCTAGAGAAAAACTTACAAATCCCACTACAGAAGATCTTATTCGTATTAAGGACGGATTTGATAATATATTTAATCAGCTAAAACCATTAAGTTAGGAGTTAATAAGTCCTCAATACAGTTTGATAATCATCATTGACAAAACATTTGATTAGCCTATTAGAAATATCACGCCATACAACAAAGAAGGTTAAACATATTACTATATACTCAAATATATTAAATAGTTCTCTCCAGAAATAATAAATAAAGTTAAAACCGATGTATAACCAAAACGCATATGATAGTATAACTAATACGCTGTATATATAGTCAAAAATCTTATTATTGTTTGCCATTTTATACTTTAATTACTGTTTACTGTTTATTTATCTAATTTGCTTTACTTTAACTTATCCACTTTAACTTATCCACTTTAACTTATCTACTTTAACTTACAATATATTTATTCAATTTTTTATGATTTTCCAGATAGCAAATCTTCTAATTCAACGTTTGGAGTTTCTGGTAATTCACAAATAACTATACGCGGATTGCTTTCAGTCCATTTGCTGAGTTTAAATATGTATTTATTATCTGTTAGTTCTATGTCAATTAAAACTTGTCTGCCCTCAAATTCATCTATTGTTTGTGGTCTGTCGCTTGTTAATAATAGCTTTTGATCGTCGTAATTTTCTACGAATTTTCCATCCTGTTTGCAGCTTCTAATATTGCTTGGAATAGGCTTATACTTTCCCCATATTTCTAATAGACTTCCCGAAAATCGATTAAGATCTAATGCATAATCGAAACTAATATTTAGTTGTAGATTTGGATATTTAGGATCAATAGCAGTTAATGCAACTAGAGATGCGCCATGTGGAGAAGGTATATTCTTTTTTATCTCATTAATTTGGTCTAATTCCAAATTACAAGAAACGCTAGCTGTTGACAAAGAATTTTGTGTTATTTTATTTAACAAATTACTCATTGTAAATCTTTTTTGCTAATTCTATTAGCTGTTGTGTAGACTTGGTAAGTTTTATGTTAACTAATGTTGTAAACCTTTTTTGTAAAATTTTTTTGCTAATTCTATTAGCTGCTATAAATTATATATAAATACTAAACACTTATTTAAATAATAATATACAAACTAACTACTTAGTAAAAAACACAAGATGAAAGGTTTAATATCACTAACTGCTAATTATTCTTATGAAGGAGATATTGTTGATAATGAGCCGCATGGTTATGGAATATTTTTATACGCGAACGGAGATAAGTATATTGGTAAATGTAAATATGGTAAACAGGATGGTTACGGAAAATACTTATATAAATCGGGAGCATCATATGTTGGGTTTTTTTCTTATGGCAAAATTCATGGAATCGGTACGTTTGAAGATAAAAAAAATATATATAAAGGTTCGTGGAGAAACAATATTAAACATGGTATGTTTTATAGAACTAGAAAGCAGGATTTAACAACATATCTGCAGAAATGGACCAGAGGAAAATTAATAGGATCTAAACGAACGCAGTATATAAATCCAGAGTTACTAACAACAACAAAAAAGAATCCGCGATATATCCAAAAAAAACATAGAATACAATACAAAGGAAAAGGTCTAACATGCATAACATGTTGCGATAAATTTGTTAACGCAACAAACGATTTATGCGGTCATGTAACTATCTGTGCTGAATGTTGGTCAAAATGTGATTGCTGTCCTATATGCAGAAGTCCCATAGGCAAAATTATAACATTATATATTTCTTAGGTTCTTACCTAGCTTTTTATACGCTTTAGCTTTATACTTTAGCTTTATACTTTGATTTTTTACCTAGCTTTTTATACGCTTTAGCTTTATACTTTAGCTTTATACTTTGATTTTATACTTTAGATTTATACGCTTTAGCTTCATACTTTGATTTTGATACTTTGATTTTTATACTTAACTATTTTGCCATTAACTCTTTATACTTTGATTTTACCTATTTCTTAGCTAGCTTTTTATACTTTGGTTTTATTCTGTTTCTTCAGTCTCTTCTGTTTCTTCGGTTTCATCAATAGGTGTTGTGGCTTGTTTTAATAGTTCATAAATATCTGTTAGGAGAACGTTCATTGAAGAAAAGCTTTCTTCTAATTTAGTAAGGCGTGCATCGACTTTTTTTAAGTTGTTGTTAATAGGTTGTGTTTCTAGACTGCTAGTCGATGCTGAACCTACATTAGATTCCAAATTAGATTCTAGATTTGACATTTTTTGCATTAATCCACCAACTGCTCTGGCTATGCTTAGTAAACTAACATTTATTGTGCGAAAATTTGAGTCAAAAGATCTTAACGCTACACTCGCGCTGTCCTTATGTTGTTGGGGGACGCTCTGCGTTTCATCTAATCCGCTAGTGCTGATTCTCCGAGATGCTTGCATAATAATTTATAATCATATAGTAAAAAATATTTAAAAGATAAATGTTGTTTATTCAATTTGCATATAATTTACTTCGTGTTTTTTTAAGTATCTCAAAGCATCAACACCTCTTGGATAAACATGTTTATATATTACAATATCAATTATATTTTTATATTTAACAATTTCTTTAGCACATGAATCGCATGGCGAATATAAAGTATACAGTTTATATTTAACGTTGTCATGTTTTGAAACGTAACTTAACGCATTTGATTCAGCGTGTATTTCATTTATTTTAGACCATTCCCTATGTAGTGTTTTGAAATCATCTGTCAGTAACCAATTGGCGTATGTTGTGCTAGACTGTTTGCTGTCTTGCTTGTTTTCTTGGTTATTCTGTTGACTAGTCGTTTGGATGTCTGATTCACTTTGTTTGCTGTCTTGCTTGTTTTCTTGACTAGTCATTTGGCTGTCTTGCTTGTTGTCTATATTGATTTTATAATAATTTTCCCAGTAATTACAACACTCTATTGAGTGGCTTGCTGTTCCATTATATCCTATAGCGGCGATTTGATTACCGTTTATTAACATGGCAGCTGTTTTATATTTAATACATTGTGATCGGTTTTTTAGCACGTCCAACATTGACATAAATGTTTCATGCCACGAAGGTCTTTTTTGTTCCATTTAACTTAGCTTTTTTAACTGTAGTATAGACTTATTAAGTCTTTTGGTCAACTTTGTTGACTGTTGTATATTGATTTAACCTAGTATATTTTCTTAGCTATTTATAATAATAAAATACAATTCAAATTTAAAAATATAACTAAAATAATAATATAAATATATAACAATGTATTACATTGTAGGAATTATTCTAGTATTAATATTGTCTGTATTTGTAGTATTAATAGGATGTAATAGATATGTTGAAACAAATTTTATGAAAGGATTTTGGAAAGGAGGACCTGATTTTTGTCGAGAAGCCGAATTGGACATGCTTTTAATATATATAGGTGATTCTACTATGTGGTCGTCAAAACGTCTGGGTTATATTTTAATGAAGAATGAAGAAGGTCTTATAATTAATAATCCTGTTGAATTTATATTTTATGGTGGAACGTCTATTAAACCAGGCACTACTGCATGCCGAGAATACACCGTAAAAATTAATTGGCTTGATGAAGAAGAACCAGAATTTTTTCCGTCCGAGCAAGAGCTTTACTACTATCCCGAACTTGGAAAAATAGTATTAGTAGCTAACGACGAAACAACAGCGGTCGTATACAAGGATAACATAACAACCGATGTCAGCAATAAAATGCCAGACTCTTGTACTATTTTAGAATCAACAAGTGAGGAAATATAAATTGAAAAAACCAAATAAATACAAACCTAGATCAACACATAAAGAAATATAAAAAAGTAGAAGCCTCCGAAGAGACAACTACTTTTAAGTAATTCCGAAGAACTACTCAAATAGCAATTTAAAATTCAATTTTTATTTTCGCCGAAATTATTTTTCAATTTTTTTACTTTGTTTAAATACAGTAAACTATCAAAAAACTAAATTGAAAATTGAAAAGTAAATTAAAGGTAATATAATAAATATAAAAGCAAAGTATAAAAGCAAACTATCAAAAAACTAAATTGAAAATTGAAAAGTAAATTAAAGGTAATATAATAAATATAAAAGCAAAGTAAATTAAAAGTAAAAATTGAAAAGCAAATTAAAGGTAAAATATGGCATCATATATTAATAATATTACGATTAGTTTACGCGAAAGCAACCAAGATAAACAAGAAAAAATAAACAAATATAAACGTCTTGTTCCAACTTATAAATATGACGATGTGTCGTTTACGCCAGTAATGCCGTATTATCAAGGTTTGCGCATTGATGACAAAGTTCTATCCAATGCAGAATTTATTGAATACTTTAATCAGTCTAATATAAATGATACTGTGTTATCTAGTAACAACGATACAAACGGTATTATAAGACTAATATGCGAGCAGCATTTGAATAAAAATGTTCAAGGATGTATACAACCAATCGAAGAAAAAATAACAAAAACACCGATTACATACTTATCAGGCGACGCGGTTTATGATATAGAAATTTTGCATGGTACATATGCAAAAATCGTTTGTGACGATAAATCCGAGATCAATTTTGTTAATGACGGGAACAGTCTAGTTTTACCAGCAATTAATAAAACTAATCCCATTATATTTCCACATATATCTTTAAAAATTCAGACCGATGGAACTGTTATTAAATATAAATCGGTTGCTGTTAGTTCTATATATTATACAACAATTAAAGAGATCATCTATTCTAGTGAAAAAATAGAAAATGATATGGGATCATATTATTATATTAGACTGCTGTATAATGAGTCATTGATTGTACAAAAAAATAAAATGACTTGTGTTAATTAAAACAATTTAACAGAAACCATCTATATTAATTTTTTTAGTCGTATAGTTTTATATATATACTATGCAAGCCTCATCACTTTACGAACTTTACAAACGTGATGACTTTGTAATTGTGATGTTTTAGCAGATATAATGTTTCCGTTTGCATCAGAATAGTATACTTTTTTAATACCTAGAGCTAACATATAACTATTACAATGCTTGCATGGTTTAGACATACAGAATTTTCCGTCAGAGTATCTGATAACAAATACATCTACCTTAGATAATAATCGCTTGACGTTTTTGGGCACATTTTTCCCGCTGTTTGCATATGCGTGAACCCCATAAAACCCGCTGTCGGTTAACCCATCCAATCATGCCACGGCTAAGCAAAAACTTTCTAATAGCGTCATGTTCAGCATGATGCGTCTTATTGCCAGAAATTCGATTAAAACCCCATGCAACAGGTGCTCCATTATACATTAAAACGGCACCGTGCTGATGCATAATATTACTTTTTTTTGCGGTGTCGATTAACTTAGAAAACAACTTAGTCAAACGAGCAGCTGTAGTATATGCCATTGTTAATATCTATATTAACTGTATTAAATTCATTTTTTTATAATTAATAGGTATTTTGGAAAATTGAAATTGCTATAAACTGAAAAGGGTTCTGTATAACTGTATTTTATTACAAATGGATTTTCAATCCTATACTACAGTCAACGTTGTTGACAACAAAGATTTTCAATCATATACTATCCCTCTTAAATCTGAATACGACGCATTTACACAATGTATGAAACGAATTAATCTAGCAAATAATTATGGTTATAATCGAGTAGTTTGTGATAAATTACATCCTATATATACGGCATTCTTATTAAAACAAAGATATCAAATACAAAAGAAACAGTCTAGTATAGAAATAACAATGCCAACAAATTTACGAAGAAGTAAAAGATAGTCGTTATATGGTATAGACTGAAAGTCAATTGGCTAATTATATTAGCTGTAGTAGAGTAAAAGATAGTCGTTGTATAAAATACTAAAAAATTGAATTTTTTTCTCTAGTTACTAACTTGACTACCAGACGGTTAAAATAGCTAATCATGAATCACAACTGTAGTATTTGCTGTTGTGTGGTTCCGTCATATATTAAAAAAACAGCAAATGGCAAATTGAAAGTCAACTTATGTTGTTGGTCGACTTATGAAAGTTCGGATAAAAGCACAACGGCAACTATGTGGGGATGCTGTTATGCAACATCCAAAGTTAAGAAAAGGTATATTAATAGTTATTATGAGTTTTGTTGCTGTTGTGGTAATGGTTGCACTGGTGATGTGTGCTATTACAACGATTGTATGATATGCTATACAACGTGTTATTTCGATAAAGAAAGGACTATGTTTTGCTTTCCACAATATAGTATGTGGTGTATCTCATGCAATAAGACGCAAAATGAAACTGTAGAAAGCAATCCTACAATTAAACAAAAACTCAAAGAAAACGAAAATTTATTAATTACTAAAGGTTGGGATATTAGACTGTTTTGGTGTATTCCTTGTATTAAAACATATACTGTAATTCAAGAAGATATCTACGAGTCAATAATAAATGATACTAAAATTCAACAACAGCTACAACAATCCAAAAACTATGATGATAACGTTATACCTGTTATAAACGATTATGCTAATTTTCCAGAAAAGCAGAATATGGAAAACTAATAACCTTATTATTGAGATTTTTTTTCAATTAACCTATTATTAAAATTTGATTTATTATAAACTACAAATATAAGATACAATTATAAACTACAATACTAGAACTAATATATCAGGACCAAGATACAATTATAAACTGTAAGACTACCAAACTACAAAGATGGGCATTAAAGATTTTAGCAAAGCATTTAAAGCATGTCGAACAATCGCAAATTGGAATTCATATAAAGGAAAAATTATAGCAATCGATGCTATGACAGAAATATGGCGATCTGCTTTAGGTGCTAAAAGTGTTAAAACGCTGAGTGACGCTGATAATAACCCAACAATACATATTAATGTTATTATGGCTAATATAATTAAAATGCAGAAAAGCGGTGTTAAAACTATTTGGGTGTTTGATCATGATCAAGATGGCAGCTGCACTGAACATCACATCGCAGCAAAAAGTGATGAAGTTGCCGAAAGACGTAAAAAAAGAGCAGAGGCAAAGGCAAAAATAGAAGATTTAGAAAAAGAAGAACCTCTATTTAGTGATGATGATAGTGATGATGAAAGTAAAGACAATAAAGACAGTGAGAAACAAGCTATACTAGACAAGCAGACAAACAAACAAGCTATACTAGATAAGCAGACAAACAAACAAGCTATACAACAAACTATACAACAGCAAGAAAAAAGAGCATTTTGTGTTTCAAAAGAAATGATTAATGATATTAAATTTATTTTAACCTGTCTAAATATTTCCTATGTTGAAGCACCGGCTAGTTTTGAAGGTGAGCATTTAGCTGCATACTTTACATCTAGCGAAGTTGGGTTAGCTGATGCTGTATACAGTGGAGATACAGATCCCATACCCTTTGGTGCCCCAATATTATTAAGGAAAAATCCGCGTGATAAAAAAATATATGAGTATAGACAAACAGATATTTTAGATCAAATACATGAAGTAATTGGGGATGATTATGATTACCCAACAATCGATGACATCAGAAAAATATGTGCTATACTTGGATCTGATTATTCAAAAAGAACAAAAGGCATAGGCGCAAAAACTGTTTTACGAAAATATAAAGTAATTAAAC
>Ga0210050_1002851_pt1 | contig 15980 bp, 13 predicted proteins | sample CryGey132114_all_FD_185463 | JGI IMG/M metagenome (GOLD analysis project Ga0210050, IMG submission 185463) | Groundwater microbial communities from aquifer - Crystal Geyser CG22_combo_CG10-13_8/21/14_all (SPAdes) (version 2) | ecosystem: Environmental > Aquatic > Deep subsurface > Groundwater ...
TCTGTAGTTCTCGCTCGACCGCTAGTAACGGACTCTATCGCTTCTTGAAAAATCACTTTAGTTGCCAGTCTATTGGGGTCAAGCCAGCCGTTGGACTGCAAGGCAGCATCATAGAATACCGGCCAGAGGGCATCAGTGGGTCTAATAGATAGGAGGTCGCGTCTTGGCGGTGGCAAAACAAGTATGCTAGAAAGGGCGGAAGTGAGCTCTTTTGAAGCAAGCTTAGTAGCAACAATAAATGCGGCGGTAGGATTTTTAGACCCGCGCGATATGGCTACGGCCTTCATTTGTCCGAAAGTAGTAGTTTTACCAGAGACTCTTGACTGTGGTACCGGAGAGACCCCAAAGTTGAGATTGGGATTTTTGTTTTTGATAATTCGATACTCTGAAACAAATCCAAGATAATAAGCAGAATCACCAGCAGTAAAGTGAGTAAGGGCATCTATAAGCGAACGATTCCAACTGTAATAAGTCTTAGTCGGATTAGAAAATTGCGTGTAGAAATCTAGAGCCGAGACAGCGGGCACAGTAGGAAGTCCTGAGTTATAGGAGATCTGCGCGCGTAAATCATCGCCAACGAAACCGGTTATTGGTGTCCCTGCTTGAAGAAACAATAATGAGAGAATATCTTTGGCATGAGGAATATTTTTTGCTTCACCCAAGGCTATGACGGAGGAAATAATATTTCCGGCAGGGTCTTTTTTGGAAAGATTTTGGGCAACGGCATATATTTCGTCCCAATATGATATCGGTTGGGCCAAACCGGCGGAAGAAAGCGCGTCTCTATTGTAATAGAGCACCAGTGGGTCTATAGAAAGAGGCAGGGCATAGATACCTGTCTGGTCCAAGAAGAGCTCACCCTCTTCAATATATGTAGCCTTGAAATCGCGTTCGCTAATACTTCCATAAGGGATGACAGAAAGTTTTGGTTTGTTTTCCAAAAACCTATCTTGAGAAATGATGATTAGATCTGGGCCAATACCTCGCGCAAGGGCTTCGGTAAATTCGGCATCAATATTTTCAGTTGATTTCTCTACGTAGCGTATATTGGGAATCTCCTCCTGTTTCAAAGACTGCAATTTCAGCAAGTCATTAAACTCATGGGAGCTAATGTCTCCCCAAATAGTTACAGTAACGTCACTTACGCCGCCAGACCCGCGATAAAGTGAGAAAACCAAAACCCCAAGGACAATGAAAACTCCAAAAATAACAAGTAGAATAGTTTGGAAATTAGACATAGGTACTCATATATTGTAACAAAAAGCAGACTAGTGACAACGGATAACTTCTAGAAACAAATGAGGGATGCCAACGAATCATTGTCTCTCAATTTCATAATACGGACACCTTGAGTCTGACGACCTAATATTGGAATCTCTTTGAGATCGACTCTTACGACCTGACTCTTTTTTGAAATAGCAATAACTTCACCTTGTTGGCCGTTCACTACCTGTGAAGCGATAACTACACCAGTTTTTGCCGTGACTTTGGAAGTCAAAATACCTGTACCTCCCCTGCCTTGTACCTTGTATTCAGAAAGAAGGGTGCGCTTGCCATAACCATTGGCAGAGATAACTAGAAGATGTCCGGACTTCCAATCTGGTTTTACAGTATGAGCCCCGACAACCAAATCTCTCTTGTCGAGCTTAATGGCTCTTACTCCTCCGGCACCACGACCCATTTCGCGTATTGCTGACTCCTTGAAGCGGATGGACTGTCCCTTCTTGGTTACAATAGAAACGTCATCGTTCTTCTCAACTAATTCAACAGATATCAGTCGGTCACCGCTAGAAAGTTTGATGGCGATAATGCCAGAAGACCGCACATCCTTGAAACTTTTGGCAGAGACTTTTTTAGAAGTACCATTTTCCGTGACCATAAACAATGCGCCTTCTATATTTTTCTCTTCTTTTGGTATGGCGAGAATAGAAGTAACTTTCTCATCATCTGAAAGCGAGATGAAGTTCATCACAGACTTACCTCGAGTAGCGCGCTTGCCTTCTGGTATGTCGTACATTTTTATCTTATAAGCCTTACCTTTGTCGGTGAAGAAAAGCAGGTCGGCGTGAGTGCTTGTGGTCAGGAAATTAGTTACGAAATCTTCTTCTTTGGTATCGAGATCCACCACTCCTACCCCTCCACGTTTCTGACGTTTGTACTCATCTGGATTAGTGCGTTTGATATAACCACCGGAGGTTAGAACTAGGGCATTTTCTTCTTCTGGCACCAAATCTTCGACAGAAAGGGCTTTAACCCCGCCCTTTATTACCTTGGTACGACGCTCGTCTCCGTACTTACTTTTGATATCTCCAAGTTCCGTTTTAACTACCTTTAGAATCTTGGCGGGCGATGAAAGTAACTCTTTAAACTCTTTTATCAAAGCCTGGATCTCCTTAAGTTCATCCTCAATCTTCTTGCGTTCAAGACCAGCAAGTTTCTGAAGCTTCATCTCTAGGATAGCGCTAGCCTGAAGTTCGGAAAGTTTAAATTCTTTCATCAACCCCGCTCGGGCATCATCAACGCTCTTGGAAGCGCGAATAAGTTTGATCACCTTGTCTATATTGTCGAGAGCCTTAACTAAACCAAATAAGATATGCTCACGCTCTTCGGCGCGGGTAAGATCGTATGCGGTGCGACGTTTGATAACACTCTCCCTGTGCTTAAGAAACTCTACCAACATTGTCTTGAGCGACAAAGTCTGTGGCACACCGTCTACTAAAGCTACAATGTTGAAATGAAAAGTCTCTTCGAGTTGAGTATGTTTATACAGAGTGTTTAAAATTTTCTGTGGCTGACTGCCCCCTTTGAGATCGATAACAATGCGAATATCTTTAGTAGACTCGTCTCTCAAACCCTTGATACCTTCTGCCTTCTTTTCCCGAACAAGGTCGGCAATTTTTGTAATTAAATCGGACTTATTTACTCGATAAGGAATAGCTGTAATAATAATTTGAAATTGGCCTGCTTTACTTTCCACTATATCCGCCACACCACGAGCCACCACCGGTCCACGCCCAGTAGCATAAGCATGATGAATATCTTTTTCATTAAAAATGATACCTCCAGTTGGAAAATCAGGACCTTTCACAAACTGCAATAAATCTTCTGTTGTGGCCGAACCATGGTCAACCAGAAAAATGCAGGCATCAACCACCTCCACTAGGTTGTGGGGAGGGATGTTGGTGGCCATACCGACAGCGATGCCCAAGGTGCCATTTAACAATAAATTCGGAGCGACGGAAGGGAGAACTGTTGGCTCAGACTTCGTACTATCATAATTGGGACGGAAGTTTACAGTATCCTTGTCTATATCCTTGAGCATCTCACCGCCAATGCGAGACATTTTCGCCTCTGTATAACGATAGGCGGCAGCGCTATCTCCATCTATGGAACCGAAGTTACCTTGTCCAATAACCAAGGGGTAACGCATGGAGAAATCTTGCGCCATCTTGACCATGGCCTCATAGACAGAGGAGTCACCATGCGGGTGGTACTTACCAAGGACATCTCCCACGATAGTAGCCGACTTTTTAGTCTTGGCACTCGCATTAAGACCAATCTCATTCATCGCATAAAGAATTCGACGATGCACTGGTTTAAGACCATCACGTACATCAGGTAGGGCGCGGTCGGTAATAACCGACATGGCATAGTCAATAAACGACTCCTTCATCTCCGCCGTGATAGTGCGGGGAAGTATTTTATTTCCTTCCTTTTTATTCTCCATAAGTTTCAAGGGCTCCGTCTCTCATATCTGTATACTCGGCCTCAAGATCTATTGCTTCGACTCCGGTTTTTAATTCCCCGAGACTGCTTTTGAGAGCATTAAAACTTGACGCAAGATTCATGCGTAATGATTGAAAAGGACCCACTTCTTCATTTGCCTTCGCTATAGTCTTCGTATCACTAATACCAAAGGTGGCCAGAGACCAAACGCCAAAAATAAATAGAGTGATGGTGGCAGAAGATAGTAAGGCAAAACGCCTTTTGTGATGATCTGGTTTTTTGTAAAGCTCGTTTAAATATTTTCCCATGTTGTTTAATATAAACTAATTATTCTTCTTTCAAAACCACTATTTCGCCCGTCTTGCCCTCTAGGTCTTTCTTTTTTACCACAAATTTGTCCAAAAGTTCCACATTAGCCTTGCCACCTTCTTTTATAAACTGCCCCAAAGCTTGTTTAGTGTAGTACATCGGCACAATAACGCTTGGCTCAATAGAAACAGCCAGCTTGTAGGCAGACGTCGGGTCAAGTGTCGAACCTTCCCCTAAAGGCACAAATAACATATCAACATTTTCCATAGCCTCCTGTATTTCTTCGGGGAGGATCGGATTAGCAAGCGCGCCAAAGAAACAAATGTTAACTTCCTCAAAGGATACGAGATAAATAGTATTTATTTTTTTACCTGGGCCTTCAGAAAGGAAGCCCTTTACGAACACGTCCTTGGTTTCGTATTCACCAGGACCATTTATAACAAAAGAAGATTTGTCCCCGCGAGAAGTCTGATCAACACCGTTGAAATCAGGCAGATTGGTTGTCACTAGGGTAACGTCGGCTCCAAATCTAGTTGTTTTCGACTTGGAATCCTTTGATATGGGATTGAATGCCAAAGTGACACTTCCTTGGGTGATTTTGAAGCATTCTGCGCCGTGATAAGTGACTATCATAGGAGTATTTTATCATAAATCACTTGCATTTACCAGCGTTTTTTGATAACTTATTGAGGTTCTTCCTCCTTCGCTATAAGCTACGGACGGACAAGTTATTAACCCCCGTTTTCGTTACCCCTCCTTGGTCTGGCAAACATTCTGAAACCTTGAGGACCGAAAACGGTAAATAAAATTGACTACAAACAATATCGAAGTTGACGCGTTCTTAACGAATCTTCCCAATCCCCCATCCATAGACGAACTTGTGGAGGGACCGGTTATTAGTATTGATAAAGGTGCGGTCTATATAGATCTGCCTCCTTTTGGCACTGGCATTATCTATGGGCGCGAATTTATAAACGCCCGAGATATTATCAAAAAAATAAATGTGGGCGACATCGTTGCCGGCAAAGTTGTCGGGATTGGAGGCAAAGAAGGTTATATAGAAATTTCTCTAAAAGAAGCCCGCCAAGCGCTTGTCTGGAGCGAAGCCGAAGAAGCTATTCGTGACAAACGCATTTTCGAATTACAAATCACAGATGCCAATAAGGGCGGACTTATCATCAACTGGCAAGGCATCTCTGGCTTCTTGCCTGCCTCACAACTTAAACCTGAACACTATCCACGCATCTCAGATGGGGACAAGGATAAAATCCTAGACGAATTGAGAAAACTCGTGGGAGAAAAACTACCAGTCACCATCATCAACGCCAGTCCCAAGGAGGGTAAGCTGATTTTCTCTGAGAAAAGTCCTGATACCAAAGATAAGGAAAACATCGTAGCACACTATGCTCTTGGTGATGAACTTGTAGGTGAAGTGACTGGTCTGGTGGACTTCGGCATCTTTATTAAACTTGAAGAAGGTTTGGAAGGGTTGGTACACATATCAGAAATTGACTGGGGTCTCGTCGAGAATCCAAAAATAATGTTTAAAATAGGAGAGAAGGTTAAAGTAAAAGTTATTGAGATAAAAGATGACAAGATTTCTCTCTCAATAAAAGCTCTGAAAGATAATCCTTGGAAAGAAGCTGAGAAGAAATACAGGAAAGACGCCATCGTCGAAGGGGTCATCATCAAGTTCAACAAGTACGGCGCCCTCGCTTCTATAGAAGAAGGGGTGGCTGGTCTTGTGCATGTTTCAGAATTCGGTTCGGAAGAAAAACTAAGGGAAAAACTTGAAATGGGTAAGGCTTACAGTTTCAAAATAACTCTCTTTGACCCAAAAGAACAGAAGATGGCTCTCGCCTTCGTCGAAAAGTAGAAAAAAATATTAGAAACTAGTTAAACTTGTTTGCTGCCATCTCTCGACCTTCTGAAACTATTGTCTCAATAATTTCGGAAGATGTTTTGAATATTTTTTTCAAAACCAACTCTTCAGAAGATTTAAATTTGCCTAAAATAAATGCCAGGACTGCCTTCTCGCCTTTGGGCTTTTTAAGTTTGCCTCCTGGGGTAGATGGTGAGATGCCAACACGAAGACGGATAAAGTCTTCTGTCTTTAGTGCGTGGATAATAGATTCAACCCCCCTATGACCACCAGAGCCCCTACGAAAAGAGACCTTCAATGTGCCTAGAGATAGGTCTAGGTCGTCGTGAATAACTATTAATTTGTTAGCTGAGGATTTACTTTTCACAAACTTGACTATCCCTGAACCAGATTTATTCATAAAAGTCTCAAGAAAAATAAATTTTGCTTTAGCCTTTACTTTTGTAGAAGCAAAATCTTCAACCATCCTACCCACATTGTGGCGTGTGTGGTTGTATTCTTCTCCTGGATTTCCTAAACCTACAACAATATACATATCACTATTGTGTCAAATGAAGTTAGATAATACAATCTTAAGAAATTATGAATCCTAATTTCTGGAAAGAGCTCGCGAAACTTATTTTGCTTTCCCTCTTGATCGTGGTGCCCTTTCGTATCTATATCGCCCAACCATTCATAGTGGAGGGCTCATCTATGGACCCCACTTTTAAATCTGGAGAATATCTTATCGTCGATGAAATCTCACACCGCTTCCATACCCCGGAACGCGGCTCTGTGCTTATCTTCAAATATCCTAAAGATCCCAAGAAATCCTTCATCAAACGCGTTATCGGCTTACCCAATGAAACTGTCTCTATCAATAATGGCCAAGTTACAATTATCAACTCTCTAAATCCAGAGGGGTTTGCATTAGACGAGCCCTATGTAAAACTCGCCAAACTAGATAGCTCCACCTACGCGCTTGGAGAGGGAGAATATTTTGTCTTAGGAGATAATAGAGCGGCCAGCGCAGACTCTCGAATGTGGGGACCGGTGCCTGAAGCCAATATCATTGGCCGTCCGGTTATCCGCCTTCTTCCTCCGACACTTATACCGGGAGACAGTTCGAAGTTTGTAGAAGAAATAAGTAAAAATTCTCAATGACTGCCAATCAACATAGCGGATTAGGCAAACAGCTGAACAAATTTGATAAGGCCCTTGTTACAGGAGCTTACTTTGGATTCTTGCCTATCGTGGCGCCAAAGATAACTAAGCACGATATCGAATTGACTCAAGATTGTGGTAACCACCCTTACTATGATGCGGCAGAGAAGATGGCTGTCATGCGAACATACATGGAACAAAACTTCGCTTCCCTCTCACATCCCATAGCCTTCATTTATGAAAAGCCGGCTGTTAGAAAAAAGTTAGGTAGTTTCGCTCTACATTTTATCGGCTCCTCTTCAGGTATAGCTGAAGCGACACTAATCCGCACAGCACTCTCCATTCTCTCGGAAGAGGGGTACAAAAATTTGCGAGTAGATATAAATTGCATTGGAGACAAAGAATCTATAAACGCATATGAACGCGAACTCTTGGGTTATGTGCGTAAATCAAATATTAATCTTCCTGACGAACTAAGGCGGATTATAAAAGAAAACGTTTTTGATATTTTCAAACTGAACACGCCGGAAACAATCCTGCTTTCAAATACAGCCCCATCCTCTATCACTTTCCTTTCTGTCCAAAGTCGAGCTTATTTCAAAGAAGTCCTAGAATACATAGAAGCTTTGGGTATAGAGTTTAGACTGACACCGGAACTTGTGGGAGATCGGAATCATTCTTCACACACCATCTTCGCAATTAAAAATACAGAAAGTGAAGAAGACAACACTCTAGCCGTCGGCTACCGTTACTCACGGCTAGGTCGCTTTCTAGGTTTAAGAAAAGAAATCCCCATGATAGGAATCAATATCTTCCATGGACCAGAAAGAAATACCAAGAGACAAATATACAAAAATTTGCCAAAGCCTAAGTTTTATTTAATCCAACTCGGCCGAGAAGCCAAGATAAAAACTCTTTCTCTTATAGAACTCCTGCGCCAACATCATATACCTATGCACCACTTTATTGGCAAGGATAAGATTACTACCCAACTCTCAAATGCAGAAAATTTACGTGTCCCCTATCTCATTATCATCGGACAGAAAGAGGCCCTAGACAACACCGTCACGATTAGAAACGTAAGTACTCGCGCCCAAGACACCGTCGATATCTCTAACCTGCCTTATTATCTCAAACACATTTCTCTCTAATCTTTTCTGTGACTCCTGTTTGCCTCCCTTTATATAGTGTGTTAGAGTGCCATACGTAATATATAGACATGATAAACATTGAGGTCATCAAAGGTTCAAATGAAAATAACTTAAGCGTCCTCAGACGCTTCACTAGGCGCGTCCAAGCGTCTGGAGTACTACCACGAGTTCGCGCCAAGCGTTATACCCTCCGCACCCCATCTCGCAACACTGGACGAGCCAAAACTGTTGCCCACATCAAGAAGAAAGAAATCACTAATGAGCTTATAAAACTTGGTAAAATAGTCGAGGTAAGAAAATTCACTCGTCGCCGTTAATATGAATACAGCCCCTGCCCGCCTGCCGGCAGGCAGGTTTTCTATACCTTTTACTAATCTCAAGAACTCTGTTTTAGGACTAGACTTTGAACTCTCCCTTGTTTTTGTAGATAATATTTTCTCAAAACGACTCAATAGAACATACCGAGGGAAGAATAAGTCAGCGGATGTATTGAGTTTTCCTCTTTCAAAAAAATCTGGGGAAATTTTCATTGACCTAATCACCGCAAAGAAAGAGATGGGAAAATTCCAGATGCCTTACAGAAAATTTGTCACTTTTCTCTTTATCCACGGACTTCTGCATTTGAAAGGAATGAAGCATGGGACTACAATGGAGCGAAGGGAAAAAAAATTATTAAATGACGCGTCAAATTATAGTAGGTATCGACATAGGGACCTCTGAAATCAAGGTGGTTATCGCCGAAGGATTACTTGAACAAGGACACACTGTCGCAAAAATTGTAGGGACCGGCTCGAGTGAATCTAGAGGTGTGTATCGAGGCTATGTCACAAACCCAACTGAAGCGGCTAAAGGCCTTGAAACGGCTATCAAACGTGCGGAAAAAATTGCAGGAATCAAGGTTAGGCGTGCTTATGTCTCTTTCGGAGGCATAGGTCTTGGTAGTGTTGTGGCAAATGGCACGACAGTCATCTCTCGAGCCGATCTAGAAATTACTGATAAGGATATCAGTCTTGCTCTCGAAGCGGCCGAAAATGCTATACCAAAACCTGCATTAATAAACAAACGAATTATCAACACTGTTCCTATTGAATATAAAATAGACAGTAATCCCGTGTGGGGACAGGCGCTTGGTCTCAAGGGGCAGAAGCTTGAAGTCAAAGCGCTTTTCATCACCTGTCTTGAACATCACCTCGCTGATCTTATAAACACAGTTGAAGAAGTTGGAATAGAAGTTATAGATGTCGTCGCAGAACCAGTGGCCACTAGTTTTGTGACTCTTTCTAAGAAACAAAAAAGAGCAGGATGCATACTTGCAGACATCGGAGCAGAAACGCTGGCTATAGTTGTCTTTGAGAACAACAACCTCATCTCTCTTGAGGTCTTCCCCATGGGAGGAAACGATATCACCAATGATTTAGCTCTTGGATTGAAGGTAACGCCAGAAATTGCAGAAAATATAAAGCTTGGAACCGATAGAAGTGTGACATTTTCTAGAAAAAAAGTTGATGAGATTGTAAAAGTAAGACTTCGTGAATTCTTCGAACTTATAGAAACACACCTCAAATCCATAAATCGTAACGCCCTACTACCAGCGGGTATCATCATCGCTGGCGGTAGCGCAAATATTTCTGGTATAAAAAATATTGCGGAAGAATCTCTCAAACTTCCTTCTCAACTTGCCGAGGTTCACTTCGGTAATACGACAATGGGTAAAATAAAAGATCGCACTTGGGCCGTTGCATGCGGTCTTGCTTTGGTCGGATTTAATGCTGGCGAAGAACAACACTCGATAGGTATTAGAAATGCCTCCATGATCACCGAGGGTGGGAAACGCTGGGGAAGAATTATCTCTCGTTGGTTTTCTCAATTTTTACCGTAAAATGAGGAAACGATCTTTCTAATTAGTCAATTGCTTTCCTTTTCTCTGGCCTTTGGTAAGATGAGCCCATCTAAAATTTAATTAAAGAGCATGCCACAAGTTAAACCAGAAGTAGAATCATTCGCCCGTATCAAAGTTATCGGTATTGGTGGTTCAGGGAAAAACACAGTAAATCACATGATCAACTCCAAGGTTAAGGGGGTTGATTTCATCACCGCCAACACAGACGTGCAAGATCTTCATTATTCTTTGGCTAAAAAGAAGATTCATATAGGTAAAAACCTAACTCGCGGACTCGGTACAGGCATGAATCCCGAGCTTGGTAAACGCGCCATTGAGGAAACCAAAGAAGAGATGCAGGAGGCGCTTAAGGGAGCAGATATGGTCTTTATCGCCGGAGGTATGGGAGGAGGTACTGGTTCCGGAGCCGCTCCAGTCATCGCCCGCACTGCTAAAGAGAATGGATGTCTTACGGTAGCGGTCGTCACAAAACCTTTCTTTTTTGAGGGTTCGCAGAGAATGAAAATAGCAGATGTAGCTATTGAAGAGCTTAAACAAGCTGTTGATGCTCTTATAGTTATCCCCAATGACCGCTTACTCCAAACAGTAGAAAAAGATGTGACCGCTAAGAACGCTTTTGCCATCTGCGACAATATTTTAAAGGAAGCGGTTGAGGGCATTTCAGATATTATTACTACTCCAGGCGTCATTAACATAGACTTCGCAGATATCCGCTCGGTTATGGAAAATGCCGGAGCGGCTCTTATGGGTATTGGTTCAGCGTCCGGAGAAAATCGCGCGGTCGACGCAGCCAAGGCCGCTATCAGTTCCCCCCTGCTTGAACTGTCTATCAATGGCGCTAAGGGTGTATTGTTCTCGATTGCCGGCGGAGATGATATTACTATGTTTGAAATTCAAGATGCCGCTAAGGTGATTACCGAATCAGTAGACCCTAACGCTAAAATTATTTTCGGCACTGTCCGTAGCGACCAACTCAAAAAGGGTGAAATAAAAATTACCGTCATTGCTTCCAATTTCTCTGAAAACTTTTCTAAGAAATCTGCATCACTCTTTCAGGGTTTCAGTAATGATGATGATTCTTCTGTAACCAAGGGAAAAATCTTTAATACTGCACCCCAGATACATAAGGATGCCCCTAAGTCACCCGTAGTAACTGTTGAGAAGAAAGGAGAAATCAAACAAACGCCCCCACCCCCTATAGAAGACAGTGACGACGACTGGAGCGCAGTGCCGGCATTTCTCAGACGCTCAAAATTGAAGTAGAATAAGTGAATGTTTGATCTAATTATTATTGGCGGTGGTCCGGCTGGTGTCGCCGCGGGGGTTTATGCCACGCGCAAAAGACTCAAAACTCTTTTAATTACAGAATCTTTCGGAGGTCAGAGTACCGAGTCTCTGAATATCGAAAACTGGATTGGGGTCAAAAGCATTTCAGGCGTAGACTTTGGCAAAGCTCTTGAAGAACACCTGCGTTCGCATACTGATGGAACAGTAGAAATCAAAACCGGTGACAGGGTTGCAGGAGTACTGAAATCTGGCGAAAATTTTGTAGTTGAAACAACTACTAATTCTTATACAACCAAGACGGTGCTAGTCACCACTGGAAGCACGAGAAAAAAGCTTGATGTCCCCGGAGCCCAAGAATTTGAAAATAAAGGTATTAGTTACTGCGCTTCTTGTGATGGACCACTCTTTGCTGACCAAGATGTCGCCGTTATCGGAGGTGGTAACGCCGCCTTTGAAACAGCAGCGCAATTACTTGCCTATGCAAAGTCAGTTACTCTCTTAAATAGAAGCGACACACTTAAGGCCGACGAAGTAACAGTTGAGAAACTTCTTGCTCATCCAAATATGAAAATTATTAAAAATTCTTCGCCTATAGAAATAAAGGGTGATAAATTTATAAGCTCATTAGTTTATGAAAAAGCTGGTGTCAAAAAAGAACTCCCTGTTACAGGTATTTTTGTAGAAATTGGTCTTATACCCACCACTAACTTTGTTAAAGATATAGTTCCTTTAAATACTTTTGGACAAATTCCCGTTGACCCAAGAACCCAACGTACTGATGTAAATGGCCTCTGGGCTGCTGGTGACTCCACAGATGGGCTCTATCATCAAAATAACATCGCCGCCGGCGACGCCGTTAAGGCTCTTGAAGATATCTACCTTTACCTACACGCGAAGTAGTCCGTCACTCCACTGTCACAGATTTGGCTAAGTTTCTTGGTTTATCGACATCAAACCCTTTGTTCGTACCGACGTAGTAAGCAAAGAGTTGCAGGGGCACAATTGTCAAAAGTGGCTCAAAGGGCTCCAGCGTTTTAGGAACATATATCACCTCGTTAGCAAGTGATGCACTCCTCTCGTCCCCTTCTGTAGCTATTACAAATACCGGCCCTTTCCTTGCCTTGATTTCTTCAATATTTGAAAGCATTTTATCTGAAACACTGTTTTGGGGAATGATGGCCATAGTTGGAAAATCTTCACTAATCATCGCAATTGGTCCATGCTTCATCTCCCCCGCTCCATAGCCTTCTGCGTGTATATAAGAAATTTCTTTTAGCTTAAGCGCCCCTTCTAGAGCGACAGGATAATTATAGCGACGGCCTAGGAAAAGGAAGTTGTCATAACCCCTGCATTTCTCTGCTAGTTTTTTAATATTGTCTGATTGAGCAAGAATTTTTTCTATTTTCGCAGGGATATCTTCAAGTTCTTTTAATATGACCTTAGTCGATGATTTATCTTTAGAAAGATAGATGGCCATCATAATTAAAACAGTAAGTTGAGAGAGGAAAGCTTTTGTCGAGGCTACACCTATTTCAGGCCCGGCATGATTATAAACACCTGCGTCTGTTTCTCTGGCAATAGTGGAGCCAACCGTGTTGACGATACCTAGAGTTAGAAGATCTTGTTTCTTAGCCTTCTCAAGTACTGCTAGAGTATCGGCAGTTTCTCCTGATTGAGAAATCACTATAACCGCAGTCCCTTCATCAAACGGTTCATCGCGGTAACGAAATTCAGAAGCGAAGTGCACTTCAGTAGGAAGTTTGGTAATCTCTTCAAATAGATACTCGCCGATAAGACCCGCGTAATACGAGGTGCCACAGGCCAAAATAATAATTCTTTTTACTTCTTTTAATCTTTCTCTAACTTGTTCTAATCCACCAAGTTTTACTAAATTCTTACTGCTCCTTACTCGACCTCGAAACGTAGCTCGAACCACTTCAGGTCCTTCAAAAATCTCTTTGAGCATGAAGTGAGGATAATCCCCTTTCTGCGCTTGTTCCAAATTCCACTCAAGTTGGATAATCTCAAACGGTGACACTTCCTTCTCCAGATTTATAACCCTAATATCTCTAGAATTTATTTTAGCTATTTCTCCATCCTTTAGATATATAACCTTCTTCGTCTTCCCTATTAAAGCAGAGGGGTCCGATGCTAAAAAGTTTTCACCGACTCCTGCGCCGACGACTAGCGGACTAGATAGTTTGGTGGCATACAAAGTTTCAGGATTATCCCTATCAATGATAGCAAGAGCATAGGCTCCCTTAACCATTTTGAGAGTATCAATAAGTGCCGTATCAAAATTGTTGCCCTGTTTTAAAAAATTCTCTATCAGATGTGGCACAACTTCTGTATCCGTTTCCGAGGTGAATTTGTGGCCTGCTGTCTCTAAATATTTTTTGAGCTCCTTATAGTTTTCGATAATGCCGTTATGAACCACACTTATCCGACCGGAACAATCCGTGTGAGGGTGAGCATTCGATTCGGTAGGAGCCCCGTGAGTGGCCCAACGTGTGTGACCTATACCTAAGTGGCCTAAAAATTTCTCATGCTCTAAATCTTTTTCTAATACCTTTACTTGCCCGACACTTTTTTTAACTTTTATTTCCCCATCTACCAATATAGCCACGCCGGCAGAATCATAGCCACGATACTCAAGGGCTTTAAGACCGTTTATCAAAACGGGTAGTGCCTCCTCTTTTCCAATATAGCCAACTATGCCACACATAACTTATAACAAGTGTAACACTCTTAAAGTTTCTTTAATTGGTGCGCGATACAGGACTCGAACCTGTGACCCTCCCCACGTCAAGGGGATGCTCTACCAACTGAGCTAACCGCGCTCTGCGATTCCTTGCTCTACTTCACCCCGCCTATATCAGGCGGGGCAAGCTGAGCTAACCGCGCGTAACCGAAAAAATCTTAACATTTTTACCTAAATTTGCTAGTATAGGCTGACTCCCCATGGAGGCGTGGCTGAGCGGTTGAAGGCACCGGTTTCGAAAACCGGCAGACTCGCAAGGGTCTCAGAGGTTCAAATCCTCTCGCCTCCGCCCACACAAAAAACAAAAAACTAGGCCCTATCGTCTATCGGTTAGGACACAAGCTTTTCAAGCTTGGAAGCCGGGTTCGACTCCCGGTAGGGTCACAATACTTGACACACTAAAAAAATAATGATACATCTAGAATAGATTTTCTTTAAGGATTAAGGAGAAGGGAGATGAAGAGTCACCTACAACACCTAACCGAAGCTCTGGAAGGTCAACATCGATGCCTAGAGTGCAGAAACATACTGGATCCATTTCAATTATTCTGTATGAAGTGTGGGTCGGAAAATCCAGAATTTTCCGAAGATGCATTAGAAGAAGAATACAGAACTCGCAGTATTCTAGAAGTAAGAAATAGCGAGTGTCCAGAATACCACACGGTCTCCACCAGTGAAGCTACTCACGAAACCAAGGAGGAAATCCTTGAGCATCTCAGAGGGTGCCCATTTTGTCCACATTGTGGCGTGAACATTTGGAAAATCGCAATTCACTAGAAAAGCTCGAAGATTCTCGAGCTTTTTTTTATAAAAATGTACAAAATAATAATTCTTAACATAACGTGGTAAAATGAAATAATTATGGAACATATCTTTAGAAGCGATAAATGTAGAAAGTGTGGTGGGGATGCCCCGCATTGGAAATGCCCTAAGTGTGCTGTTACATCTAATTCTTTCGACCCATCCCACTGGCAGAAGTGCCGTTTTGAGGCGAAACAACAGGCCCAGTGCCTCAAGTGTGGCGAAGCAGAAGATAACTGCACTTGTTACTAGATAGAGCCTTAGGCTCTATCTAGTCCGGCAGATTATCATCCTCAAGAAGAGAGGGCTTCCCTCTTTCTTCTCTAACAATTAAAACAATCTCTCTACAGTGCTTTGTAAAATTTTTACTTCCTTTAAAAATATCAAGAATCTTTTCTCCTTCCGCCTTCGAAACAATTTTAAATTCACTGTTTCTATACTCATGGTCGCTAGAAAAAACAAGACTGGTCTTGCTTTTAGGAATATCATGAACCTCATTATTATTGTTTACGTAGCCCAACATTTTTCTAAAATAATTATCATTACTAATAAGGTGGGATTTAAAAGTCCCTTGAAAAAGTGAACCCGTACGAGTATTTCTTACGTTGAAATAATAAGTGTATCCACCTTGTAATTTTTGCATAAATTTCGCTATTCCTCCGTCTACTAATTGTTTTAAAATAAAATGAAAGTGATTTGGGTTGAAACAATAGGTAACAACTGCCACTAATGGCTCAGATAGAGCCTTAGACTCTTTCGGAGTTTTCCTTAAATTTGTCAGACTGCCTATCCCATCAATTGTATTAAACTCGCTCACACATTCAACAAAGCGGGAAAGATCTGATTTGTTGTTAAAGATGTTGCGCTTGTCTACCCCGCGATTGTATACATGGTAATACTCGCCTGTTAAAATTGTCTCCTTTCTCATTTAATAATCGTACCACTAACTAATAGTATTTCCCAGATAGAGCCTAAGGCTCTATCTGGGCTCTATCTGGATGTTTATGGCTCTAGTGTCTC
>Ga0210050_1002852_pt1 | contig 15978 bp, 14 predicted proteins | sample CryGey132114_all_FD_185463 | JGI IMG/M metagenome (GOLD analysis project Ga0210050, IMG submission 185463) | Groundwater microbial communities from aquifer - Crystal Geyser CG22_combo_CG10-13_8/21/14_all (SPAdes) (version 2) | ecosystem: Environmental > Aquatic > Deep subsurface > Groundwater ...
TGGGGCCATTCTCTTTTTAATCGGTTTAATTTTAGCTTTACTCTCACCTCTTATCGCCAAACTGATTCAATTAGCTCTTTCTCGTCGAAGAGAATTTTTGGCTGATGCCTCAGGAGCGATGTTGACCAAATATCCCGATGGTTTGATTAGCGCTTTGCAGAAGATTTCAGCCGACAAAGAACCACTGGAAGTCGCCAACAAAGCTACCGCCCATCTCTATATTGTTAATCCTTTTAAAGGCTCATTAGCTAAAAGTTGGGCGGCCAAATTTTTTAACACTCACCCACCAATAGAGGAGAGAATTAAAGTTTTAAAGGAGATGAGATGATTAGAAAAAACGCTAAATTAAGTGAAAACGAAGTTAAGCATGTGGCTAAGCTAGCCAAATTAAACTTGACGCCTCAGGAGGTGAAAAAATTTCAGGAGCAGCTTTCAGAAGTTTTGACCTACGTAGAAGTCCTGAAGGAAGCTAAAACAGAGAAAACAGAGCCGACTAGCCAGGTGACTTCTTTGGAAAACATTTTTCGTGAAGATAAAGCCAAAACCTCTCTTTCCCAAAAGGAAGTTTTATCAGGGACTAAACAAAATTATCAAGGTTTTTTCAAAATTAAAAGAATTTTAAATAACAGTTAAAAATGGAATTAACCCAATTGTCAATTAACCAAGTTCAGGAAGGTTTAAAAAAGAAAAAATTTTCTTCACTGGAGGTGGTTGGTTCATGTCTGGAAAAGATTAAAAAAACCAACCCCAAGATTAATGCCTTTCTGACCGTTTGTGAAAAAGAAGCTTTGGCTGAAGCCAAAAAAGCCGATGATGTATTAAACCGTCAGCTATCACCCCTTGAACATCAGCCTTTATTGGGGATACCGATAGCCATCAAAGATATTTTTTGCACAAAAGGAATAAAGACAACGGCTGGCTCAAAAGTTTTAGAAAACTATATTCCGGTTTATGATGCGACAGCGGTCAAAAAGCTAAAAGAAGCCGGGGCGATTATCATTGGCAAAACTAATTTAGATGCTTGGGCTCATGGTTCTTCAGGAGAAAACTCAGATTTTGGCATAACCAAAAATCCCTGGGACGAAAACTATGTTCCCGGAGGTTCCAGCAGCGGTTCAGCGGCGGCCATCGCCGCCCAAATGGCTTTTGGGGCAACAGGGACCGATACCGGCGGTTCTATTCGTCTGCCGGCTTCTTTTTGCGGTGTGATTGGCTTGAAGCCGACTTACGGGCGGATTTCCCGCTACGGAGTTATAGCGATGGCTTCTTCCTTGGACACAGTTGGCTGTTTTGGCAAAGAAGTTATGGATTTAGCTATTCTTTTACAAATTATGGCCGGAGCTGATGGTTTTGACGCCACAGCCCCTAAATTACCTGTTCCTGATTATTTAAACAGTTTGGAAAAGCCAATAAAGAATCTGAAAATCGGTTTACCTAAAGAATATTTTGCCAAAGGCCTGGATACAAGAATCAAGAAAAGGATACAATCGGTGGTGGAAAATTTAAAAAAACAGGGAGCTAAAATAAGTGAGGTTTCTCTGCCTCACAGCCCTTACGCTCTAGCTGTTTATTACATTATTCAACCTTCGGAGGTTTCTTCTAATTTGGCCCGTTATGACGGTCTCCGTTATGGTTTTGACCGCACTTTTTTTGGTGCTGAAGCCAAAAGAAGAATTATGTTGGGAACATATACTCTTTCATCTGGTTATTATGAAGCTTATTATTTAAAAGCAATGAAGGTCAGAACCTTAATTAGAGAAGATTTTGATGAGGTTTTTAAAAAAGTGGATCTTTTATTAACACCAGTTTCCCCTACTTTGCCTTTTAAAATAGGGGAGAAAACAGCTGACCCTTTGAAAATGTATTTGTCAGACATTTATACGGTGACCGCCAATTTAGCCGGCATTCCCGGTTTATCTTTACCAGCCGGCTTAGTTAGTAATTTACCGGTTGGTTTCCAGCTTTTAGGACCGCAATTCAGCGAGGAATTGCTTTTTCAAGTTGCTTACCAATATGAACAGAAAAGCGAATTTTATAAAAATAATTTAGTTTAATTAATTAAACAAGATGAGAAATAATTTTATCGAAGTCCTAAAAAACAAAAATTTTATTAAAATTTGGAGTTCCCAAATTTTTTCCCAATTGACAGTCAATTTATTGAATTTTGTTTTAATTATAAAGATTTTTGAAAGCACTCATTCTACTGTCGCTGTCTCCCTTTTTTGGTTTTTCTGGGCTTTACCGGCCATTTTCCTGGGGCCGTTTTCAGGAACTTTGATTGATCTTCTGGGGACCAGAAAAATTTTAATTTTGTCTAATCTTTTCCAAGCCTTGGTGGTCCTGATGTATTTACCTGTTAGAAATTCTATTTGGCCGATTTATAGTATTCTCCTTCTTTATTCATTTTTGAATCAATTTTATTTACCGGCTGAAGCGGCAACTCTGCCCGGCGCAGTGAGTAAAAGATTGCTGCCTTCAGCCAACAGCCTTTTTCTTTTTACCACCTATGCCTCTTTGATTTTAGGATATGGCTTAGCCGGTCCCTTGATAAAATTAATTGGCCGCCAATTACCTTTTGTCATAGGAAGTTTAATGTTGATTTTAGCGGCCTTGATAGTTCGCATGTTACCTTCAAAAACTTTTTCCAAAATCAGCCACAAAATGTCTTCCCAGCGTTTGCCTGATTTTTTTAAAAAACTGAATGAAGGTTATCAATTTATCAGATATAATCCGACGGTTCTTTTCCCTTTGTTAATTTTAGTCTTTTCGCAAATTATTTTAACTATTCTGGCTGTTTTGGCGCCAGCTTTAGTGGTCAAGATTTTAAATACTGATTTAGTTAACATCAGTGCCAGATTAATTTTACCGATTGGTATCGGTGGGATTTTGGGAATGATTACCACCGTTAAGCTTTTGAAAAATATTCGCAAGCGTTATTTAATTAATAGCGGCTTTTTCTTATTAAGTTTTTCTTTGTTCTTTTTGGTTTTGGCCGTGCCTCATCTTCATAATTATTTTAAAATTTTAGGTGAAATTGTTTTAGGTTTGATTGCCGGTTTTGCCTTTAGTCTTTTTACTGTTCCCACCCAAACCTTACTTCAAGAAAAAACACCAGACAATTTAAGGGGACGGGTCTTTGGCGTTTTAGGGTTTTTGATTACTATTTCTTCCGTTTTGCCGGTTCTTTTTGTCGCCACTGTCGGTGAATTTTTAGGCGAGATTTGGATGATTTTGATTTTAGCCACGGCCATTTTTACTTTAGGTTTGTTTTCACTGAAAGGAGAAAATGTTATTTACCGTTTTTATCGGTCTTGAAATCCATATTGAATTGAAGACAAAATCAAAAATGTTTTGTCGCTGTTCGACTGATTATTTTGGTCGTTCTCCCAATACTTATGTTTGTCCCATTTGTTTGGGTTTGCCCGGGGCCTTGCCTTTGCCTAACCAAAAAGCCATTGAGGCAGTTGTTCTCAACGGTTTATCTTTAAACTGTCAAGTTACCAAATTCAGTAAATTTGATCGCAAAAACTATTTTTACCCTGATTTACCTAAGGGTTATCAAATCAGCCAATATGATTTACCTTTATGCCAAAAAGGAGAATTTCTTAGCATAAAAATCCGAAGAGTTCATTTGGAAGAGGATACAGGGAAACTAGTTCATGAGACGATAGACAACGAAAAAGTTTCTTTAATTGATTTTAACCGTTCAGGTCTTCCTTTAATGGAAATTGTCACTGAACCTGATCTTCGTTCAGCTGTGCAAACAAAAGAATTTTTAAAGAAACTTCAGCAATTAGTCCGTTGTCTTGGCGTGGCTGATGCTGATATGGAAAAGGGGCAGATGCGCTGTGAACCGACGGTTAATCTGGAAATTGTCAAAAACAAAAGAAAATATTACACTCCTTTGGTAGAAATCAAAAACATTAATTCCTTCAGGTTTGTGGGGAAAGCGATTGAATATGAAATCAAAAGACAGCTTGAGGAATTTAACCAAACCGGCATCGAAAAACAAGCCGGTAACAAAACAACCAGGGGTTGGGATGAAAAAAATCAAAAGACGGTTTTGCAAAGAGAAAAAGAAGAGGCGGCTGATTACCGTTATTTTCCTGAGCCAGATATCCCTCCGATCCGTCTTACTAATTCTCAAATTGAAGCTATTAAAAATAAAATCCCTGAACTGCCGGAAGCAAAGGTTGTTAATTTAGAAAAGCTGGATCTTTCAGAGTATCAAGCGGAATTATTATCAAGATCAGATAAAAATATTCAAATGCTTGAAGACGCCATAAAAATCAGTGAAAAAATCAAGGTTAAAATAAGCCCGTCAAAAGCCGCTGATTTGATTATTAATAAAAAAGCCAATACTCCTCAAGAAATTGTTAACAGACTTACAACTAAGAAGCCAAGCATGAATAAAAATGAATTAGTTTCAATATGTGAGACTGTTGTTAAAGATAATCCTTCAGTGGTTGAGCAATTTAAAAAAGGCAAGGAGACAGTTATTGAATTTTTAGTCGGCCAGATAATGGCTAAAACCAAAGGTCAAGCTAATCCTCAACAGATTCGTGAAGTCCTTCGTGAAAAATTGAAGCTCCACGCCACACGAAGTGGGGCGTGATAACTTCTCCTCCTTCGTGGAGCGAAATCCTTTCGAAGTTCTGCATTGCAGAACGAAGAAGGATAAAATCTGCTTGAAAAAAAAGTCACTTTTAGCTATAGTGAAGATTAATGACCGAGATAAAAGAGACTGATTTAGATAAAGATTTAACTCAACTTCCTCCTTCTAAACTTGCACGGAATTTAATAACCTATACGCAAGACTTTGGTGAAGCGATTGAACCAGGCCATGATGAAGAATATACAAAGCGTCATAAAGTTTGGAGTGAATATTATCTGCCGGCTCTTTTAGGAATGGTCAAAAGCGGCGAAATGTCAGATGAAATATTTTGTTCGGTTTTGGCCACTCTTTTGTACAAGCAAGAATATGAGAGAGACAGAGATCCTTTAACCGGTTTGTATGACCGACGTGGTTTTGCTAGGCAAACTGAGGAATTAATGGCGGAAAGTAAGCGCCTTAATTTACCCTTAACTTTAGCTTATATTGATTTTGATAATTTTAAACCACTCAATGATAAATATGGCCATAAGGCGGGTGACGATTTTCTTAAGGTTTTTGCTTCAATTGCCCAAACAACTAGAAAAGATGATGTTTGGTCAAGATTTGGGGGCGATGAATTTGTTTCTCTTTTGCCTCACACTGATGAAAAAAATGCCGGGATAATAATGGAAAGAATAGAAGATAAATTAAACAAATTTGTTAAAAAATCAAAAATAAATTTGGAAAAACCATTAACTTTTACTTATGGCTTACAACAGTGGGATAAAAAACAAGATGCTGATGACTTTATTAATGCTGCCGACCAAAAACTTAAGCTTTTAAAAGAAGCGAAACAAAAATATGGCTAAGTTTACTCATCTTCATGTTCATTCTGAGTATTCTCTTCTCGATGGCTTGGCGAAAATAGAATCTCTTTTTGCCAAGGCTCTGGAATTGGGAATGGATTCTCTGGCTTTAACCGACCATGGCGTTATGTATGGAGCGATTAAATTCTATTTAGCCGCCAAAGAATTTGAAATGAAACCGATTATTGGTTTAGAAACTTACATGGCGGCTCGTTCCCGCTTTGACAAACAGGCTAATATTGACTCCGACCGTTATCATCTCATCCTTCTGGCTAAAGATGAAACCGGCTATAGCAACTTAATGAAGTTAACCACCTTAGCCAATCTTGAGGGTTTTTATTACAAGCCCCGCATTGATATGGAACTTTTAAAACAATATCGCCAAGGTTTAATTGCCAGTTCGGCTTGTCTAGACGGTGAAATCCCCCAATTATTTATTCAGAGAAGAGACAAGGAAGCCGAACAAAAAGCCAAAGATTTTCTGGAGATTTTTGGCGATGATTTTTATTTAGAAATCCAGCACCATCCTAAAATTACCGAGCAAAAAGAAGTTAATCAAAAATTAGTTAAGCTTTCCCGTAAACTGGGTATCCCCTTAGTTGCCACCAATGATGTTCATTATGTAGAACCGGATGATGCCGAAGCCCAAGATGCCTTATTAGCCGTCCAAACTCAAAAAATGATTAAAGATGAAAAGCGCTTGACGATGTTAGACTCGCCTGATTTTTATCTGCGTTCACAAGAAGAAATGATTGAGGCTTTTAAGGATTATCCAGAGGCGATTAAAAATACCAGAAAAATCGCCCAGGCCTGTAATCTGGAGATTCCCATTGGCCGCTGGATTTTACCCAACTATCCGCTTTTAGAAGGACAAACCGCTGAAGAGCAATTGAAAAAACTGGCTTACGAAAGACTAAGAGATCGTTATGGTGAAAAAATCCCTCAGGAAGTTATTGACAGAGTGGAATATGAATTAAATATCATCTGTCAAAAAGGTTTTGCCACTTACTTTTTAATTGTTCAGGATTTTGTTAACTGGGCCAAGCAGCAGAAAATCAGAGTTGGTCCCGGCCGAGGTTCAGCGGCCGGTTCTTTAGTTTCCTATATTTTAAGAATCACTTCGGTTGACCCCTTAAAGCATAATCTGCCTTTTGAAAGATTTATGAACCCTGAAAGAATAAGCCCTCCGGATATTGACTTGGATTTTGCTGATGACCGAAGAGACGAAGTAATTGAATATATTACTCAGAAATACGGCAAGGACAAGGTCGCTCAGATTATTACTTTTAATGTTATGAAGGCTAAAGAATCAGTGCGCGACATTGGCCGCGTTTTAGGCATGGCCTATTCTGAGCCCGATAAAATTGCCAAACTGATTCCCATAGGAATGACCATTTCTCAAGCTTTAAAGGCCGTTCCCGAGTTAGCCAACTACTATCGCCAGCCGGAATATAAAAAACTTTTGGATTTAGCTCAAAAAGTGGAAGGCGTTTCCCGCCATGCTTCAACTCATGCGGCCGGTTTGGTGATTGCCGATAAAGATTTAACCGAATATGTTCCTCTCCAAAAGGAAACCAAGGGGGAGCGGATTATGACTCAATACGACATGTATTCCTTAGATTTAAATGTTTCGGAGAAAGCCATTGGTCTTCTTAAAATTGACCTTTTGGGTCTACGCAATTTGACGATTTTGGAAAAAGCTTTAGATTATATTCGCCATATTCGCGGCGAAGAGATTGATCTTTCGGAAATTCCTCTGGATGACCAGAAAGCTTTGGGGCTGATTGCTTCAGGCGAAACCACCGGTATTTTCCAGCTGGAAAGCAGTGGTATGAGAAGATTAGCCAGAAAATTAAAACCCAATAAATTCTCTGATATTTCCGCCATGGTTGCTTTATACCGCCCTGGGCCAATGCAATTTATTGATGAGTTTATTACCGGCAAAGAAAATTTTCAGAAGATTCGCTATCTCCATCCAGATTTAAAGCCCATTCTTGAGGAAACTTACGGCATTGCTGTTTATCAAGAACAATGTCTGCAAATTACCAACATTATCGCTGGGTACACTTTAGGTGAGGCGGAAATTTTCCGTCGGGCCATCGGTAAAAAGAAGAAAAGTATGATGACGCGGGAAAGGAACAAATTTATCAAAAAAGCCATGGAGAAGGGCTATAAAAAAGAAGTCGTCGAGAATATCTTTGGCTTAATTGAACGTTTTGCCGGTTATGGTTTTAACAAAGCCCATTCAACTTGTTACGCGATGATTGCCTACCAGACCGCCTATCTTAAGTCTCATTGGCCAGTAGAGTTCATGGCTGCTTTGTTAACCGTTGAAGCTATAGGGGCTTCCGGACCAATTCGTGACGAAAAGGTCGCCTTAGCCATAGAAGAATGTTCAAGAATGGGTATTAAGGTTTTGCCGCCAGACATCAATCAATCAAAGATTGGTTTTACCATTGAAGAAGGAAAAGATTCTTTAGAAGGAAAGGCCATCCGTTTTGGCTTCTCGGCCATTAAAAATGTCGGCGAAGTTGCCATTAAGTCTATTCTAGCGGCCAGAGAGGTTGGTGGTGATTTCAAATCAATTTATGATTTCTGTCAGCGGGTTGACCAGCAAAAAGTCAACAAGAAAGTCCTTGAAAGTTTGATTCGCGTTGGGGCTATGGAGATGTTCGGCAAAAGAGCCGCCTTGCTTTCTTCTTTAGAAAAAATTAGAAGTAAAGGCAGCCAAGTTCAGAAACAGAAAGTTAATGGCCAAGCCGGTCTTTTTGATAATGATCCAACCACTGGTTTTTTGGCTGAAGACGATATCCCTGAAATGGAAGAGTTTTCCCGCCAGGAGTTGCTTTCTTTGGAAAAAGAACTTTTGGGTTTTTATCTGACCGATCATCCCTTAAATCAATTCCTGCCGATTTTATTAGCCAAACGTTCAACGCGGATTAGTGATTTACTTGAAGAAAACGACCAGAAAAAAGATAAATTAGTTAGTTTAGGAGGCATGGTTACCAGTTCCCGCTTGGTTTTCACCAAAGCTAATGCTCAGGAAATGGCCTTTGTGAGGATTGAAGACGATAGCGGTAGTATTGAGGCGGTAGTTTTCCCCAAAATCTATTCAAGAACCAAAGAGTGTTGGACCAAAAATCAAATCGTTTTAATCAAGGGCAGAATTCAGATTAGAGAAGATAGTCCTAATTTAGTGGTTGACGAAGCTCGTTTATTGGAAAAGGAAGAAGCCGGAGAAGTCAAAGAAGAAAGAATAATTAATTGGGATTTTGAGATTACTTTGCCTTCGCAGCTATCGCCCCGAAAATTAGTTGAACTTAATAAGCTTTTAAAGCAAAAGCAGGGGAAAAACAAACTGGCTTTGGCTTTTGTTGATCATGCCGGCCGGATTAAAAGATTGGTTTTGCCGTTTGGCGTTGACTATTCCGAAGAATTAGAAAAGGAAATTAAAAAGATTATTGAGTCATAAACTCCTTTCTGATAAAATAACTCCTATGGCGACACAAGCAAAAATTAAAGAGACTCTTTTTAACGTTGGCGATAAAGTTAAGATCTTTCAAAAAATCCAGGAAGGAGATAGGGCCCGCACTCAGCCTTTTGAAGGCATCGTTCTTTCAATTCATGGTGAAGGAGAAAACAAAATGTTTACCGTCAGAAAGATTGCCGCCGGAGGCATTGGCGTGGAAAGGGTTTGGCCATTGAATTCTCCCTGGATTGAAAACATAAAGGTGATGAAGAAAGGCAAAGTCAGGCGGGCTAAACTTAATTACTTAAGAAAAAAATCAAGCCGGCTTAAATTTGTTCAGAAAACAGCAAAACCTCACAGTAATATTACCAAGATATAAAGTATTTACTGCTTCTTTATGAAATCTACATTTAAATATCTACCCATGGATAAAAATAATAATAAAAATTATATTATTCGTGAAGAGTTTTTTGGTTATACATTTTTCAATAGAAAAAGTCTTAGACATAGATTTGTTCATAAAAAAGATTTTAATAAGATTTTGAATCAATTAGGGATTAAAAGGAATGACGAGATTTTTTTACCTCTTAAAAGAAAGAATGTTAGAAAAGATATAATTTATTCTCCAATAAGAATTTATTACGAATTGACACTTGCTTGTAATTTACGATGTAAATTCTGCTTTAATAGTGCTGGTAAGCCAAGGAAAAGAGAATTAACAACTAAAGAGATAATTAAAAATCTTTATGATTTGAAAAAAGAAAATATAATAAATCTTCACTTTACTGGCGGAGAATTTACTCTAAGACCAGATTGGTACACAATTTTTCTAGAAGCGAAAAAGCTAGGCTTTGTAATATCTTGTAATACAAATGGAGTTTTTTTAAAAAAAGATACTGTGTCCAAACTTTCTAATCTTAATTTAGATCAAATTACTATCAGTATTGATGGCTCAAAAGAAAATCATGAAAAAAATCGAGGTAGAAATACTTTTGCCAAAAGTATTTCCAGTTTAAAAGAACTCCATAAATTAGGGGCAAATTTAAGGATTAATACCTTAGTCAGTAAATTTTCCTTTAACGACGTTGAATCTATGGTTGACCTTGCTTCTCGTTATGTAAAAGAAATAAATTTCTTTACTGTGGTATTTATTGGTAGAGGTGCAAATTTGGAATCTAAAAACTCTGTTACCATTAAAGAACATCTTGCGATGTCTAAAAAGATTAATAAATTAAGAACAAAATATCCCAGGTTAAACATTCTCCATTTTGCTCAAGTGACCAAAGAAACATCAATAAAACCAGAAGAATATGATGAATTTGGCCTTAAGGTTGGCCCGCCATCAGGAACCACAACACTTAATGTCACGAGTGATGGCGGCTTATATTGTGGAGGTTATATTCCTTACATTGATGGATATCTTTGCTTGGGCAATGTTAAAAAAGATAATATTTTTGATGTTTGGCAAAATAGTAAAAAGCTTGAAGAGATAAGAATTGAGGCAAGAAAATTAATGCTTTTTTGTAACAGATGTAAAGAATTCATTAATAAAAAATGCCAGGGTTCAAAATATGAGACAGAATTGAATCGATTAATTCATCCAGAAGTAAAAAATTCTTGTTGCGTATATGGGCAAGGTGAATCATTGTTAAAAAAATTTAATGCTGTTAGAAGTTTAGATAATTTTAAATTATGAAAAGCTGTGAATTTTGTGAAGGGCCATCAGTAAGTCTCTTAAAAAATAAAATGGAGTCAAACCTCATCGAGAAAGGAATAGGGGTAAATTACTTTATTGAATCAAATCCTAAAACAAGGCTTAACATAATTAGGAGAAAATTTAATTTAGAGAAGGAAAAGATTTCTGATAATCTTCAAAAGGGGGAATTTGAATGTTTCAAAAATGGGGATTATGGATTTTTAGTGGTTAAACCAGAGATGTATGAATCATCTAATAAGATAGAAAAATTTCTTTCAAGGAGAATAGAATTGGATATTTTATATAAAAGAGACTTCGTTTATTTACCAGAACAATATTGGTTAATTTACGGAAAATCTCTTTTGAAAAACTTTGAGGGTTTTCCCCACGGCGCTTTAATTTTTTTAATTGGTATAACTTTACCCTCTAAAATTTTTATCTTTAGACATCATTCTATTGATGTTTATAAAAGGCTATACAAATTACTAAATAAAAATAAAGATCCAAATCTATTATTAAAAGAAGACTATGGTGATAAACAATATATTTTTTGTAAACTTTTTGCTAAAAATGGTGAAAATTCAATAAGAAATTCTATTTGTTTAACCGAAATGTCTAAAAAGGGTTTTCTAAAGATGGAAGAAAATAAATGCCCAGCAATTTGTTGGGATTTCACGAGTTCTTTTAGGAAAAGAGAAATAAAAGAGAACATATATACATTTAACGGTATTCATACTCCAAAAAATAATAAAGAATTATTATCAGAGATTGCTGTCCTGTCAGAATTAATCTAAAATTAAAATATGAAGAGATTTAATAAAAAGAATTTGCCTTATAGAGACAGTGTCGCTTGTATTGTTTACAAAGATTTTAAATTTTTATTAGTTCAACTCAAGGGATGGCCAAAAAATTTTTGGAAATTTCCCCAAGGAGGTATTAAGGAGGAAGAAACAGAGATAGATGCTATCAAAAGAGAATTGGAAGAAGAATTAGGAACAAAAAATTTTAAAATAATTACTAAGAGCTTTTATGGAAACATTTATGATTGGGACAACAAATCTATAGCCTTAGCTGGTTATAAATGGAGAGGACAAAATCAAAAATTCTTTCTGATTAAATTTTTAGGAAACGATGATGAGATAAAGATTAATAAAAATGAGCTGAACACCTTTAAATGGCTTAAAAAAGAACAGATTAATAAACATATTGATCATAAGCATAAGATTTTTAAAAACTATAAGGAAACGATCAAGAAAATAATCGATGAGTTTGAACCTTACCTTGATTAATTAATGATGTTGATTTAAAAGTCATTACTTCATTACTTTTTGAAAATAAGAAATTTCAGCGGGAGTACCGAGATTGTATTTAGCTCTCACTTCTAAAGGAATTGAATTGTCAAAAATCTTCAAATTTTGTACAATTGACTTACTATTTAATAAAAATTATGAAAGAAAAGATTAAATATTGTCAATTTATAGACTTATTTTTTGCTGAGAAAGGAATGGAGATTCTTAAAAATATTACGGGGTAGGAGAAATTGTGATAAAATTAAAGAAATGGGCAAGGCGGATAGCCTAGTTTTTGAATTAATTAAGCTATTAAAATAAGATTATGAAAAATAAATATTCCTCTGTTGTTGAAAGACAGAGTTATGTCGTTAAAAGCGGGAAAAACTGGGAAGATTCAGTTTTGTTATTTTTAAACGATATTTTTAGAAAAAAACAAATTGGTTTAAGGGTAATTAAGGGAAATTCTATAAAAAGAAATTCGGCTATTTGGGGAAAATTATCAATCCCAGTTGGTGATGGAAGAAGAATTTGGGGAGATGTAGATTTAGTCGTCGTGAATGAAAATAATAATCCTGTTGGGATAATTAGTTGTAAAACAAGCCTGCATGGAAGATTTTCTGAAACATTGTTTTACGCTGTCGTTATAAAAGATAGAATCCCAGATATTAAATTTACCTTTGCGACTACTGATAAAGGAAGGCAACCCAAGAGTGGTAAATGGCAATCTGAATGGGGAAGTAGGGAAAAACCAACAAAGGACAGATTATTAGGCTCTTATTATCTTGATGGTGTTTATATTAACAATCCAAAGACAAAATTGGGTGGGAAAATTAAAAGTTTAAAAGATTTACCAGGTGATTTAATAAAATGGGTAGAGAAATTTAAAAGATAATTTATAAGAGTTTCAGTTGGTTTTTGGCTTCGTTCAGCCTCTTAGACGCAATCTTATTATACTCTTCGGAAATATCAATATGGACAAAATGTCTCTCAGTTTTATAAGCAACAACCGCTACCGTTCCTGTTCCACCAAACATATCTAAAACAGTATTACCTTTATATGAGTAAAATTTTATTAAACGATAGATTAATTCTTCTGGAAAAGGAGCAGGATGACCATTTCTTTTTGTTTCAGGAGATATTTTCCAAAAACCATCAGAAAAATCCATAAATTCATTTTTAGTTATATCTGCTTTCTTAAAATTACCATCAAGTCTATCTTGATCTTTTGAAAAAATTAGCACGTATTCCCAGGAAGGGACAATGTGAGGATTAGCCGGGCTTTTAAAACTCCCCCAAGCTGTACGCTTAAGCATTGTTTGTTTATACCAAATTATTTCTGTCCTAAATTTCATCCCAATTTTTCTCATTTGGTTAGTAAAATCATGATGGATGGGAACAAAATCTTTAATACCCGTAGGAGCAATATTTAAAGCAAATCTTCCGCCGGGGACAAGTACTCTTTTTGTCTCCACCCAAACTTTTTCTAGCCAACCAAGATATTCTTGATAATCCATTTTATCGTTATGATTGTCATAATCTTTACCTACATTATAAGGAGGTGAAGTTATCGCCAGATGAACACTATTATCTGGAATTTTTAGCATAACTTCCAAAACATCACCGGTAATAATTCTGTCCAACTTGAAAGTTTTAGTTTTTATTTTTTTCGATAATTGGGTTGCTGGTTTCGTTCTGTCTTCATAATTCGGAATGACACCTAGTAATTTTCCTTGAATAATCAATTCTTTAACAAACATTGGTTTCAAACTGGAATTGGCAGGTTGTAAACGAAAACCATTTTTTTCTTTATAAATCTTTTTTAAGGTAGCCTCATATCCATTAATCAAGGCAACAACTTTATCTCCATTGTCTGCTGTTTCTTGTCTTCTAATAACAACAACGTCACCATCATAAATGTCTTCGTCGATCATGCTGTCTCCTTTCACTTTTAGGGCATAATGAAGGCCTTGTTTAGAAAGCATGTTTTTAGGGACATTAATTGGTTGAGGATTAGAGATCGCTTCAATTGGACTACCTGCGGCGATAAATCCAAGAAGAGGAATTTCTGTAGTATGTGATTTTCTATATAAACCAATACTTCTGGGTTTATTTATTTCTTTATTAAGATAACCATCTTCTTGAAGTTTCTTTATATGTTCATGAATGTTGGATACTGATTTAAGTTTTAAGTGTTTTTTAATTTCTTCAAGAGAAGGTGAATAACCTTTTTCTTTAATAAAATTATCCGCAAAATCCAAAATTTGTTTTTGACGCTTAGTTAACATTTTAACCCCTTGACTTTCGGTTCATTTTCGGTTATATCTTTAATTAAAGAGGTTATTAAAAAACCTGTCAATAGGCAATTTTAAAACAGGAAGTAGTGAGTAAAATAGCGAAAGGACAAATTTATCAAATGAATACAATTACAATGAGTTTAGCTTTAGAACAAGGAAGATTAGTTCTATCGTATGTGGTAAGGAATGACAAGCTTTGGGAAATTTCTGGATCTACTAAGACGCTTATTGACAAGATGCTTACTGATCGTAAAAACCAGACCAAACATAAACAAGAGATTCAATCTTTATCTGATAGAATCGACAACTTCTCATTGAAATTTACAGCATTTAAAGAACAATTAGAAAAAGATTTTCAAGACTTTAATAGGGCAATTAGTTACTATATAAGGAATAAAGACGGTGCCATAAAAGAACCCTTGAATGTTAATTTGCACAGTGTTACTTACAGTAATCAGCAAAACAGTGTTTATGGCCACAGTAAGAAACTTGAAAAATGTTTGGCTGATTTTGTAAATACCACGGCAGAATTTTGGGAAATTTTAAGATTTGCTTTTGCCGAAAGGCTTAACACTAAAGCCGAGAGAAATTTTATAACATTCATTAAAAATAATAAAAAATTAATTGGCGATAATTTTGACTACGCTAAAAGCTTTATTAAATTGTGGGGTAGTCGTAAGCATCAACAAGATATCAGATTATCTTCTTTTAATTTTGAAAATAATATTTTTACCGAGCCTAAATTAATAACAATAAGAAGTAAAAAATTTAACCAAATTCTTCTACCAAAATTTATAGAGAACATCTTAGATTATACAATTTTTCTTATAGGGGAGCTTGAAAGGTGATGAAAATTTAGAATGAAAAGACTAGTAAACAATAATGACCGATTATTAAAATCTTGTAAATTATGTGGATTTGAAGGTTTCATTAAAGCTAAAGACTTATGTAATATCTGTTATGAATTAAAATAGATTAATTGAACGGAGGAAATATCTGAGGTTATCTTGTACAACGAAAAATGTATATGGAATAGATATGGAGCATTTGGTTCGGAACCTTTTAGGAAGAATTAAAAATGTAAACCATAAAGAAGTTGAAAGATTTTATTTTGGAACGGCAGATTTTTTTAATCACTCATTTACTCCTGACCAGAAAATAAAATTATACCATTTTTTAATGAAAATTTTTTACTTAGTACCTATGACTCCATTAAATTTACTTATTTTGGATGAATACTATGATTCAGAACATAAGATACCCATTCAATAAAAATTCTTTAGCAATAGCTTCACACCTTAAAGGTGATTTGCTACCTATACCTGCGGATAATGAAATAGTAAAATGAAAAGTTAAGGAGATGATAGAGAAAAAATAAATAATGAAACAAAGCTTAACACCCGCAGAACGAAAAACTGTTAAATTCTTCAGAAAATGTGGCTTTAAATTTGAGAAGCTAGACAACAAATATAGAAAATTCTCTTGTCCCGATTTTCACTTTTACAATAATAAGTATTTTTTCTTAGCGGAAATAAAAGTAGTTGAAAAATTTGGGAGAAAAGCTGGAGAAGTTAGAGATGATAGTGGAAAAGTGCTGGCTTATAGAATTGACTTGGATACTATAGTGGATCAAGTATTTCTAGAGGTTACAAGAAAGTATAAAGAGCTTATTAAGAATATTCAAAAATTTGAAAAATTTCCTTACGCTTTTGTTTGTTTTTCTGGATTTGGTATCGACAAAGTTATATTTTCAGATAGTAATGTTTA
>Ga0210050_1002855_pt1 | contig 15959 bp, 13 predicted proteins | sample CryGey132114_all_FD_185463 | JGI IMG/M metagenome (GOLD analysis project Ga0210050, IMG submission 185463) | Groundwater microbial communities from aquifer - Crystal Geyser CG22_combo_CG10-13_8/21/14_all (SPAdes) (version 2) | ecosystem: Environmental > Aquatic > Deep subsurface > Groundwater ...
ACGGTCGTGTATGCAAGAGCAATGTCCGATTCGGCATCGAACCGCTCGAGAATGTGCCCTGTCAATGCAGAGACGACAGTGCGCTGCAAGCCGATGGGAGCAGTGAAGCGGAGGAGAAACTGTACGCCGTCTGCTGCGATGGTTTTGAGGACGCGGGATTTCAAGGGCTCACTCTTGGAGAAGAGCTGCCGTGTGCGTCGAGAGTACTGTTTTCCTTCTTCTTCTGCATACGCATCTGTTTCGTCGGCCAGAACTTCACTAAGAACTGCTTCTGCTTTTTTCCAGTTGCTTTCGAAAGTAATGGTCACTTGCATTTCCACTTTCATAAAATCCGACGATGCGTTGTAGTTGGTGAGCGGTTGCGTTAAGACGTAGGCATTGGGAAGGGAGAGGATTTTCCCGGTATGCTCCAGTACGCCTTCGGGTGGAACGCCGATTTCCAAAAGTTTGGTATGGAAGATGCCAATGTTCATCACTTCACCTGTGTGATTTCCAAGCGAAATGCGGTCACCAATATCGAAGAGATTGCTCTGATAAATCATCATCCAGCCGATGATGTCTTTGACAACATCCTGTAGCGAGATCGCCAAACCTGCGCCGACGATGGCGAGAGAAGCGAAGATGCCCGGCTGCTTAGAGAGAATGAGGCTGAAAATCCAGAGGATCGTGATCAGGTATACCAGAAAACTGAATGATTTGATAACGGCATATCGTCTGCCGACATTGTGGATCCGAATGAGGATGGTGGTGCGTACCAGTTTTTCAAATAGCCAGATGCAGAAGAGGATAATGAGGTATTTTCCGGTGTCGAAGAAGAAGGCGAATTGCTCCAGCGTTTGCTCCCACTGCAGGGTTTCCAAGCGGCTTTGCTGCAGAACGATGAACGACTCGAGTACGGTAATCCGTTCTTGCGTGACGGCAATTGTGGTCAGGAGTCCTGCATGACTTGTACTCAGGCGAAAGGTGTCTGTTGATCCTGTACCAATGTTCGGTTGAGATTGATATTGCTCTTCTTCTGCCAGAAGAACGCTCAGGTCAGCTTTGCGCTCCTGAAAGCGCTCAATGAGCGTAGTGAGGAGTGTACGTTGGCGGTCAAGCGCTTTGGGAATTTCTTTTTCGGTCAGTTCGGCCTCTTCCTCAGATGGTTCCACCAGTTTTTGTAATTCCGCTTCGATTTGTTTGCGAATGGCAAGTCGTTCTTCGGTGATCTGTTCGGCGTGCAACGTGCTTCCTGTTGATGCCAATCGTTCCTCGTACAATTTCTGCAGAACCCGCGTGTCAATTTTCGATGCCTCCTGCGCGTATGCAGAAAGCGACCACATGCTGAGAAAGCCCAAGAGGAGAAGGCGATAAACCATTGTTGGATATTGTGATCACTATACCGGCTCTCCTGCAAGGATTTTGTCTCTTGTACACAAAATAGTGTCAAACATATTTGACAAATCTCTGCTCGTACGCTTTTCTATGGGGTGATGTGGACTCAGGGTACTCGATACGAGGCTGATGTAACCGATGCTGCTTCTGTCAAAGAGCAGCAGGAAACGGTAACACAACCTACATCACCTGTGATTCACGGCATGCGTGCGGCTGTAGGAGCCACAATTCTTGGTGTTGCGTCATTTTTGCCATCATTTGCGAACGATACGCCAAAACAGGAAGACCATGTCGAGTACAGAGTCCCGGGGTCGCGCGCATTCACAGAGAAGGAACCGGAGATCGGTCTGTTAGATGTGCGTGTAGACGGAACGGAGTGGAGCTGTGTCCTTGATGGTTGTACGTTGCAGGGAACGGTAAATGCCAAAAAGGAACTTGAACAAGTGTCCATCGATGGCCTCACGGTGGAGTTTTCTGAGCCGCAATCAGGGAAACATCTCGAAGTCGTGCTTCGCAATGCAATTGCCTGTGTACGGGATCTGAGTGAAAACTGTGATTTCGAAGTACAGGGGAGCACACTCACGGTACACGGGGGCATGCGGTTTTTCTTCGCAGCCAAGACACCGGAGGGAGAAATTCATCAGTATGTTGCGACGCCGCACGATGTGTTGTGTCTCGATGCTGCAAAGGAAAAAGATCGTGTACAGGCAGTAGCTGGAATAGCAGGTACAGGAAAAGAATTACAGAAAGTGCAGTTGCTTCTGACAAAAGATTTGTCTGCTCAGGCGGGTAGTACCAATGCGCGATGCTCCACAGTCATTGGTGCTATTCGCAAGCAGCATCCCTGGACAGACTACGAGTATCGATTTGTGAATCACTGGAACACGTTGGTCAACGCTGTTACCGCAGCAAGTGGTGATGCGCGGGCGAAGGATTTTGCAAAGGTGCAGTCACATCTTGATGCATGGGAAGCGTTTCTGGGTCTTCCACGGACGCATGATTTTCAAGAGAACTATCATGCTCTCCAGAAACAGCGTGGTGAACTTCTCCAGAAGCAAAAAGCGTACCGTGAAGAGGCTGCGGTACGTCACTACGAAGATCCCTATTCCGGAATGAAGGTGACAGAGAAGGAAAGTCTCGTGACGCCGAAGAATTTTGTGAGAACGTTTTACGATAAGGGAGAAAAAGTCTCGGAAGACACCTACGAAGATGATCTGCTCCAACACAGTCAGGATTTTGAGAAAGGAGAATTTGCCCGTGGCACGTGGTACACGTACTTCCCGGGAGGACAGCTCAAGCGCGAATCGGACTGGACGTATCCGGCTGAGAAATGGCAACTCGACCATCGGACCGAGCACTGGATATCCGGACAGAAGCGTAGTGACTACGATCGCGAGAAGCAGACAGTACGCTACCACAGTAAAAACGGAGAGCTGATCTATGGAGAAGATCACATGCATGACCGCAAGAAGCGCACGCGTTTCATGGTGCATACCGATGGCACGCGCTACGGTAATTTCACAGTGGAAAAACAGAAGAAGGAAAAACTCACGCCAGATGGGTACCTTGATGTTCTCGCAGCAAGACTCACCACCTCCGAGAAACGTGATGTTTTTAATGAAAACTTTTTTCTGTATGTGGGCGATGAGGACGACTACTGGCAGAGCCCCACCGAAACAGTCGTGCGTATCGACCCACAAAGTGGAAAGATGATGGGGGATTGCGATGACTGGGCGTTTTTTTGGAGAGACGTGTACCACCGACAGGGGAAGTTGGCGTTTGTACACTACGTGACTGCACATGCAACCTGTATTGCACCGGAGAAAAAGGGTGGTCGGTACTACGCGGCAAGAATTGGAACGTTTGGGTACAACGAAAATGGAAATCAACTGCATAAAGCGTTTGATGCCACTAAACTGAAAGGATATGCAACTGCAGTGGAAGCGTTGCAGGCGGTTGATGATACGTTTGATCTCAAGTACAAACTGAAAGCAGATGCCATTGACGTGATGCCCAATCCCGATGCGGGAACGGGAACGTACAGTGTCCAGTCTGCGGAGAGTTTGTTTGCGAGGTCGAAGGACAAAAAGAAAGGAGACTAACGCAGGCACTCTTCTACTTCCGTGTCACTCACCTGTTCAAAGTTCTGAAAGAACTGTCCGACGGCGAAGAAGAGATGGTGGGTTTCGAGGCACACAACGTCATCGGCCACCTCTTCAAGTTTTTTTACAGTATCCGGCGGAGCAACGCCGAGTGCAGCAATGAGTGTCTTTGGGCGTTGGGCCCGCACGGCATGAAGTGCAGCAAGCATCGTCGAACCGGTAGCGCTGCCGTCGTCGACGACGATCACCGTGCGATCTTTGGGATCAATAGGGTCGCGCAGTGGCGTATACGCTTTCCTGCGTTTGCGGATCAGAGCGAGTTGTCTCTCTGTTTCCTGTTGCACGTAGGGATCCTCCACTGTGTATCTTGTTTCGGGATTCAAGTACACGTTTCCCGTTTCGTCTACGGCGCCGATCGCGTACTCCTCCTGTCCCGGCGCGCCGAGTTTGCGGACGAGCACGACGTCCAGTTCTCCATTCAGTTCTTCTGCAATAACCTTCCCCATCGGCACTGCTCCGCGGGGAATCGCGAGAATAAGCGGATGCACAGCGCGGTACTTCTCCAATCGCGCTGCAAGTTTCGCCGCCGCATCTCTGCGGTCTATGAATGGCATATCTTCATCATACTTGAATAAAAAATGTATACAAGTAAATGCAAAAGTTTTGCATTCGTATGATTTTTCATCTAGGATTGGCGGCATGAAAAGCATCTCCGCCATTCTTGATACCCATGGACTTCGAGATACGCAGTCGCGTCGGCTTGTGCTCAAGGTTCTCATGCAAAGCAAAAAACCACTTTCTCAGAAAGACATTCATGCGTGCCTTGCAAAGGAAGATAGGGTGGTGAATCTTGTCACTGTCTATCGTATTCTCGAGAAATTTCGGGATGTCGGTCTTATCCACCACAGTGCCGGTGGTGTGGTATTCTGTTCGCTCGAACAGGCGGATGGTCATCATGTGCTCCTCAGTTGCGAAGAGTGTGGAGTCATCGAAGAGTACTGTGATGAGGAACTCTGCAAACACGAAGATCGCATCGCAAAGCGTGCCGGATTTTTCCCAACATCACATGTGAGTGAATTGATCGGACGCTGTGCGTCATGTCACTTCTGAATTTTCTTTTTTATTGTATGCCAACAATTACCGCCATCTTCCTGAGTGTTCTCGTTGTGAGCTTCGTATCGCTTGCAGGTGTATTCCTCCTCTCACTTCATAAGAGTTTTTTGCAAAAAATACTGCTTTACCTTGTCAGTTTCGCAACAGGTGCGATCTTTGCGAATGTGTTTCTCCACATTCTTCCGGAAATGATTGAAGAGAGTATTGATGTGCAGGGTTCGTTCATGCTTGTCCTCGTAGGAATTATTCTTTCTTTCGTCATTGAGAAATTCATTCACTGGCACCACTGTCACAACTTGGAATGCGCGCATGCGGAACCTGTGGGGACAATGATGCTGATTGGTGACGGAGTGCATAACATGACAGACGGTATTCTGATTGCGACAACGTATCTCGTGGATATGGAACTGGGCGTCGCAACAACGATTGCTGTGATTCTGCATGAACTTCCGCAGGAAATCGGAGACTTTGCAGTACTGCTTCACAGTGGATACACACGCAGCAGAGCGCTTCTGTGGAACTTTTTTTCTGCGTTAACCGCATTTCTTGGAGCAGTTCTCGTTCTTGTACTACGCGAGCACCTCCATGGTATTGAGTTCATTCTCCTGCCAGTCATTGCGGGGAACTTTCTCTACATTGCGGGATCGGATTTAATCCCCGAGTTACACAAAAAATCACATCTGCATAATGTGCTCTTTCAACTTCTTGCGATGATTGCGGGAATAGCACTGATGTATGGAGTTTTTCTTGGCGGACATGGGTATACTCACGCATCTGACCCTCATGAAGGAGAGGTGCATATGCAAGAAGAAGATGTGCATTAAACGACAAAGTAGAGCAACATGCAGATCGACATGTTATTTCTTTCGTAGAAGCATCACCGTACTTCCAATGATGTTCAGCAGGAATGCCGTTCCCGCCATCACGGGGATGGTGATGTAGCCGTACTCCAGCACATACGTTGCGCGGCAGGAGATGCCGGAAAGGTCGCATGGAGTCAGTGGATCAAACTGCTCCGGATACAGCATTGCCTGCACCTGTTCGCCGTAGTGGAGCGCGGAGATGGCAATGCCAATGAGTGAGAGAAGGAGAATGTATTTGGCAATAGTACGTTCTTTCCAGTAGAGCGCACCGCCGAGGAGAATCACTTGCGGGTACATGAAGATGCGCTGCATCCAACAGAGGCGGCATGGTTGGAAGAGTGCGATTTCCGAGAAGAAGAGACTCATGGACGTTGCAACCAGAGCCACAATGAACATGAGAAGAAGCCCGTGACGCGAGAACCATTGCGAAACCGGAGTCTTCTTCTTTCTGCTTTCGAAGAGGAGCGCCAGAATGAGAATGGGTATGATTATGTGCAATGCAAGGATCAACGTTGCCAGAACTTCCACCACTTGCGGCGTGAGTCCCATGAGATCAGAGAAGAGGTACTTCATGGTTCCTCAGTGTAGCAGAAAAAGTATGCCAAGAAGTATTGGTTGATGGATGAAGTAGATGAGCAGTGCTCGTTTGCCGGTGTACTCCAGCAAGGGTATGCGACATGTCCATTGCCATCGTGGCTCCGGAATGTACAGCAGTGAACCGATTCCCATACCCAGAAGAATCAGCCCAAACCATGGAATAAGAGGGTAGTAATCGAGTGAAGCGAACGAAGGGGAGGGGATACCAAGAGGAAACAGGAGAGAGGAAGATGTCGTTGCGGGAAGAAAGAGCGCGAGGAGCATCACGAGAATTCCTGTGGCAATATTCCATGCACCTATTCGTGCAAACAGCATTTGCAAAAAGACACTGACACCAATCAAGTGGAGAATGCCGAACTTCACGAATGCGTCTGATGCAAAAAACCATGTCATGAGAGAGATGAGCATGCCACCGGCAAAAATCGTGATACTACGTTGGGCGTATTTTCTCAGGCGCGCGTGGACAGGAGTTTTGTGCCAGGAGATCGTAAAACAGATACCGACAAGGGCGAGAAAGGTGGATACGGTTGCGACGCGCATAAGCTCCCAGGGGGCGGTTCGTAGTCCTATGCTCCATCCGTAGAAGTATTCCAGATCAAATACTCCGTGATACACAATCATCGCGAGGACGGCGATTCCTCGAAAAATATCCAGTTCAGGATAACGTCCTTCGACAGAGCTCAGGATGATATGTTTATTACTCTTGAATAATAATGGTGCCACGCATGTCTTTGTGTCCTTTTCCACAGGGAACATTGCAGAAGAAATCAAATGTGCCCGCTTTGTCCGTCGGAAGAGGAACAATACTGCTGTCATCCTGGGACATACTCTGATCAATGCCGAGTTCCGGGACTGCGAAGCCGTGGTTTCCCTCAACACCCATCAGGTGGAGTTCGACGCGTTCACCTTTTTTCACGCGGATAACGTTTGGCGTGAATTCCCAGTTACTCGAGTGGATCATGACTGTGCGTGTAGGAGCACTGTCCTCCATCATCACCGTGTCCTCCATCATTTTGTCACCTTCCATCATGGCATCATCCTTTTTCATGGCATCGGAGGGTGCGGAAGAACAGGCAGCAAGGAGTACGCTGAGGAAAAGCGTATTGTACACTGCAATGCGTTTCATGCGCGAGAGGGGAAAAGAATACAGAACAGTTGTTTCCTTACTCTTGCATCATAACATCATCCTCCATCATCTTGTCACCTTCCATCATCTTATCCTCCATCATCTTGTCACCTTCCATCATCTTATCCTCCATCATCTTGTTATCTTCCATCATCTTATCCTCCATCATTTTGTCACCTTCCATCATGGCATCATCCTTTTTCATGGCATCGGAGGGTGCGGAGGAACATGCTGCGAGGAGCAGCGTAACCAGAAGTGTAGGAAAAAGTACTATACGTTTCATATGTGTAAAGGGGAAATAACATGGAGAGAAAGTATAGCAAGTCTCACAGAAACTGATCAAGGAGTATTTGGGGGGGAGAGCCCTGGGGTGATCGTGATAGGAATGCGGATTTCAGCCGCATGTTCAGGGAGTCCTGAAGGATTGGATTTTTCAAGAATCAGAACTGAAGGCGTGTCTTCACTGACTTCTACAGATAACTCTTCTGTGAATGGCACATACTCTTCTGTCATCCAGTCATCTTGCGCGGTCGCATAGGATTGCAGAAGAGTGTGTCCATCCTTGTCTTCGATGCGAAGGGGAAACGTCGCTTCAAAGTACCAATATCCGCGCGCTTCACCTTCTATGGTAAATGTTTGGGCGACAATGCTCTTTGACTGGGGAGAGAAGACATGAATGTCTTCGTTTGTACTGCCGTCACTCGGTATGCAACTGGTAAGGAGAAGCCCGGTGAAGAAGAAAAAAGTGAAGAGATAGTTCATAATGCTAATTTTTTTAGTCGCAGTGAATTGAGTACGACGGATAGTGACGAAAAGCTCATTGCGGCAGATGCAATGACGGGTGAGAGCAGTATACCGGTAAACGGGTACAAGATGCCTGCCGCGATAGGGATCCCCAGTATGTTGTAGGCAAATGCCCAGAAGAGATTCTGCTTGATCGTACGCATCGTGGAGCGTGAGAGTGTGAGTGCTTGCAGAATTTTGCTGATATCACCTTTCAGGAGAATCATGCCGGCGGATTCCATGGCAATATCCGTTCCCGATCCCATGGCAATACCGATATCGGCTTGCACAAGTGCCGGAGCATCGTTGATGCCGTCGCCCGCCATTGCGACAATCTTCCCTTCCGATTGCAGGGATTTGATCTTTTCAGCTTTCTCTTCAGGGAGTACACGTGCAAAGAAGCGCTTGATTCCGACCTGCGCTGCAATGGCTTTCGCGGTCTCTTCATTGTCACCTGTGATCATCACAGGTTCAATGCCGCGATTTTGTAGCTGCTTTACGGTTTCGATGGCGCTTTCCTTGAGGGTATCTGCAATGGCGATGATGGCACTCGGTTTGCCCCCGGTTGCGATGAACACAACCGTTTTGCCGTTTTGCTCCAGTTTTTTCGCCTGCTCATCGAGTTCGGTACATCGCATCACATGCTGCTCCGAGAGAAAGCGCTGCGTACCTACGAGTACGGATGTGCCATTCACCGTTGCCGACACTCCTTTCCCTCGATGTGCCTGAAAATCCTTTGCGTCATGTTCCTGCACATGCTTTTCTTTCAAGTCCTGCACAATTGCTTGTGCGAGCGGGTGTTCTGATGGCTTCTCAATTGCCAGTACCAAGGGCATCACTTCTATCTCCGTGAATCCTTCTGCCATGATGATATCCGTTACACGGGGTTTTCCTTCCGTCAGTGTCCCAGTCTTATCAAACACGACTGCCGTCACCTTGTGCGCATTCTCCAATGCAGCCGCATCCTTGATAAGAATACCATGTTCCGCGCCTTTACCTGTGCCTACCATGACCGCCGTGGGCGTGGCAATCCCCAGAGCGCAGGGACATGCGATGATGAGGACGGAGACAGCTGCGACAAGCGCCGACGTGAAGGCATTCAATCCGTCGCCGAAGTAGAGCCACATTCCGAAGGAGAGAACGGCAATGACGATCACGACGGGAACGAAGATTGCCGACACCTGATCCGCCATGCGTTGGATCGGCGCTTTACTGGCTTGTGCCTTCTTCACCACGTCAATGATGTGTGCGAGGATGGTATCCGCACCGACCTTCGTCGCTTTCATCTTGAAACTGCCCGTTTCGTTGATTGTTGCTCCGATGACGGTGTCTCCTTCGTGTTTGGACACAGGAATACTCTCGCCTGTCACCATGGCCTCATTCACCGAAGATGATCCTTCGATGATCTCACCATCCACGGGAATTTTCTCGCCGGGTCGAACGAGGAGGATATCGCCAACCTGCACATCGGCAATGGGAGTATCGATCTCCGTTCCATTGCGAATGACATGGGCGGTCTTGGCTTGTAATCCAAGAAGTTTGCGTATGGCCTCCGATGTTCCTTTTCTGGCGCGTTCTTCGAGGTACTTTCCGAGGAGAATAAGCGTAATGATAATGGCGGCGGTGTCGTAGTACACATCCGGTTCAATGCCGCTTCCTGAAAGAATAGTTGGCACAAACGTAGCAACGAGTGAATACAGGAACGCCGCTCCCGTTCCAAGCGCGATCAGCGTATCCATATCCACAGTCTTTCGAAGTAGCTTAGACCATGCCCCTTTGTAGATCCGGCCACCCACCCAATACAGCACGGGAAGCGTAAGAAGAAGTTGCAGCACAAAGTTCATTACCCGACTAATCTCTGGAATACCAAACTTGTTCCAGTGAACAAGAACAAGAATAGCTGCGGAAAGCACTACGCCAACGGTCACTTTGTGTTTGAGAAGTTGGAGAGATCGCTGTTCCTGCTCATCATGTGTATCTACCGGCGCTTCTGTGTCGAGAATTGATGGTTCGTACCCTGCATCTTTGATGCCTTTAAGAATGACTTCCAGTTCCGATGGCTCGTCACCTTTGAATGTAATGACTGCTTCGCGGTTTGCGAAACTCGTCTGTGCTTCTTGCACACTTTCAAATGATTCAATCACACGCTTCACAACTCCTGCGCAGTGATCGGAGCCCATGCCGGAGACGAGAAGAGTAACGTGTTTCATACATTGAAACGAGAAGGTTCATATATGGCGAAACAGAACATCATGATTCAGTAACAGTGAACATTCCCATCATACCATCCGTCAGATGCTCTGCGATGTGGCAGTGAAACATCCAGTTGCCGGGGTTGGTCATGTCAAAGAGAAGGTCGACCGTGTGGCCCATGGGAACCAGCACCGTATCTTTCCACACAAGATTGTCATTCGGGACTCCATTCTCGGAAAGAACAAGAAAGCGTTGTCCATGGAAGTGAATCGGATGCTGCATGGGGTGTGCGGAATCCTCCTTGTTCACGATACGAACTTTCACCTTGTCACCAATTTCTGCAGTCCACTGAATGTCCATGTTCTCTTTGCCGGAAGCGTCGTCCAGAATCTTCCAATCCAGATCATCCGCTGTCATCAATGCATTCATGCCGGGCATAGTGTCCTCCCACTCGATGCCGGATGCGTCATGGTCCATCATCATGCCATGGTCCATCGTGCCCATTGCGCCTTTCATCTCGATATCGAGCACGAGTGTCCGGTCCACGGGCGCATCGAAGTATTCTCTGTAGTCGTCAATGTCCGCAGTTACATCGTCATTCTTCCGTAGGGTGTGGAATGCCGTTTCGTAGGAGGGAGAAGCATCTTCTGCTGTCACGGTTACAAATCCGAGATCGTAATTTGCCAGTGGTGACTCATGCGTCATCTTGTAACGACCGTCATCCTCGAAGAGCACGTCTACGATGTAACGCTCCGCAGGGGCTATCGTCACCGTGTCGACCCACTCTTCGCGTTCGTAGCGTCCGACATCCGAACCAACGAGTTTCATCATTCCCCCGTCTATGCGAATATTGAACGTGCGGGTGTTTGCAACGTTTGTCAGATAGAAACGCACCACCGATCCCCTTGGAACCTCAAGTGAGTATCCTGGCTGACCGCCTGTGGTGAGCGCAGTCGAACCATTGATGAGCATCAGGTTCCCGAACCGTCCCATGAGCGGGAAGTTTGCATTCTCCTTCCCATAAGTAACAGGACTACCTTCTGCATCAAGGAGCAGGTCATCGAGTACGATCACTTCTTCCATGTTTACGGGAGCATAGGCATCGCTCTTTTGAGGAGTGACCAGCAAATTGCCATAAAGACCCATGTCCTGCTGAATATCCTCACGAACGTGCGGGTGATACCAGTAGATGCCTTCGTCGGGAAAGGCCACAGTATACGTAAATGTGCCATCCGGCTTGATTGCCTCCTGTGTCACATCAGGAACGCCGTCATTTGCATTATCAAGCCGAATGCCATGCCAGTGGATGGTCGTATCCATATCGATCTTATTCGTGACATCTACAGTGATCGTCGCTCCCTGCTTCGCTTTAATGATCGGTCCGGGGATTTGGCCGTTGTAGCCGTACATGGCGAACTGCTTGCCGTTCATTGTCTTACGAACGATCGTGGGATTCAGTGTGATCCTATCACCATCCGATACTTCCAGTACTTCGGATTCCCGTGCTTCTGGCAGAGAAGAGATGTGCGTGCCTGCCTGTTGGCAAGCGACAAGAAGAAGTGTTGCGAGGAGGAAGACATGTTTCATAAAAATGCAATGAAGTATACCATATGTTCTGTTTTTGCGGCACATGAGTAGCGCGAAGCCTCTACTGCTTCTTTGATTGCTGAATGAGATATATGATATGCATATGGATGCCACGATGATTCTCGCGCTCAATGCAGGTTCTTCTACAGTGAAGTATGCGCTGTTTTCGTCTTCCGGGAGGGATGTGGAAGAGCTCTGTGCGGATACGGTGGAGTACGGTGATGGAGAGCAGATACCTGCATGCGTGAGGGAGATTCTCAAGAGAGTGGAAGGTACCACTGAAGGAAAACCCATTGCTGCGATCGGTCATCGCATCGTCCATGGAGGCGAAGTATTTACAAAACCGGTACAGATTGATGCGACCGTGCTCACGGAATTAGAGCAGCTTATTCCCTATGCGCCGGAGCACCTGCCGCAAGAAATTATGTGTATCGAAGCATGCAGAAAGCATGTGCCGGATGTGCCGCAGGTAGGCTGTTTTGATACCGCATTTCACGCAACAATGCCCAAGAAAGCAGAGCTCATTGCTCTTCCGGAGGCTCTGCGTGCGAAGGGTATTCGCCGCTATGGATTCCACGGAATTTCCTATGCATACCTTCTGGAAGAGTTACAAAAGGTTGACCCAGAAGCAATACAGAAGCGTATTGTCTTGGCACATTTGGGTAATGGCGCCAGCATGGCTGCGGTGAAACATGGTCGGTGTATCGATACGACCATGGGGTTCACTCCTGCATCAGGTCTTATCATGGGAACACGCATTGGCGACATTGATCCCGGTGTTGCGTGGTACCTGGTGAAGCAGGAGGGAATGAGCATTGATGAGATGTACGAATGCATGCATGCGAAGTCGGGACTACTCGGACTCTCCGGCAGCACTGCGGATATGCGAACGCTCTTGGAGAGAGAGGAGAGTGATCCAAAAGCAGCGCAGGCGATCGATCTCTTCTGCTATCGCATGCAGTGCATGATTGGTGCGTATGCCGCTGCCCTTGAAGGCATTGATGTGCTGGTCTTCAGCGGAGGCATCGGCGAACATGCGGCGAAGATTCGCGCGCGCGTTTGCGAGCCGCTGAGCCATCTGGGCATTTCCCTCTCTGTGACGGAGAATGCCAACCATGCTCCGCTGATTTCATCGTCAAAGAGCGCAGTTGCCGTGCGCGTCATGCACACGGACGAGCAGCGGATGATTGCACGGTGGACTGCACATGTACTGGATAGCTCCGCATAACTATTTTGCTTTATGGATACTCCTCTCTCCCCCGATCTTCTTGAGAAAACGCACGCGTACTTCCGTGCGGCGAATTATCTGTCTGTGGGGCAGATTTATCTCATGGATAACCCGCTTCTGCACGAGAAGTTACAGCCCGCACATATCAAGCCGAGACTCTTGGGACACTGGGGAACCACGCCGGGGCTGAACTTCATCTACGTGCACTTGAACCGCATCATCACGGAGCAGGATGCGTCGCTGCTCTTTGTTGCCGGGCCGGGACACGGCGGGCCGGCACTTGTGGCGAACGTGTACCTGGAGGGAACGTACAGCGAAGTGTATCCGCATGTGTCGCGAGACATCGAGGGAATGCGTGCTCTGTTTAAGCAATTTTCGTTTCCCGGCGGCGTGCCCAGCCACGTCGCTCCCGAAACGCCGGGATCTATTCATGAAGGCGGTGAGCTTGGCTATGCGCTTGCGCATGCGTACGGGGCGGCATTTGATCATCCCGACCTCGTGGTAGCGTGCGTTGTGGGTGACGGAGAAGCCGAAACCGGTCCGCTTGCCGCCAGTTGGCACAGCAATAAATTTCTCAATCCCGCGCGCGATGGAGCGGTATTGCCGATTCTCCATCTCAACGGATTCAAGATCAGCGGCCCGACTGTTCTCGCGAACATTCCCGAGGAGGAACTCATTAGTCTCTTTCGCGGGTATGGCTACGAACCTTTTCTTGTTGAAGGGGATGATCTCATGGAGATGCATCAGAAGATGGCCTCCACGCTCGAGTGTGCGTTCCAGAAGATTCGCTCCATTCAGCAAAAAGCACGGAAGGACGGTTTTACCAAACGCGCAGCATGGCCGATGATCATTTTGCGTACGCCCAAAGGATGGACCGGACCGAAGGAGATTGACGGACAACCGGTCGAAGGAGCGCACCTGTCGCATCAGGTGCCGATCAAGCATCCGCGGGAAGAGAAGAAGCACCTTGCTGCATTAGAGAAGTGGATGAAGAGCTATAAGCCGGAAGAGCTCTTTGATGCACAGGGTGCAGTGCATCCGGACATTGCCGCGCTTGCGCCGAAGGGGGAGAAGCGCATGGGTGCAAATCCGCATGCCAATGGCGGAACGCTTCTCAAGGATCTGCATCTGCCCGATTTCCGTTCGTATGCAGTGGACGTCAAATGTCCCGGCACGGAGTCGGGAGAAGCAACGCGCGTGCAGGGTGCGTTTCTGCGGGATGTCTTAAAGATGAATCGAAAAGAAAAGAATTTTCGTCTCTTCAGTCCCGATGAAACGCAGTCGAATCGATGGGGAGCGGTCTTTGAGGAGACGAGTCGTCTGTCATCCGTCGATTGCTCTTCCGAGGCGAATAACATCGCGCCGGACGGACGCGTGCTCGAAGTGCTCAGTGAACATCTCTGTGAGGGGTGGTTGGAAGGATACCTGCTCACGGGGCGCCATGGATTTTTCTCCTGTTACGAAGCATTCATCCACATCATCGATTCGATGTTCAACCAGCATGCGAAGTGGCTGAAAGTCTCGCGTCGGCTTCCATGGCGTAAGCCGATTGCGTCGTTGAACATTCTGCTCACATCGCATGTGTGGCGGCAGGATCACAATGGGTTCAGTCACCAGGATCCGGGATTCATCGATCATCTGGTCAACAAAAAGGCGGAAGTCATTCGCATCTACCTTCCGCCAGATGCCAACACGCTTCTCTCCGTAACCGATCACTGTATGCGCAGTCGTAACTATGTGAACCTGATCATTGCCGGAAAGCAACCCGAGCCGCAGTGGCTCACCATGGAAGAGGCGACTCAGCACTGCACGAAAGGACTGGGCGTGTGGCAGTGGGCGAGTAATGACGGTGGAAATCCCGATGTGGTGATGGCGTGTGCGGGGGATGTCCCGACGATCGAAACGCTCGCTGCGGTGGAAATTTTGCGTTCCGTGATCCCGGAGATCAAAATTCGTGTCATCAACGTTGTTGACCTCATGACGCTGCAGCCCAACGAAGAGCATCCTCACGGATTAACACGAGAAGCGTTTGATGAGCTCTTCACCACGAAGGCTCCTATCATCTTCGCTTTCCATGGGTACCCGTGGCTCATTCACCGGCTCACGTACCGTCATCATGGTCATGCGAATCTTCACGTGCGTGGATATAAGGAAGAAGGAACAACGACGACGCCGTTCGATATGGTAGTGCGAAACGATCTTGATCGTTTTCACCTTGTGCAGGATGCCGTCCGCCGCATGCCGCAATTTGCCGATCGCGCAGAGGAGATTTGCCGACTCATGGAGGACAAATTACGCAAGCACAAGGAGTACATCGAAACACATGGGGATGATTTGCCGGAAATTCGTGATTGGAAGTGGGGACAATGTATGAATTGTCCAAAATAAGAATTTGTGCTACTATCTCCTTCAAGTGTTCGTTCACACCAGTGGCTGTGCCACGTGGTTGCGTAGCAACTTTACGTGGGGATGACAGGCTTTCGACAGTGTGAGTCTGTATGCGTCTGCTTCTGTTCGGGATGGCACCGGTTCCCGATACCCACATGGTGCAACGAACAATTGCAACAGCAAAAGTTCCTGCCGTCTTCAAGAACGCATTTGCAAACTTCCGCATGCCGGAATTTGCTCCTGCTCTTGTAGTGGCTTAAGTGCCCTCTTAATGGGCACGCGCTCCACCTTTGATCCTCACTATGAGGATGGGGCGTCATCAGTGAGGTGGGAATTCATGTGATGCGGTGAATTTCGACATTCAGCATCGACCCTTCCTACTATTCTTTGTTCATTTCTTATTGTAGGACGATCCGAAATGTTCATGACAGTATGAGTACCGTATGCACACATTGGACGCGGGTTCGACTCCCGCCATCTCCACCAATCATTCTATGATATACTCCCTGCATGCGTTGGAATCCATATCTTCATGCCATCGGTGCGGCAGCATACATTTGGGGAGTTGGATTACTTATTGCGTATATCAGTTCTCTGCATCATGA
>Ga0210050_1002862_pt1 | contig 15930 bp, 10 predicted proteins | sample CryGey132114_all_FD_185463 | JGI IMG/M metagenome (GOLD analysis project Ga0210050, IMG submission 185463) | Groundwater microbial communities from aquifer - Crystal Geyser CG22_combo_CG10-13_8/21/14_all (SPAdes) (version 2) | ecosystem: Environmental > Aquatic > Deep subsurface > Groundwater ...
GTTATTATAGCAGTCTAATTAATAATTCACAAGAATAAAAGTGGCCTACTTTCATATGCTACATAACCATTAATGGTTTAAAATTTATTAAATTGAGTGTTTAAAATTTATCCAAAATGAATGAATTTAAAAATTGTGATTTGGATTTAAAGAAACTTCCTGTTGATGTCGGTTCTTCGTATGAAGGTGAAAGAATTAGAGGTCCTGATATGTTTTTGGAATTAGGAGGCCCAAAAATAAAATTTAAATTTGAATTAGTCAGAGTTGTCGGAAAGGACGATATTAAAGACAGCGGAAATTTTAAATTAATTGGCAAGGATATTCCCGAATATAACGGGGGAGAGAGCATTCCATTCGGGATATTCATAGAGGCTTACGGTGAAAAGGTTGAAGTTGAGTTAGAAGGAATTTTGGAGAGAAAAATTCATGATTTTATAAACAACATCCAGGGGATGATGCATCTGAATCAAAGATACGATATCTGGTGCAGGATAAGTAAGGCAGATAAAGAAAAAGGGCTTAAATTCGAGCATATTGGAATTACCCTTATGTCTTTACTGAAAAAAAATTTTCCGTTTATAGAAAAGGTTCAGTGCACAATGATTACAGACGAACAAAGCATCGCTGAATTTCACAAAAAGGCAATTGAGGTGTATAATGCAAGGGATATGAGAACAAGAGGGTTGAAGGATGAAGATGTTGATACATTTTATGGCTGCACACTTTGTCAGTCGTTTGCACCGGGACATATTTGTATTATTTCTCCGGAAAGAATTTCTTTGTGCGGGGCAATTTCCTGGCTTGATGCACGGGCAGCTGCAAAGATTAATCCCGACGGTTCAAATTTCCCGATTCCAAAAGGAGAATGCCTGGATGCAGTAAAAGGAATATTTTCCGGTTCTAATTCTGCAATTCAAAAGTATTCTAACGGAAAGATACAGCAGGTTGCTTTGTATACTATGTTTGAGAATGTTCATACGAGCTGCGGATGTTTTGAGTCAATTGGCTTTTACATTCCAGAGGTTGATGGAATTGGCGTAGTTGACAGAAATTTTATCGGCGCAACTGCCAACGGAATGAAATTTTCACAGCTGGCAGTACAGGCAGGCGGAGGGCAGCAGATAGAGGGCTTTCTTGGAATAGGTATTCTGTGGTTTTATTCAAGAAAATTTATCTTAGCAGACGGAGGATGGGACAGAATGGTCTGGCTTCCTTCAACATTAAAGGAAAGAATAAATGATGCAATTCCAAAAGAATTATTTGATAAAATTCCGAGTGAAAAGGATGTAAAGAACATATATGAGCTGAAAAATTTTTTAAAAGAAAAAAATCATCCGATAGTAAAGAGATGGGAAGAAGCAGAGGAAGAAGCAGAGGAAGAAATAGAGATTCCGTATATATTTTCTGATATTCCGCTTCCGTCAATAAGTTATACAAAAATTTCGCTCAAAAATGTAAAAATTGAGGCGGAAAGCGCTGTTGTAAAAAAAGGATGTTAAAATATAATGCAAATGAAAACAGCATAATCTACAAAAACTTGTGGGTTCCGTTTGCATTAATAAATTTTATACTTCTGGAACAAATTTATAATTTATGGACAAAAATTTTGTTAGAGAATATCTGAAAAAGAGAAATTACTGGTAGGACAGAGGAAGGATAAACAAAGAAGATGCGGAAATTGAAAAATGGGCTTACATAAAGGAAAAGCACCTTAATGTTTCAATTGATTGACGGACTGATAAAAAATAATGTTAAGCCAAAAACAATCGTCTATGCAAAAATAGATGACTTTGTAGGAAAGATAGAGTCCATTCATGACATCGTTAATGTTTATTATGAAATAATAGGAATTGACCCAAATGAGGCATTTTTCTTCTTTGACAAAATTCGTTTTATGGAGAATTGGCATTTGTAGCTAAATTTTTACATAGATGCGAAATTTAAAAGTAAATTTATAGTGAGCGGTTCATCCAAAACACTGCTTTATAAAAACGCTTCGGAAAGTTTGGCTGAAAGAATACGGTTTATAAACATCTTTCCCCTGACATTCAGGGAGTTTGTTAAATTTAGTGACAGCGGTTTAAATACAGATATAAATTTTATATCAGCAATATTTGCTAAAAGCATAGACGAAATAAAAAAATTTTATTACAATCTGATTCCAAAAAAAGAAAAAATTATCTATTTGTTCGGAGAGTACTTAAAAATTAGGGGATTTCCCGAATGATTTAAAGTCAAAGATATTATGGAGTGGAAAAAAATATTGGTTGATGATTATCTTTCGCTAATTCTTTTTAAAGACATAGTGTATACACTTAAAATAAAAGATCCTGTTCTGTTAGAAAGAATAGTAATAGAGACAGCAAAATTTTCAACACAAAGATTTAGTTATGTCTCTTTGTCAAAGAGAATGGACGCAAACAGGGAAACAATAAAACTTTACCTTTATTATTTATCCGTCTCAATGCTTGTCTTTGTTTCAGATATTTATTCAAAAAACAGGAAAGCAATGGAAAGGTCGGAAAAGAAAATTTATTTTTGGGAATAGGGAATGAGAAGAGCGTTAACTTTTGACGAAGACGATGCAACGAGTGTATAAAATATTACAACATAGCATCTTATTAAAGAGGGATTTTCAAAAAAGGTTTTCTTTGAACCGTTTTACTAGAAAAGCATATACTGGGTTGATTTTGTACTTGAGACAGATATATTACTGCCTGTTGAAGTAAAATACAGGGGAAAATCCTTATGAAATTAAGGGCATGATGGAGTTCATGGATAAATTTTCCGTTAAAAAAGGAATTGTGGTAACAAAAGACACAGTTGACGAAAAGTCCTTTGACATTGATGGTATGAAGGTGAAAATTTTGTTCATTCCTGCATAGCTGTTTTTATTGTTATCTTAACGGATTTTTCCACGCATTCCTTAACTCATCAATATCAATATTAATTATTTCTTTTATTTTTCCTTTTTGCTTGCTCTTAATTATAAATTGTTTATCCTTTCTCACAAATCCTATATTTCCAAAATTTATCCTTGCATTATTCATTAAATTTTCAAATTTTTCTTTGTTTTTTGCTTTAATGCTGACAATAAAACGGCTTGCCGACTCTGAAAACAAAATTTTTTCATCGCTTAAATTTTTGTCTTTTGGAACATTTGCTAAATTTATTTCAATTCCAACATCTCCTGAAAATGCACATTCTGCAAGTGCAACACCAAGGCCCCCGTCAGAGCAGTCATGATATGATTCAATCAAATTTTCATTGATTGCTTTGCTGCTCTTTTCATAAATTTTTTCTGAAATTTCAAAATTTACCTTCGGAACATTTTTTCCAGTAAATCCATATTGTTCATAAAATTCACTTCCTCCTAATTCATCATAAGTCAATCCAATGATATAGATCAAATCACAGGGATTTTTGAATTCAGCAGTCATTGATTTTTCAATGTCGTCAATTTTACTTATTGCTGTAATCAACAATGTGGGAACTCCTGAAATTTTAATAACATTTCCATTCTTATCCTTTCCCGTATAATCAATTGACATGCTATCCTTTCCCGAAATTAAAGGGGCAGTGTACGCTAAACATGCGTCGTAAAGTCCTTTACACGCCCTGACAAGTTGTGCTGCCTTAAATTTATCACGAAGCGGAGACGGCCAGCAGAAATTATCAACTAATGAAATGTCTTCAAATTTTCCCCCGCAGCAAATAATGTTCCTTACTGCTTCATCAACGGCATTTGCAGCCATCCAGTATGTGTCAATATCGCTGAATTTAGGACAAATCCCACATGCTATTACAACTCCTTCCCTGCTATCAAGCAAGGGTCTTATTACTGCACCATCACTCAATCCGTCTCTGTTTTTTCCCATAATCGGCTTTACTATGCTTCCGCCCTGAACTTCATGGTCATACCTCCTTATAATACCTTCTTTGCTCGCAATGTTGAGCCGTGATAAAATTTTCTTTAAAATTTCTTTTAAATTTTCAACTTTTATGTCCTTCTCGGCGTATTTTTCATTGTGTTCTTTATTCAGATAATTTATTGTATTTATTGCATTCCATTCCGCCTTTAACTTCATCCTGGGAACGCCCTTGTGTAAAAATTCAATGTCTATATCTGCAACAACCTCTCCTTCGTAAAAAGCAACAAATTTTTTATCATCTGTAAATTTTCCGACAACTGTTGCTTCAACATCGTATTTCTTTGCCATATCTAAAAATTTTTGCAGGTTTTCTATAGATAAAACAACACTCATTCTTTCCTGTGATTCACTGACTAAAATTTCCCACGCCTGCAATCCTGCGTATTTTAGCGGAACTTGAGCAAGCTCAATTTCACATCCATTGCTTATTTCTGCCAGTTCTCCGATTGAACTGCTTAAACCGCCTGCTCCATTATCTGTAATTGCATTATAAAGCAAATTATCTCTTGCATCAATTAAAAAATCAAGCATCTTCTTTTGTGTGATTGGGTCTCCTATCTGAACTGCTGTTGCAGGACTTCCTTCATGCAATTCTTCTGATGAAAATGTCGCCCCGTGAATTCCATCCTTGCCTACTCTTCCTCCAACCATTACAGCATAATCACCAGAACAAATTTCTTTAATATGTGTTCGTTTATGTGTCTGTTTATGTGTCTGTTTATGTGTCTGTTTATTTTTAATTACAGAAGGCATTATTCCTGTTGTTCCGCAAAAAATCAGTGGCTTTCCAAGAAATCTGTCATCAAACACAATTGCTCCGTTTACAGTCGGAATTCCACTTTTGTTTCCCCCATCTTCTATGCCTTTAACAACACCTTCAAATATCCGCTTTGGATGCAAAATTTTTGCAGGCAATTTTTCAGCATAGAATGGATTTGCAAAGCAGAAAACATCTGTATTTGCTATTGGCTTTGCTCCCAATCCGACACCCATTATATCTCTATTCACTCCAAGAATTCCTGTTAATGCCCCGCCGTAAGGGTCTAATGCAGATGGGGCATTATGCGTTTCAATCTTTATTGCGACATTGAAATTTTCGTTAAATTTAACAATTCCTGCATTATCAGAAAATACAGAAATTAATGACTTATTCCTTTTTGCATTTTTCTTTCTTATTTCACCGGTTACTTTAAAAATGAATGTCTTAAATAATGATTCAACCAATTCAACCTTTACATTTTTTTCTTTATCAAACTCTTTATATAAAATTTCTGCGTTAAAAATTTTATGTTTGCAGTGTTCGCTCCATGTCTGTGCAATACATTCAATCTCAACATCGGTCGGATTTCTGTTCTGCTTTTTGAAATAATCCCTTATTGCCTTCATTTCTCCCAAATTCAGAGCAAGCACCCTTTCTTTGCTGATATTCTTTAATTCCTCATCGCCAACATTCAGATTTATTTCCTCAACTTTAAATTTCCCTTTAAGCATTACTTTCGGCGCCTTAATCCTGCTTAAATCAATTTGTGCATTTTGTGCATTTTCAAAAATTTTGCTGTCCTGAATTAATTCGTTTGAAAGGTATTTTGAAATTTGGACTGCATCTTCCTTGCTTAAATTTCCCGTAAAGAAATATTGTTTTGATGTCCATACCTCTACATCACCTACATCTTTGTTTATCGCATCCTTTATTGCCTCTTTTGCTGTTTTTCCAACATTATCTGTAACCCCTGGTTTGAAAGAAATCCATATTAGTTTGGAAAAATTATTTGTAAAAATTTTGTTAATAGTATAGTTTTGTGTTATTTTGTCAGCAAAAACATTTTCAGCAATAAAATTTAATTCATCACAGCTTAAATTTCCATCAGTTAAATAGCAGTCAATAATTAGTATATTTTCTATGCTTTCTGATTTGAGCTTTAAATCGCCCAAAATTTTATTTCTTAAATTTTCTGCATTTGCATCTCCCAGTCCTTTCTTAAAACCGACAAAAATGAAATTTTGCACTTTATTCATAAATTTTACAAAGGTCGTTATAAAATATTCTTATTTTAAGTTACGAGTTTAATTAGGTTTAATTTTAAAAAAAAACAAAGACATATAGTTAACATTAAGAAATCTGTATTTGAAAGCAGACGAGGGTCAGATTTGATAAAAAAGATGAGGGTATCCTAACACTCTCCCTAAAATCTGAATGTTATTTGTGGAACGAGGGCAAGCACTTTAAGAGCATACAAAAATTTTAACCTGCACCTGCAACCATGCAAAATTTGTGCTTACAATCCCGATTTATCTAAAATTTCCTTCATCGCGTGCAAATTTCCAACAGGCATTATATGGACACCTTTAACGCCCAGACCTTTGATTTTATCAACCAGGTCAACGCATAAATTTACCCCTATTTCTTCAATAAGCCCTTTTTGTCCTGTTTCTTTTTGCTTTTTGCGTGCCTCATTCACATCATTCCTAAATTTTTCACCAATCACGATTCCTGGCAAAGTAAGTAAGTATTTCATCATACCGTAACTCCATATCGGAACAATTCCGACAAGAATTTTATCAGATATTTTTTCACCTATTGTTTTTTCGTATAAATTTAGAAAATTTATTATTGGCTCTATATCAAAGACCCCCTGTGTCTGAAAGAAATCACATCCTGCAATTAATTTTCTCTTAACTTTATAAATTTCACCATCAAGAGGTGAAGAAGTAGGACTTAAACCTGTCCCGATGAAAAAATTTGTCTTTGCATTTAAATTTTTGTTTTCATAATTTGTGTCCTTCCCGTTCCACAATTTTCCTTCGTTTAATTTTTTCAGCATAACTATAAGTGTTGTGGAATCCATATCATAAACCGGTTTTGATTTTGGATTGTCTGATGCCGGACACGCTGGATGGTCTCCTGCAATTGAAAGCACATTTTCTATTTCAAATATTGATGCACTGATCAAATCATTTTGCAATGCAACCCTGTTTTTGTCTCTAACAACCTGCTGAAGTATCGGCTCAACACCGTGTTGAATCATATAAATACTTGCTCCAAGCGATGACATCAGCACCCTCCCTCCGGGACCCTCAACAACATTTACACCTAAAATTCTTCCCATCAGTGGTTTCATTTCCTCAACCTCGCGTGCAAACAGCGTTTTGTCGGGACACGGCGGCGGACTTACTTCTCCTGTTGCGGTAAATTTTCTGCTAAAATTTTCCCTTAACAAACTCATTTTAAATTTGATTATTTAATATTTTTCATTATTTACTCTAGATGACAACTTTTTGTTCGTGAGTTGATCAATTTGTATTCAAATTTGCAAAAATTTATTGAAAAAATGTGACCATTTAAAAACTAACAGGACTTACTCGTGAAAACTTAAAAAATTTACCCTTTGTTTTTAGAGTGGCCAAATATTTCATTGGAAATACAAATTTATTTGTGATTTTATAATTATTTTGTGTTAACTCCTTCGTAAAAAGTTGTCAAGTAGAGTTATTAAAGTATTTATAAATTAGATAACAAAAGTTTCCCATTTCAATTTATATTTCTTGTTATCAATTTTGTTTGATAATTTATATCTTTTTTAAATGCACATTAGGAGGATGTCCAATAATTAAACTTATGAATAAATTTAAACTATAAAATAAATAAATTAAATTAATAATATAATTTTGCATCCTCCTGAAATTTCCCTTTCAAATTCCTCCTCATTATATTTTCCAGAAATTTGGACGGTAAAATTTAAAATTTTAGAAATTTTATAATTTAAATCAATTTTCTTTACCTCTATTTTTTCCGGAAATTTTATATTTTTTGTTATTTGTATCTCATCTATCTTTTCGTTCCATGCCTTATACAGAAAACGCTCACATGTTGGGCACCGAACAATTTCAAAATTTTCCACATAAATTGGATTTAAATTTAAATAACAATCAATACACAATCCAAACCCATTTATTTCCTTTCCACATCTAGCACAAAACATATTAGAGTTATTAATAAATTTAAATCTATACTAATTAATGAAAGTGGTGATTGAGAAATATAAAATAAATTGCCCATATTTTTCTTTTGGAAATCTCAACAAAAAGTAAAAATACAACTTTAGAGAATGCTGAATAAAGTAAAAAAAGAAAAATTTTTATATTGAATGTATTACACATCAAAAATTTCAGATGATAATAAATTTTCTTACGGCAGCATTGCACTCTATGGAATCATTTTTCTCACAGTAGCATTGCACTCCAGTTGAGGTATTTGAGTGTAATGACCCGCCTTTAAATCTACCCTAACCTTTTTCAGCAACTTTGAGTGAGATAGTTTGTTTTTGCACGCGCGCATCTCTTTACAGAAATAATATGTAAACCATACAATGCCCCTCCAATTTTAGCATCAGCACTTGTTTGATTCGAGCGGCAGCCAGCCCAAAGGATGTGATGAGTTATGCCCTTCTCCATAAATGAATTATATAATCCACGTGAAACACAACCATCAACTTTCTCAAAAGCCTCAAAGGAAGGAGGGGGCATGTATCTCGGCTTACGGTCAAGTAATAAATCAACTGCCTTCAGACCGGTACCACTATGGCACGTGTCCATATATACTTCTAATAACACGTTTTGCGGCAACTGAATGAAAAGGTCATGCAACTCATCGTCCAAAATAATATAATTTGGGTCCCACACATTGCCCTTCTGAGCCAGGTCATGCGGGCAAAATGCCTCATCTGCTCGGTCGGGCTCATCGCCACTTATATCAGGTACTTGAATTATAACCATGAAGTAATTTAAATTTTAAAAATCTACTAAAAAAATATTTTTTTAGTAAATAAATTTTTGGAAATATCAAAATCGCATAACATTATTGGTGCTATTACAAACCATGTTTTTTCAAATATTTATAAAAATATTAAGCAAATACAAAAAAACAAATATATAATTCCTAATTTTAATAGGTCAGCACCAAAATTTTTATTGTTTCTTATTCTTTCTAAAAATTAAGAAATACACTGATATCAACAGCATTATCATAATCACTATAATTAGTAACCATAGAAACTCTTCTGGTTTTGGACAATCGCCCGGACAAGTTTTATAATCCTCACCATTATCGCAATATCCATCGCCACAAACTATGCAATCCTGTGGACAATTTTCCTTTGTTTCTCCTGCTTCGCATATTTTATTTCCACATTCAATCTTTGCTTCAACTGAAACCGAAGTTTGCTCTGATGAAATATATCCTTCTTTACTTGCTTTTAATGCCATTGTTTGCATTGCAGTAATTTCAACTTCTCCTTTTTCATCTGTTGTATATTCCTTTCCAGCAACATCAACCCTTGCATTTGCAACAGGTTTATTGTTTTCATCAGTCACTTTTACAATTACTTTGTCTCCTTCATTCACGCGATTTGGCGCAGTAATTTTTAAGGTCCCACTCACCTTAACATCAAAAACTAAACTTGAATTCTTATAATTTTCTTTTGTTGCAGAAGCAACTAATTTTGTTTGTATAACATTTATTTCTTTTTCAACAATTCCTTGAGCATTTGTTTTTAATTTTTCTCCATAAACTTCAACTTCTGTATCTTTAACAGCATTTCCTTTTTCATCCGTGACTCTAAATTTAAATTTCTCACCATAATTCTCTCCTGAAATCTTTGTAATATTTAATTTTCCAGCATAAACTTTTATTGTTTTTGTCAAATTTTTGTATCCTGCTTTACTTATTATTATTTTTCCTTGTCCATATTCTGGAAGATTAATAGTTACGGTTCCATTAATATTGGCTATTGCTTTTTTGCTTGTTTTATTTCCCACAATTGCGATAACATCTGCGCCACTTGCATTTTTTCCTAAATTAAAGGTAATTATTAGACCTTTTATCTCCTCAGGAACTTCATTCGAAAATTCTTTAAGTATTGTAGTTGTTGCATTTGTATCAGTGGGTTGTGCATAATTAATTTCTCTTGTGCCCCCTCCAGAGTTAGAACTCATATGACAAGTATGGCTACTACAATAATATCCTGAAGAACATTCACTATTATCTTTACAATATCCTGAAGCAGTAACACAACTATGATTTATTGCAATTTGCCAGTATTCGCATGATATGTTTTGACATGTATGATTTAAACATATCTGATCAAAATTACAATTATCCACATTTTCACAATATCCATATCTTAAAACACAACTATGATTTATTGCAATTTGCCAGTATTCGCATGATATGTTTTGACATGTATGATTTAAACATATCTGATCATCGGCACATTGAGAATTATTTTCACAATAATTTTGAACTGGCAAGCATGTTTCATTAATACATTTTTCACCATAAGCACAATCAGAATCAGAATAACAATTCTGTAAAATTGTGAAGTTGTTTGATTCTGTGTATATGTTTCTACAGTCACCATTATATCCGCCATAGTATAATATAAGTTTATATTGTCCTGGTTCTATAGGAACGAGCGTCCATCGGTCGTATGTTTGATTGCCACAGGTTAAGTTTTTTTCATGAATCCAATGATGTTTCGGATTCCAAATCCATGAAGAATTGACCGGAACATTTCTACAAGTTGGCCAATAGTTAAGACATTCACCTAAAATGTGTGTTATTTTGTTGTTATGACATACTGGGGGATTATTTCTACAATGTTTTATTAATATTTCTTTCCAACTTCCATTTTCAAATTTAAACACGTTAAAAGGAAATGAAAAAAGATGTCTAACAAATGTATAACCTGAACCATTGTTTCCGATAATACTTATATTTATAGGCTCTTCTACTTTATATTCTTTTTTATCCGTTTTTATAAATATAGGAAAATCAAAAGTTAATGTTGCAATGTTATTGGTTTCATTTGTTTCGTTTATTAAATTACTATAATCTACTCGCAATATCATTATCACTTTTCCATATCTCATAGTCCAATCGAATGTCCAATTTTTTTCAGAATTTGCAGATATGTTAACTTTGGAAAAGGGTGCATTAATCATTCCAACTTTAATAACACCTGCCTGTACATCACTTGTATCAACCTCTCCAGTATTTTTTACAGTAGCAATTACTGTAATATTATCACCAACACTTGCGTTTTTCGGGTAATAATCAATTTCAGCAACAAGATCTGGCAAAGCATACGCCAAATTAATAAGTATGTAAAAAACTATTATTCCTAATAAAGTTACGCGCAAATTTATCATTTTTGTTTGCCAAAAATTTTATTTTAAAAATTAAAAATAGAAAAAGATAAAAATATAAAGGTTTAGTTTTTGATTTATATACATGCTCCATCTTTATCTGCTATACAAACATCATCTACATAAAAAAAAGAACACCAGCAGCAACTATGACTTCTAAATTGTAATTCAATTGTATGATTTTCACGACCGTTCAATGACACATGATGATATTGCCAGTTATCATTTGGTTCTGTACATCTATTCCCCTGTCCTCCGTTGCAATTTCCGGGCGGACATTCTAATCCATAATATCCAGAATAGGCTCCATTCCCTTTTGCATAAATAATCTCTCCAGTATTTAAGTCTTTTATAGTGACCTTTACTTGGCTTTGCCACTGACTTCCTGTTTGAATCATTGTAAAAAAGTCAACATAAATTCCGCCTGTAATATTATAATTAGGCACTTTTATTTGCTTTGTCAATATTGCATCTTCTGGGCAGTACCAACCCGTTGCACACAAGGAATTAGAATAACTTCCAGTCCATGCAGCATTTCCAACTGCAGCATAATTGCCGCTTCTGACTAGTCCTGGTTTAGAGGAAATGTTTACTATAGTTACCCAATTTGGATAACAGCCATCACCGCCAACATTCCAACCAGTTAAATTACCTGTTTCAAATCCGTTGTTTATTGGTTGCGATATAGATGTAATAGTTACATTATCAACATACGCCCAGCTATTATATGCGGTGTCATACCTGTTAGAGACCTCAAAATATATCTGTATTTTCTGCCCAGCATACGGAGTTAGATTATACTTTACATTCGTCCAGCCAGTATCTTCAAGTCCATTGCCCCCCAAGCAGCGATTTACTGGTGTAGCAAGTACATTGCCGTTTTCATCTTTTATATACATAGTAAAGAAATCATAGTTGCAGTAATCATATGAATAAAATCTATAATAGAAAGATAACTCGCTCTCTTTACCTAAAGGCAATTCTATTGTCTGATAAATATAATCATATCCATTTGCTACATTGTTATGATCTCTAAAACCAATCAGTGCGGAATATTTGCCTATGTATGGAACTTGTGTATCAACTTTATGATCACCCGGACCACCAGCTGTCCACCCTGTAAAATCTCCGGTTTCAAATCCGCCATTATTGATAATAGGAATAGGAGTTGAAAATAATACTTTATTGCCTTTCCTAATTTCCATACTTTTTGCACCATTCACATAAGGGATAGTGAAAGTTATAGATGTATCATTATATTTTTTCGGAGGATCCCCCATTGCAACAAATGAAACTCCAAAACTTTTGGTGTATAACACCTCTCTTCTGTTATTTTTAAGTACAATCGAATAATCCCCTCTAGGAACATCTGCAATTTGTCCATCCTTCAAAATTTCTACATTTTTAAATGACCCTGTTCCATCCTTTCTTACAACAAAACTTACCTTTAAATAATTGCCGTCTTTTTGATTTGTACTTTTAGTCACACATTTACTTGCTCCTACTCCACTTGCTCCATTATATGTTGCCAACGGAGGTATCGCCACGAAGCCATGATTCCCACATAACACTTTATGAAGATGGGATACTGATGAAGATGAATAGTCGCTCAAAGGAAGATCGCCCGCACTCATTATGGAAAATCTGTCGTCACTAAATCTATAACCCAAACATTCAAAAGAAGACCCATTACATCCTCCTTTTCCACATATATATCCCTTCCCATCTTCGGTCAGCAAGCTACTATTTTTATTTCCATATAAATTTAATTGTGCACAACTACACTTTGACGCGCAATTAAGTCCCTTACAATAATTATTAGCAAGAGCATAGGAGGTTAGAGAGATGCATCTCCAATCAGAATCCGGACTATGTTTATTTGGTGCGTTGGGATTATAAAATGGATAATTAGAATCAGTATTACAAGGATTTGATGGAAGATAATAATAAAAATACGTAGGAGAAGTAGTTGTAGGATGATAACAAACACCTTGTATACAGTGGTACGCACCATTTGCTGAACAATTGCATACATCATTCAGAGTACATCCAACATTATTTGGACAACTACCTAAACCTGCTTGAAGAAGATCATTATTTTCTTGAGTCCAGCCACTGTCAGAAAAATTATATTCATCACATAACATATAGGTATGTCCTAATTCATGAGAACTTAGAGCTGGATCGTTATAATATACTATTGCAGTATCGTAATGAATATCATAAGGAAGCTGTGTATATCCTCCCACACCACAATTATTTTCCATATCGTAAGTTGTTAATCCAATATATCTATCCCCTCTTACGCCATTATTTAAGGCCCAATTTTTAATTCCTTCAAGAACATGGTTTATATTATTTGTATTCCATGCATCACATATCTGTTGACCAGTTATATCAGGACTTCCATTTACTATTTTTATCTCAACTTTCATTCCGCAAGCATTAAGTCCGGATTTCTCCAAAAAGTAGTTTGCATGTTGTTGGACGGTGTTATTAAAATTAGCAATATTGTCATCCCACGCAACCCTCACAAATACTAATTGGATGGTTTTAAACGCATAAACTTCACCTTCTGGCACACCTATTGCGACAACGCCATCTGAAATTGCTGGTGAAGAAGTATATATATCGTTTTCTATCCATCCAACATTCGGGGTTGCGTAGCTCCAGTTCAGTGTACCTTCTAATGCGTTTAATGCATAAAATTTATTATTCTCTGCCAAAAAGAATACCTTACCATCTGCAACTGCTGGAGCCGATTGGATAGCGTCACCAACAGGATATGTCCATGCAACAGAATAGTTTGTTAAATTTATGGCATAAAAGTTTCCATAAGTGCTACTACTTCTTATTCCTGTTCCAATAAATACTCTATCTTTCCAAACTGCTGGAGCCATCTTTGAAGCAATGTATTCTCCATTTAGATAAGTTTTATTATACTGGAATATATTTGTCGTGTTCACAAAATATACATATCCCTTGTCAGTTCCAAAAATCAATTTATCATTTATAAGCACTGGCGGGGACAGACCAACAGACCCACATCCTTCTTCTGTTACCGTAAAATTCCATTCTATATTTCCATTTGATAAATTTATAGCGCTCATTTTGCATCTATAAATTTCCGTATAAGCTATTCCAGCTACAGATATTGCAGGATTTATTGTCTTAGCCGAGAAATAAGAAAAATTCTTTTCAAATGTTTTATCGCCATTAGACGCATTCAGTAGATAAAGCGTATCATTTGTATTTCCATCTCTATGGCACCTAAAAATAACTTTGTTATTTGCTACTGTAAGAAAACTCGCTGTTCTTCCGTTACCTGTAAAATTCCACAATTGGCCTCCGTTTGATAAATTTAGCGCGTAAATCTTACAATCGCCTGTACCAACATATATAGTATCACCTACAACTGCCGGAGTGAATGAAAAATAGAAGATAATGCCGCCCGAGCTATAACTCCATGCCAAGTTTGAGATAGATTTATTCCAGATCTTACTGCCATTGGACTCACTAAGTGCATAAATCTGATTATCCTTTACGGATGTAATAATAACTTTTCCATCAGTTATCACGGGCGAAGAATGACTCAGTGTTGCACTAAAATTCCATATGGTGTGATTTTTTCCGGGCGCGCTACTTGTTTCAATATAACCAGTCTGTTGAGTATCATGATGAAACATTGGCCAATCAGCACTTACAGACATAGCCAAACCAATACTCAAAAGCACAATCACTCCTATCTTAAATATAAAATTTTTATCTGTCATTTTAAAATTTTTATTTTTGTTATTTTTACATTTATTTTTTGTTATTTTCATCGCTTACATTTATACTCTCTACATCTCTCGGCACCTCAATCATATTATCAGGTATAGGCGGCATTTCTATAACCTCTGGAACTTTCTCTTCTACTAAACCTGCAATTGATATATCCTCTGTGACTATGCCTTTTTCATTAAAGCATAATCCATGTGTTATTTTGCCCTTTTTATCCAACACCTTAACACAATTTCCTATTGTTTTATTTACGATTTCCAGGTCGTGTTTGGATGTACCTTGTTTGATAGACACATGTTGCAATATTTTTTCTGAACTAACTTTTATGCCCTTCACATTCATGTCGCCTTTTTTATCTGAAAGGTCAACCGATGGTTTTTTTGGCAAATCAGGAATACCCTCAATTTTTATAGTGCCCCCACCAGTATGTAGATATGGGCCGTCCATATATTCTTTTAATTCATCGAGCACTTCAACTGGCAATCCCTCAGGTAATTCAACTGGCACATCCACAGTTTTTCCGGAAGTATTTTTATTTATCAAGCCATCTTGGGTACTCCCGAAGCCAATAATAATTCCAAAACCCACAAAGACTATAACTATCATCACAGATAGTCCAACTTTTTTTAAATTATTATGTTGCATTTTCTTGTTTTGTTTAATATTTTATTTTTGATTATTTTTTTAAATTTTTAATCGGTGCTCATCCCTTTAAATTGGGATAATTAATTTGTGAGATATTTTTTAAAAATCTGCTTAAAAATTATATTTTTAAGCAAATAAATTTTTTGAAATATCATTTAAAAATCCAAAAGATTTTTAAAGATTGAAAACTCATAGTTTTCAGTAAAATTAAATATTATAATATTTATAAATTTAATTTTACATGACTATCGGCTATTGACCGAATTAAATGTCATTAATTTATTTACTTTCTTTCCTATATTATTTATATGAATGCAAGCATAAATAATATAAATGAAAGAGATGCAATAATACTTGGTGTGATAAA
>Ga0210050_1002865_pt1 | contig 15918 bp, 13 predicted proteins | sample CryGey132114_all_FD_185463 | JGI IMG/M metagenome (GOLD analysis project Ga0210050, IMG submission 185463) | Groundwater microbial communities from aquifer - Crystal Geyser CG22_combo_CG10-13_8/21/14_all (SPAdes) (version 2) | ecosystem: Environmental > Aquatic > Deep subsurface > Groundwater ...
AGTTTTTTGCCCTTGATCGGATTGACGTTCAGATCGTTGTCGCGGCTGTGGATGCCGATGATCATGCCTTCATACAGCTTTTCACCGGGCACGACGAACATGCGGCCGCGATCTTCCAGATTCCACAAGGCATAGGCCACTGCTTCGCCGTCTTCCGCAGAAATCAGCACGCCGTTGTGGCGTCCCGGCAGGTCCGGCTTGACCGGGCCATAGTCGTCGAATACGTGGCTGATGAGTCCGGTGCCGCGCGTCATGGTCATGAAGTCGGATTGGAATCCGATCAGGCCGCGCGCCGGAATGTGATACTCCAGACGGGTGCGACCATGGCCGTCCGATTCCATGTTGGTCAGCTCGCCGCGGCGGCGGCCGATTTCTTCCATCACCGCCCCCTGGTTGGCATCTTCCAGATCGATACTCAAGTTCTCATATGGCTCGCATTTTTCGCCGTTGATTTCCTTATACACCACGCGCGGTTTGCCCACCGCCAGCTCGAATCCTTCGCGGCGCATGTTTTCCAGCAGGATGGTCAGGTGCAATTCGCCGCGGCCGGAGACACGAAACACATCGGCATCAGCCGTGTCTTCGACTTTCAACGCCACGTTGGTCAGCAATTCTTTGCTCAGGCGGTCGCGGATCTGGCGGCTGGAAACGAACTTGCCTTCGGTGCCCGCCAGCGGCGAGCTGTTGACCATAAAGTCCATGGTCAGCGTCGGCTCGTCCACCCCCAGAACCGGCAGGCCCACCGGATTATCCCTGTCGCAAATGGTGACGCCGATGCCGATCTCGTCCAGGCCGGAGATGATAATGATGTCGCCCGCCTCGGCGCTCTCCACTGGTATCCGCTCCAGACCCTGGAAGCCGAGCACCTGATTGATGCGGCCGGAACTGATCTGCTTGTCATGGTTCATCACCACCACTTGCTGGCCGGGCTTGATGCGCCCGTTGAGCACGCGACCAATGCCGAGGCGTCCGGTAAATGTTGAATAATCCAGCGCGGCCAGTTGCAGTTGCAGCGGCGCATCCGGATCGCCCGGCGGGGTTGGCACATGTTTCAATACGGTCTCGAACAGCGGCTTCATATCGGAAGCGGATCCACCGTGCGACGGGGCATCTTTTAAATCCAGGCAGGCCCAGCCGTTCAGGCCGGATGCATAGATCACATGGAAATCGAGCTGCTCATCGTTGGCACCCAACTTATCGAACAGATCGAACGTCTGGTTCAGCACCCAGTCCGGACGCGCGCCGGGACGGTCGATCTTGTTGATCACGACGATGGGCTTCAAGCCCAGCGCCAGTGCTTTCTTGGTCACGAAGCGGGTCTGCGGCATCGGGCCTTCCACCGCATCCACCAGCAGCAGCACGCCGTTCACCATCCCCAGCACGCGCTCCACCTCGCCGCCGAAGTCGGCGTGCCCCGGTGTGTCGACGATGTTGATGTGGGTACCGTTATATTCGACGGCGGTGTTCTTCGCCAGAATGGTGATGCCGCGCTCTTTTTCCAGATCGTTGTTGTCCATCACCCGCTCGTCCATCTTCTGGTTGAGTCGGAAGGTGCCGCTTTGTCTCAAAAGTTGGTCAACCAGCGTGGTCTTGCCGTGGTCAACGTGGGCGATGATGGCGATGTTGCGAAGTGCGCGGGACATGAAGTGCTACCTGAGTGGAATTCAAAGGGCGCGCATTCTAGCACAAGGCAGGCATCAGAACTGTGAATTCTCCCGGCGGAGCGGACTTCCTGGTCCGGACTACGCCGCGAAAATATCCGTGTGAAATCAGTATTCGGTCAAACCCAGACCGTAGAACGGCGGCCTGCGCCGGTTCAGCCACTCCAGCATGATCAATTCGGCATCGGTGTGATTGACGACCTTGGCATTCACCATGGACGGCATGCCCTTGTCGTGATGGATGTAGATGGGATGATCGTGGTGTGTGGTGGTGATACGCTCCACCCGACCCGGCTCCGCCCCGGGCTCGACTTCGGCCGTGCCGTAGCAGAGACAGAAATACACTTTTTTCGGCTCGGCCTCGATATAGCAGGCGGTGCCGCGAATGCCGATGGCGGCGGTCGGCACCACCAGCCGTTTTTCGCCCCGCTCGAACACCGAAAGTATCCGGCCGCTGACGACGCGGAAAAACTCCTTCGCCGCCTCCTTGCCAAACAGCACCACGCTGTTGCCGCGTTGCAGGAAGGCATTGCCGTCTATTACATAAATAGCCTCGCTGTCCACACCGGTCGTGACCTTGTCGCCCGGCAGCACGGGCTGCCCTTCCCGCGCGAATTTGCCGTTGATGCGGACCTCGCCCCTGATCTTGTGCATGCCCTGCACCACAGGATAGTTTCCGGCAGCCAGCGCATTGCGGATCAGACCGGGAATGCCCGCCCCGGACAACAACCCCAAGGCAGTCAGTTGTTTCAGCAGACGACGGCGTGATCTGTTCATTGCATGTCCCTCCCGAGTGGGTGCAGAGATTTTTATGGTGTCGCGAGTTCACTCCTGTAGGAGCCCGATTCATCGGGCGAAGGGAATATATGGAGATGCTATCGCCCGATGAATCGGGCTCCTACAGGGGCGCGTTTTACCAGACAGGCAAACATGGCCTGCAACTAATATTACGTTTCTGCTAACCCTTGCCCATCTCCAGCATCAGTTGGTTGATGCGTTTAACGAAAGCGGCCGGATCATCGAGTTGGCCGCCCTCGGCGAGCTGGGCCTGGTCGAACAGCACCGCAGCCCAGTCGTCGAAACGTTTTTCCTCGGACTTGAGCCGCAACACCACCGGATGTTTCGGGTTGATTTCGAGGATGGGCTGCGAGTCCGGCACTTTTTGTCCGGCCGCCTTGAGCATGCGCGCCAGATTGCCGCTCGGGTCGTGCTCATCCGCCACCAGACAGGCCGGAGAGTCGGTCAATCGATGGGTGACGCGCACTTCCTTCACCCGCCCACCGAGACTGGCCTTGATCTTCTCAACCAGCGGCTTGAATTCGTCGGCCTCTTGTTCCTGCGCTTTCTTCTCGGCTTCGTCCTCCAGCTTGCCCAGATCGAGATCGCCCTTGGCCACCGAAGCCAACTGCTTGCCGTCGAATTCGGTGAGGTAACTCAGCATCCACTCGTCCACGCGCTCCGAGAACAGCAGCACTTCAATGCCTTTCTTGCGGAACACTTCCAGATGCGGGCTGTTCTTCGCCGCATTGAAGGTCTCGGCGCTGACGTAATAGATCTTGTCCTGCCCTTCCTTCATGCGCGCGATATAGTCGGCGAAAGACACCGTCTCATCCGCTGTGTCACTATGGGTCGTGGCGAAACGCAGCAAACCGGCGATCTTGTCCTTGTTGGCGAAGTCTTCCCCCACGCCCTCCTTCAGCACGCGACCAAATTCGTTCCAGAAGGTGGTGTATTTCTCCGGCTCCTTCTCTGCCATGTCGGCCAGCAAGCCCAGCACCTTGCCGGTGCAGCCCTTGCGGATCGCCTCGATATCCTTCGATTCCTGCAATATCTCGCGCGAGACGTTGAGCGGCAGATCGGCCGAATCGACCACCCCGCGCACGAAACGCAGATACAGCGGCATCAGTTGTTCGGCATCGTCCATGATAAATACGCGGCGCACGTACAGCTTGATGCCGTGGCGCGCGTTACGGTCCCACAAATCGAACGGCGCGTGCTTGGGGATATACAACAACTGGGTATATTCCTGCCGCCCCTCGACCCGCGCGTGGCTCCACGCCAACGGTTCGTCGTAGTCGTGGCCGACGTGCTTATAGAATTCCTTGTATTCGTCTTCGCTGATGTCGTTCTTGCTGCGTGCCCACAGTGCCGAGGCCTGATTGACTGTTTCATCTTCGTCGCTGATTTGCTGCACGCCGTCTTTCCATTCTTCTTTTTTCATCAGGATGGGCTGCACGATGTGGTTGGAATATTTGCGAATGATCTCGCGCAGCTTGTAACCGGCCAGCAGATCATCCTGCCCTTCACGCAGATGCAGGGTGATCTCGGTGCCGCGCGCCGGTTTGTTCACCATCTCAATGTCGAACTCACCGCCGCCATCCGATTCCCAGCGCACACCCTGGTCGGGATGTTCACCGGCGCGGCGGGTCAGCACCACCACTTTGTCCGCCACGATGAAGGCAGAATAGAAACCAACGCCGAATTGCCCGATCAGATTCGCATCTTTCTGCTGGTCGCCGGACAGGCTGGAGAAGAACTCGCGTGTACCGGATTTGGCAATGGTGCCGAGGTTGCTGATGACTTCATCGCGGTTCATGCCGATACCGTTGTCGCCGATGGTCAGCGTGCGCGCTGTCTTGTCATAGGCGATGCGGATCGCCAGTTCAGAGTCATCCTCGAACAGCGCCGCGTTGTGCAGGCCCTCGAAACGCAATTTGTCGCAGGCATCAGACGCGTTGGAAACCAGTTCGCGCAGAAATATCTCGCGGTTGGAATACAGCGAATGGATCATCAGCTGCAGCAGCTGTTTGACCTCGGTCTGAAATCCCATGGTTTCGCGGTTGGCAGTGGTACTGGCAGTCATTATTCCTCCGTGTGTATAAAAAATAAGGCGGGTGCTTCAATGGGGACGATGCGCCGGATTTCAAGCGCGAGAAATATCTGGCTATTCTGCCGTCGATCCGTATAATGCGCCCCTTGCCGCTCACAGGGCGGCATTGAGTTCATCGTTTTCTGACCCTCTGCATCTGCTTTTCATGGATGCGTCAAGCTTCACCGGTTAGCGACGATGTTTGTTTGCGCCGGTAGCGGTTTTATCCCCCTACTGAATTTCATTGTGCGGCCTGATGCCGCGCATGCGCTGTGTCTTAATAAAAATCAAGGAATCACTATGTCTGAAAATATCATTGCAACGACGGCTCCCGCAGTCACTGAAGCCGTTGCCACTTTTGCCTCCCTGAACCTGGCCCCGGCAATCCTGAAAGCGGTCGAAGAATCCGGCTATACCGTGCCAACCCCGATTCAGGCGCAAGCCATCCCCGCCGCGCTGGCCGGACAGGACCTGATGGCCTCCGCCCAGACCGGCACCGGCAAAACCGCCGCCTTCATCCTGCCCGCCTTGCAAAAACTGTCGGTCGAATCCGCCGTGCGCAGCAAAGGCCCGCGCATTCTGGTGCTGACCCCGACCCGCGAACTGGCGCAGCAAGTTTCCGACGCCGCCAGCAAATACGGCAAGAACATGCGCATCAAGGTGGTGAGCATCCTCGGTGGCATGCCCTACCCGCTGCAAAACAAATTGCTCTCCGGTTTCGTGGATATCCTGGTCGCCACGCCGGGCCGTCTGATCGACCACATCGAGCGCGGCCGCATCGATTTCTCGCGCCTGGAAATGCTGGTGCTGGACGAAGCCGACCGCATGCTGGACATGGGCTTCATCGACGACGTGGAGCGCATCGCCGCCGCCACCCCCAAGACCCGCCAGACCCTGCTGTTCTCCGCCACGCTGGACGGCGCGATCGGCAACCTGGGACAGCGTCTGCTGAAATCGCCGCAACGCATCAGCGTCGCCGCCACCAAGGCGCGCCACGAAAACATCGAACAGAAACTGATGTACACGGACGACATGGCGCACAAGAATCGCCTGCTCGACCACATCCTGCGCGATGTCGATCTGAACCAGGCCATAGTCTTCACCGCCACCAAGCGCGATGCCGACATGCTGGCCGATAGCCTGTCCGCACAAGGCCATGCCGCCGCCGCCCTGCACGGCGACATGAACCAGCGCGAACGCAACCGCACCCTGGTCAACCTGCGCCGCGGCAACGTGCGCGTTCTGGTCGCCACCGACGTCGCCGCGCGCGGTATCGACGTGCCCGGCATCAGCCACGTCATCAACTTCGACTTGCCCAAGTTCGCCGAAGACTACGTGCACCGCATCGGACGCACCGGACGCGCGGGTGCCTCCGGCATCGCCGTGTCGTTCGCCTCCAACCGCGACGCGGGCACGGTGCGCAATATCGAGCGCTACACCGGCCAGACCATCCAACCCCATACCATCGAGGGCATGGAGCCGAAGTTCAAGCCGCGTCCCGCCTCCAGCGGTCGTGGCACGGGTGCTCCGCGCGGTAATGGCGCGCCCCGTGGCAACGGCGCACCTCGTGGCGCAAGCAATGGCCCGCGCCATCACGCCCCGGACAGCCGGCATGGCTTCGCGCATGACGAACGCGGCGGCCAGCGCCGCGAAGGCCAGTCGCACAACCGCTTCGGCAACGACGCGCGCCCGCGCAGCACCGGCGAGGTGAACGGCAATCGCGCACCGGCGCCGTTCAGCGCCAACCGCCGTCCACAAGGCACCAGCTTTTCGCTGGGACGCGGCCACAACAGCGGCAATAAAAGCTAAGCCCCGCATCTGGGCATAGTAAAAAAGGCACGCCATCGGCGTGCCTTTTTTGTTGTGCTGTATCTGCCTATCTAATATCCTCGCGCTCCGCGCTTTGGAATCTTCATTATGTCGATCAGCATCAAAACACCGCAGGAAATCGAAAAAATGCGTATCGCCGGCCGTCTGGCCGGAGAAGTGCTGGATTACATCGCGCCTTTCGTGCAGGCGGGTGTCACCACGGATGAGCTGGATAAACTCTGCCACGATTACATGGTGGACGTGCAGGGCTGCATTCCGGCACCGCTCAACTATGCGCCTGGCGGTCATACGCCCTATCCGAAATCCATCTGCACCTCGATCAACCACCAAGTATGCCACGGCGTGCCGAGCGACAAGAAATTGAAAAACGGTGACATCGTCAATCTCGACATCACCACGATCAAGGATGGCTGGCACGGCGACACCAGCCGCATGTATTACGTCGGCGAACCTTCCATCCAGGCCAAACGTCTGTGTGAAAAAACCTATGAGGCGATGTGGCGCGGCATTCGCACGGTGCGTGCAGGTGCCTATCTGGGCGACATCGGCCATGCCATCCAAACTTTTGCGGAAAGTCTCGGTTACGGCGTAGTGCGCGAGTTCTGCGGCCACGGCATCGGACGCAAATTCCACGAAGAACCGCAGGTACTGCATTACGGCAAGCCCGGTACCGGCATCAAACTGGAAGCAGGCATGATCTTCACCATCGAACCGATGATCAACGCGGGCAAGGCGGGAATCAAGCAGTTGGGCGACGGCTGGACCGTGGTCACCAAGGACCACAGCCTGTCCGCGCAGTGGGAGCACACCATTCTGGTCACGGCGGACGGTTTCGAGGTGCTGACACTTTCCGCCGGATCGCCGCCCATCCCCGACTGATGGGCACCTGATGTCTGTCGTACCCATCAAGGAAAGCCTGCGCCGCGCGCGCCAGGCACTGCTCGAACGCTATGCGGAGAAACCGAATCCCGCCCGCTATTTGCGCGACCACACCAGCGTCATCGATGACCACTTGCGCCGGCTCTGGCGCGCCTCCGGACTGCCCGGCGATCTGGCGCTGGTGGCTGTCGGCGGTTATGGCCGCGCCGAGCTGTATCCGCGCTCCGATGTTGATCTGCTGATTCTGCTGCCGCAGGAGGCGGATGGCGCCCTGCAGAACCGCTTGCAGGCACTGGTCGGCCAGTGGTGGGACACGGGGCTGGAGGTCGGCCACAGCGTGCGCACCGTGGCCGAATGCGTCGAAGCCAGCAGCGACGTCACGGTGCAGACCAACTTGCTCGAGGCACGCCTGATCGACGGTTCGCGCAGTCTGTTCGATGCGCTGCAGGAGGCCATGCAGACGCGTCTGGATGTGCGCGCTTTCTATCTCGCCAAACAGCAGGAACAAAGCGAGCGCTACAAGCGCTATACCGATATCGATTTCAATCTGGAACCGAATCTGAAAGAAAGTCCCGGCGGTCTGCGCGACCTGCATAGCGTGCTGTGGATCGCGCGTGCCGCCGGCCTGGGACACACCTGGCAGACGCTGGCACAAAACGGTCTGCTCTCGGCAAGCGAGGCACACCAGGCACAGCGCCATCAGCGCCTGTTGCAGGATATGCGCATCCGTCTGCACCAACTGTGCGGCCGCCACGACGACCGCATGGTATTCGACTACCAGCAGCAACTGGCGCAACAACTGCATATCGATGCGACCCCGCAGCTGCGCGCCAGCGAGCGCATGATGCGGCGTTATTACCGCACCAAGCGCGAGATCCAACTCCTGAACGATGTGTTGATGCAGACCCTGCGCGCGCGTTTGTTCCCGCAGGCCGAAACGCGCACCCTGAACGGCCGTTTCATCGCGCGCGGCGACAAGCTGGGCGCAATCGACGACCAACTGTTCGAGCGGACACCCAGCGCCATCCTGGAAAGTTTTTTGCTGCTGCAACAGCATCCGGAGCTGACCGGCTTTTCAGCCGCCACCGTGCGCGCCCTGTGGCGCGCGCGCAGGCTGATCGATCCCGCATTTCGCGCCGATCCGGCCAACCGCGAACTGTTCATGCATCTCTTCCGGCACGGCCAGGGTCTGACCCACGGTCTGCGCCGCATGAACCAGATGGACATTCTGGGGCGTTACCTGCCGGCTTTCGGCCGTATCGTGGGACAGATGCAGCACGACCTGTTCCATGTCTATACCGTGGACGAACATATCCTGATGGTGGTGCGCAATCTGCGACGCGCATCGTTGCCCGAATATGCGCACGAGTTTCCCCTGAGCAGCCGCCTGATCGGCCAGTTTGAAAATCCACACCTGCTGCTTCTGGCCGGCCTGTTTCATGACATCGCAAAAGGACGCGGCGGCGACCATTCCCTGTTGGGGCAACGCGACGCGTTACGTTTCTGCCATCAGCACGGCATCACCCCGGACGACACGGCGTTGATTGTGTGGCTGGTCCGGCATCATCTGTTGATGTCGGCCACCGCGCAAAAACAGGACTTGAGCGACCAGGACGTGATCGCCGCTTTCGCCGCGAACATCCCGGATGAGCGCCATCTGACCGCGCTGTATCTGCTGACCGTGGCCGATGTGCGCGGCACCAGCCCCAAAGTGTGGAACGCGTGGAAGGGCAAACTGCTGGAAGACCTGTATCAGGCGACGCGCCACTATCTGGCACACGGGCGGATCGCCGACCAGATCGGCGCGACGCAGCGCGAAGCTGCCGCCATGTTGAGCCTGTATGCGATCCAGCCGGAATCCTATCGCGCCTTCTGGGCGCAACTGGATGACGATTATTTCAACCAGCACGAGGCGCAAGAGATCGCCTGGCATACGCGCGTGCTGGCGCAACCGGCAAATCACGCACAGACCGTGATCAAGACCCGCCTCTCACGCATCGGCGAAGGACTGCAGGTGCTGATCTTCCAGCCAGACCAACCCTATCTGTTCGCCCGTATCTGCAATTTCTTCGCGCGCCTGAACTACAACATCATGGAAGCCAAGGTGCACACCACCCAACTCGGCTATGCCCTGGACAGCTTTCTGGTGATGGACGCCAACCATGACAAAACCGCCTATCGCGACGTGATGAACTACATCGAATACGCACTGGCCGAATACATCGGCAATGCCGAGACAATTCCGGAGCCGGCCTTTGGCCGCCAGAGTCGCCAGCTCAAGCATTTCCCCATCGCGCCCGAGGTGGATATCCGGCTGGACGAAAAAGGGCATTGCATCTTGTCACTGATCGCGGGTGACCGTCCCGGCCTGCTGGCGCGCATCGCCTATCTGCTGACCCGGCATCAGGTCACCATCCGCAGCGCCAAGATCAACACCCTGGGCGCGCGGGCGGAAGATACATTCTGGTTAACGTGCAAGGAGTTACCCGATTCTCACGCTATCCAGAGCCTGCGCGATGCGCTGCTCAGCCAGCTCAAATAGCAGCGCCAATCTGAAAAAATAGGCCAAATGGCATATTGACAAACGGCGATCATCCACAACCCCCAATCGAATCGGGGCTTACCGAAGAAAACACCCGCACCGACAATAGACACTTACAACAACTATATGTTTTATATAAGTTTATTTGACTGTTTAATTTTTGTGCAATAAATCGGAAATGCGATGATGGCGGGCTTTCCGTAGCACCTAACCGACTTCAATCCACAAAGTTATCCACAAGTTTTGTGGGTAAGAAAAAAATGCTTTGTGGACGGCAAGTTAGCGCGCGGACGGCACCCGATCAAACAGCCCACCTTGCTCAAACCGGTGCTGACAGGCTACAGTTCGCCCCTTGAAATTTTCACCCTGCGGAGTCCTTGTGTTCAATCTCATCGAAGCGGCCGGCTGGCCGATCTGGTTGCTTATCATCTCGTCGTTGATCGCGGTCACACTTATCGTCGAACGCCTCATCTACCTGCGCCGCCAGAACATTATTCCTGCCAAATTGCTGGACGAAGTGGTGCATGAATTAAAACAGCGCGGCGTCAGCCCGCAGATGCTGGATAGATTGTATGCCGGTTCGCCCCTGGGCAAGGTGTTCGCCGCCGGACTGAAAAATATCAAAAGCTCGCCGCAAGTGATGAAGGAATCGATCGAGGAAGCGGGTCGCGGTGCCAGCCACGAGATGGAGCGCTTCCTGACCACCCTTGGCACCATTGCGTCGATCAGTCCGCTGCTTGGCTTGTTCGGTACGGTAGTTGGCATGATCGAGATTTTCGGGGCGCAAAATGCCGGAGGCGCCGCACCGACCGAATTGGCACACGGCATTTCGGTGGCGCTGTACAACACCGCCTTCGGCCTGATCGTCGCCATTCCCAGCATGATCGCCTACCGCCACTTCCGCGCCTTGGTCGATTCGTTCACCATCGAGATGGAACAACAGGCAGTCAAACTGGTGGAGATCGTGCACGGTGAGCGCAAATGAATTTCCACCGCGGCCACGATCGTGAAACGCCGGAGATCAACCTGATTCCGATGATCGACGTGCTGCTGGTAATCCTCATCTTTCTGATGGTCACCACCAGTTACGGCAAGTTTTCAGAATTGCAGATCAACCTGCCGCAAGCCGCCGGGGCAGGCAGTTCAACCCCGGTCAGCAAACCGGTCGCGGTCGCGGTGGATGCCAATGAGCATTACGCCATTGACGGCAAACGCGTCACCTTCAAGAATTTGAATGAGTTCGCCCAGGCGCTGCGCAAAACCGCCGGTAGTGAGACCGATCCGGTCATCGTGATCAATGCCGATGCCAAAGCCACACATCAATCGGTGATCGCCATCATGGAAGCGGCGCGCCAGGCCGGCTTCGGCCGCATTACTTTCACCACTCGCTCGGACAAGTGAGGCGATGCGCGGCCTGCCCGATTACTGGTATCGCCTCGCTCCGCTGCATTGCCTGTTGTACCCGATCAGCCTGATTTTCCGCGCCCTTGTCGCCCTGCGCCGATTGGGCTACCGCCTGCACCTATTTCCCTCCGTCAAACTCCCGATACCGGTGATTGTGGTCGGCAATATCAGCGTCGGCGGCACCGGCAAGACGCCGCTCACCTTGAGTCTGGTGCAGCAGATGGTTGCCCAAGGCTGGCATCCCGCTGTCATCAGCCGCGGCTATGGCGGAACAGACGGGAAAATGCCGCGCGCGGTGCGGGTTGACGATTTGGCGCAGGAAGTGGGCGACGAGCCGCTGCTGATGGCACAACGCAAACTGTGTCCGGTCTGGATCGGACGCGACCGCCCGGCCTGTGCCCACGCCCTGCTGCGGGTACACCCTGAATGCGATGTCATCTTCAGCGACGACGGCTTGCAACATTACCGCCTGCAACGGGATGTGGAGATCGCCGTGGTCGATGGCACACGCCGCTTTGGCAACGGACTGATGCTGCCCGCCGGCCCGCTGCGCGAACCGATATCGCGCCTGCAACAAGTGGATGCGGTTGTCGTCAATGGCGGCGCAGCAAGGGATGGCGAATTCGCCATGCAACTGGCAGGAACCCATTTCTACAACTTGCTCAACCCGGACCTGATCAAAACAGCCGGCGATTTCACGGGACAACACTTGCATGCCATCGCAGGCATCGGTCATCCGCAGCGCTTCTTCGCCCTTCTGCAACAACTCGGCTTGCAATGCATCCCCCATGCCTTCCCGGACCACCATGTTTATACCCCGTCGGAGTTATCCTTCGCTGACACGGATGCGCTACTCATGACCGAAAAAGATGCGGTAAAATGCGGCGCATTCGCCAGCGAGAAGTATTGGGTTTTACGTGTGGACGCACAGGTCAGCCCGGCCCTCGCTCAACTCATCATCAAAAAGGTTGCACCATAATGGACGCCAAACTGCTCGATATTCTGGTTTGCCCGCTGTGCAAATCGCCGCTGATCTACCGCAAGGCCGAACAGGAGCTGGTGTGCAAGGCTGACCGTTTGGCCTTCGCCATCAAGGACGACATCCCGGTGATGCTGGCGGATGAAGCGCGCAGCATGACGGCGGAAGAAGTCGAAAAACTTTGATGCTGGCCTTCAAGGTCGTCATCCCCGCCCGCTTCGCCTCGACGCGCTTGCCGGGCAAGCCGCTGCTGGATATCGGCGGCAAACCGATGGTGATCCGCGTTGCCGAACAGGCGGCACAAAGCGGCGCAGAGCAGATCATCATCGCCACCGACCACCCCCCCATTCTCGCCATTGCTACCCAGCACGGTTTTCAAGCCTGCATGACGCGCGCCGATCACAGCAGCGGCACGGACCGCATCGCCGAAGTCGCCGCGCAGCAGGGCTGGAGCAACGACACCATCGTAGTCAATGTGCAGGGCGACGAGCCGCTGATTCCTCCCGCACTGATCCGTGCAGTCGCACAACATCTGCAAGACCATCCCGAGTGCGCCATCGCCACCGCTTGCCATCCCATCCACGATGAAGCGTTAATGCGCAACCCGAATGTGGTGAAAGCGGCACTGGATAAAAACGGCAATGCCCTCTACTTCAGCCGCGCCCCGATCCCCTGGCCGCGCGACGCTTATGCGCAAAATCGACCGCTCCCGCAGAATGTCGGTGTACTGCGCCATATCGGTCTCTACGCCTACCGTGCGGGCTTCCTGCACGCTTATGGCCAGCTTGCACCGGCCGCCATCGAACAGACGGAATCGCTGGAGCAACTGCGGGCGCTCTACCATGGTTACAAGATTGGGGTGGCAGTCACCGATCACGCACCACCCAGCGGGGTGGACACAGAACAGGATTTACAGGTTGTACGGGGTTTATTCAGAGCAGGTTAATCATAGATAAGGAGCGAACACCATGAAGTTGATTCTGTTAGGCGCACCCGGCGCAGGAAAAGGAACGCAAGCCACCTACATCAAGGAAAAATTTGGCATCCCGCAGATATCCACCGGCGACATGCTGCGCGCCGCCGTAAAAGCCGGCACGCCGTTGGGTGTAGCCGCAAAGAAGATCATGGATGCGGGCGGCTTGGTGTCGGACGACATCATCATCAATCTGGTGAAGGAACGCATCAAGGAGGCAGACTGCGCCAAGGGTTTCCTGTTCGACGGTTTCCCGCGCACCCTGCCACAAGCCGAGGCGATGAAGCAGGCAGGTGTCGCCATCGACTTCGTGGTCGAGGTGGATGTACCGGACAATGAGATCATCAAGCGCATGAGCGGTCGCCGGGTTCATACCGCATCCGGCCGCACCTACCACATCGTCTTCAATCCGCCCAAGGTTGCGGGCAAGGACGACATCACCGGCGAAGAACTGGTACAACGGCCGGATGACACTGAAGAAACAGTCCTCAAACGCCTCAACGTCTACCACGAGCAGACCAAGCCGCTGGTCAATTATTACACCGCATGGTTGAAATCGGGTGATGCGAAAGCGCCCAAGGTCGTGTGTGTGCCCGGTGTCGGCAGTGTGGAATCCATCCGCGACCAGGTGTTCAAGGTGCTCGGCGCATAAGTATGGCAAACAAGCCCGTGCTGACCCTGGAAGATGCGAAGCGCATCGCCGCCGCCGCCGAACAAGAAGCACACGCCAATGCCTGGAAAGTGACTGTCGCGGTGGTCGATGATGGCGGCCATTTGCTCTATCTGCAACGCGGCCACGACACGCAATTCGGCACCGTGGAAACCGCGATCATGAAAGCGCATGCCGCCGTTGCTTTCCAGCGGCCAACCAAGGCATCGGAAGATGCGGTATTGAGTGGCCGTCTGATCCATCTCGCCCTGCCCGGCGTGATTCCTGCGGAAGGTGGCGTGCCCTTGTTGCGCGACGGCATCGTCATCGGCGGCCTTGGCATCAGTGGCGTGCGTTCAATACAGGATGGTCAGGTCGCCCAGGCCGGCGCAAACACGCTCTGACTGCAGCACGTCAAACGCGCAGGTAAGTTCCATAAAATGGGCGGGATCTTTGCGGATGCCGCCCATTTTTTTCGTCAGGCCGATGTGATCAGGCCGGGACGCGATAGTGATCCTGCGTCATGTTGTCCACCCCGCACGGCAACGCCTCGATCCAGTTCAGGAACTCGTTCACCATCTTCTTGCCCTTGAACATGCGGCCATGCTGCGGCACGATCATTTCCACGTCCATGCCGCGCACCATGTTGACCCAATAGCGGCAGATCTTGTTGGAGATCATGTAGCGCCGGTGAAAGCCTTCCATGTACTGGATGTGCGACTTGAAATCCTCCACCGGCGCGCCCGCTGCATCGTGCGCAACGAGGGAGGCGCCCATGTCGCCGGAAAACAGGATCTTGCTGACCGGATCATAGAACTGGAAATTTCCTTCGGAATGCATGAAGTGCGCCGGAATCGCCTTGATCGCGGATTGCCCGAGCGGCAATGACATCCCCTCGTCCGGAATGCCCTGAACCCTGCCCACCGCGTTGCCGACACTGCAGAAGTGCGGCACAAAACGCACCCACAGCTTGGAAATCATCACCTTGCATTCAGAGTGGATCATCCACTTGTTGACCGAGGCGATGATGTCCGGGTCGGCATGCGAGGCCAGAATGTATTCCAGATTCTTCGGCGCAAAATAATTGTGCATCGCCATCAGCAAGCCGTTATAGGTCATATTGCCGCCCGGATCGATCAGTGCGCCATGCCCGTTATCAACGATGAGGAACTGGTTGGCCTGCACCGCCTCGCCGGCGGAGTCGTCCACCAGGTCATCAAACATCAGACACAGATGCTTGCCGTTATTGAAAAGTTCAATCGCCATTTCTAACCCCCTCCCGTGCTTGAATTATTATATTGCTACCGGAACCGCTCTCTATCCACAGAACCGCAGTGCCCAGTTTAATCTCCTAATCCATGAAGTGCATCAAAATCCCCTCCCCTCCCCCCCACATACGGGCAATACCGCTCTGCGAAAATGGGTAATACTCTCCCCGCGAAAAAGGTAGTATGTTGCCGCGTCGAATTTGGTACTTGAAGAATCATTACAACCACCAATAGGAGCTCAGGGAATGGTTAAAAGAAATGCGTTTTATGCCCAATCCGGCGGCGTTACCGCCGTCATCAATGCCTCCGCCTGCGGCGTCATCGAGACCGCTCGCAAACACAAAGACAAGATCGGCAAGGTCTATGCCGGACGCAACGGCATCATCGGCGCGCTCACCGAAGACCTGATCGACACCGGTAAGGAATCGGCCAAAGCGATTGCCGCACTGCGCAGCACCCCATCCGGCGCCTTTGGTTCCTGTCGTTTCAAACTCAAGGGACTGGAAGAAAACAAGCGCGAATATGAACGCATGATCGAAGTGTTCAAGGCGCACAACATCGGCTATTTCTTCTACAACGGCGGCGGCGATTCTGCCGACACCTGCTACAAGGTTTCGCAACTTTCGGAAAAAATGGGCTACCCGGTACAGGCGATCCATGTGCCGAAGACCGTGGACAACGACCTGCCCATCACCGATTGCTGTCCCGGCTTCGGCTCAGTCGCCAAATACATCGCCGTCTCCACGCTGGAAGCCAGCTTCGACGTGCGCTCGATGGCAAAGACCTCGACCAAAGTATTCGTCCTGGAAGTGATGGGACGCCACGCCGGCTGGATTGCCGCCGCAGGCGGCCTGGTCGAGGAAC
>Ga0210050_1002866_pt1 | contig 15912 bp, 14 predicted proteins | sample CryGey132114_all_FD_185463 | JGI IMG/M metagenome (GOLD analysis project Ga0210050, IMG submission 185463) | Groundwater microbial communities from aquifer - Crystal Geyser CG22_combo_CG10-13_8/21/14_all (SPAdes) (version 2) | ecosystem: Environmental > Aquatic > Deep subsurface > Groundwater ...
AGAGTGACAACGAATTTGCACTCAATATGCAGGAAGCAAAAAGAGTGCTTTTCAGGTCAATTTAAAAGCAAAAACCCGCCATTATTGAAAATCTATTTCAGGGGACATCTTAGGATTGGAGAATACTAAACCTCACATCCACCCCGATACCGCAACACTCCCTTCCCTCCTTTTTCTTCCTACACCCGTCTAAACGACAACCCTACTACGCCCAGAGCCCACGCGGGGCAAGCATAAAACATTTAACTCGATCATTTAACTTGGAACACTATGTAGTAGTTTTTAATTTCCAATTTCCAATTTTTAAAGAATTTTATAATTCCGTAATTTTCAAACGAAAGGAACATTACCCAATCAACGAATGAAATTCCAATCTGCTAATCCGCCGCGGCGGACTAATCCTCAAAATGCGGATTCTGTTTTTTTATTCGTATTTTCGTATCTTCATTAGTATTTCGTATTCCACTCTTTCTTCCTTATTATTTAAAATTTTATTAGGTGAATTGGGAATTAGATGAATTAGGTGAATTTTCTCTTACCCTCCTCTTTTCGTGTTATATGTTACAAGCTACACGTTACATGATTCATCCTAACAACTATTTATTTATCCAATTACTACAAAAATCAAAAAACTCCCTATAAGTATCGAGATAAAAACAGTCGCAAATCCATAAAAGTTTTTCATTTAAAATTTATAATTTTTAGATTTATGATCCCCGATTTGATTTCTGTCTCCTGTTATTTTCGTAATTCAGTTATCGGTTATTTATCGTCCGCATCTTGAACATTAGTCCGCCGCGGCGGATTAGCAGATTGGAATTTCATTAGTTGATTGGATTAAGTTCTATGTTACACGCTACATGTTACATGCCTTTACCCTCATAATGCTCGACCAACTCCTTAAGCTTCTCATTTTCTGGATTTCTCGATAATCCAAGCTTTGCGACATCAAGAGCCTTCGCATCATTTTTAAGTGACTGGCTGTAGAAGCTTGCAAGTTCAAAGTACCACTGAGACATACTCTTGCTATTTTCAATCGCCCTCTCATAATTTTCAATCGCTTTTTCGGGCTGGTTTAAGTAATATCCATAAAGATTACCCAAATTACCAAAAGGTAAGAAGGTGTCTGGGTAGAGAGCTCCCAGGTATTCCCAAACCTGCCTTGACCCTTCATAATCGTTTACAAACTTATAATGAAGTCCCATATTCACCCAGTCCTCAAAGGAAGTTGGATTTTCTGCCAAATTATTTTTTGTTTCCTTTATTTGTGCATCCAAAGTAGCTATAACATCTTCGCTGAAGTAATCAAGATAGGTTATTTTTCGATTTAAATCAGGTTTTTCCACACCAATATCATCCACTCTCTCAACCGTTATATCTCCGTCTCCGCTATATTCAAAACCTATTCCATCACCCAAATCAACTTGCCTATCATTCTCTCCACTGTCTACAACTTCACTTTCCGATAAATCACCCCTTAAATCACTCCATACATAAAATCCTGCTCCAAAGATTATAACAGCCGCTACAACAATACCCGCAATGTTTTTGAATTTATTTTCTTTTTTATCCCCTTCCATCACCCCAATATAACATGAATCATGTAACTTGTAACACCAAAAAACCTCGATTCGCGTAGCGAATCGAGGTTTTTACGTCCTTCCGTTTTCTGTTTTTTGTCTTTCCTAACACCTAAAAGCTAACACCTAACAGCTATTTAGGTTTTCCAGGCAACAACAAAACCCGCTTTCGCGGGTTTTGTTGTAGCGATCCGCCCAAGAGCGACGGAATCACATTAACTGATTAACGAGACTAACTTAGTAATTGATCGTCTGGCCGTTTAGACCGTTTGCAGAATATACGCGGTAACCGTTTGTCCAGTCATTAGATGCCTGAACTGAAGTGGTTGTAGCGTTAGGTGACCATACGAAGTTATTGTTAGTGTCTGCATTGACAGCTGTCGCGTTACCCATAAGAGTTGCGAGTGACGGATATGCCGCATCTCCCCGAAGGGTTGTCTGAATCGACGCACCTGTTGCCGCACCTGAAACGTCACCTCGAATTTCGAAGTATCGTGTCTCGCCGGCAGGGATTTGAAGAGCAGTATCTGTACCATTGCTATCAATGTCAATTTGAATATCAGTTGATCCATCAACCCACACAGCGTTAGTGTCATCCAACTTACCGCTCGCATTTACTCCCGAAACTGGGTCATTCAACTGACCATCAGGTCCAAGAGTTTCGTAAGCGAAGGCGTTAATCGAACTTACCGTAGCTGTAGTTGTCGACAATCGGAATGAGAATGAATCCAAACCGATATTACCCTTTGAGTTAGCTGTTACCTTAAATCGAAGGAGTGGCTGGTCGCCATTCCTAAGATTCTCTGCAATGCCATCTGATATTCTTTCGACTGTTGGGTAGCTCTTGAATACTCTTATACCGTCAACTGCAGTATCTGAAGATGATCCGGTATTTATAGTTGTAGCTCCTGTACCCTGAGTTCCTGTTGAATCGTTACCATCGTAGTCAATCTGGACAAGAGCACCTTGTGTACCAGCACCTGTTGTACCGATATCCTTAAGGTCAACCTTGATTGTCAAAAGAGTCTCGACATCTCTGTTCAAAGTAAGGCCGGAAACGGTAGAAGTAGCGTATCTTGTTCCAGCAAATACCGCTTCTCCAACTTGAGTACCGTCTGCCTTGTGTAGAGTAACCTTAGTTATGTTAGCTGGTGTGCTTGAAGCTGAGCTGTTTGACATCTGAAGAGCAAGTTTATTCAACGTTATATCTTCATTTGTCGCTCTTAGCTTAAGAACTCCAACAACATTACCTGTAGTTCCAGCAGCAACTATGTCATATGAAGGGCTTGAGTCGCTCTTCTCTACTGTAAAGCTTCCGCTTGAAACAACAGTCATAGTTTGACCGGTTGCAGCTGAACCGCTAAGTGTTGCTGTAGAACCTGAAGTTACACCAGTTGCTGACAATGTAGAAGCCGCAGGAATGCCGAGCTGGAATGTATTTCCGGCTGTAGCAGAACCTGATAGGTTACACTTGAAAGTAAGCGTGGATACAACTCCCTTAGGAACAGTTACACCTCCTCCATCAAGCGTAATGGTGTTTGAACCAGCCGCCATAGTTGGGATGTTTGAACCTGTGTTAAGAGCAGTTGAACCGTTGTAGAGCTTACAACCTGTAAGCTGGGTTGGTGTGTTCGTTCCTGCAAGTGAAATCTTGAACGAAATAAACTTAAGGTCTTCACCTGAAGCTGTAGCGTCTACTCTGACATTTGCTAATGTGAAGTCTTGAGTTCCTGCAACAACATTCTGATCTACAGGATCAGCTGAAACGCTGATTGTTGCCGCAGCCGCCTTAGCAGTCATCGTGTTAAGAGTGATTGCTGAAGAAGGATCCGGAGTTATAGTGTTACCTGTTTGCTGACCTGTAACAGATGTCCACTGAGTAGAAGGTGTTGTTGAAGCCGCAAAAGTATCATCCGAAACAAATGTGCTTCCCAATTTACCCTTCAAAGTGTATGTATTCTCTCCTACTGGGAAAGTAATGGTGTCTGTGAAAGTAACTGTTCCGTATGGTGCTGTTGTGTTTACACCATCAACCGGTCCAGCGACAACTGCACCGTTTGAGTCAACGATTGAGATCTGAGTTACATTTGCTACCTCATCTCCAGTAGCAGTAGCATTGAATACCAAGCTCTGAACTGAAACTGGCTCACCGTCAACCTTTACTGTAAATCCTCCAAGTGGCTGATTTGGAACATTGATAGCAACGTTCTGAGCAGCTACTGAATTGGCCTTTGAAACTGTGATCGAACCACCTGAGATGGTTACGACTGACGCATCGTAAACCGGGCTGGTTGGAGTAAATCCGTTTCCGCTTGTAGGAGGCGTAATGCCGTATCCGTAAAGTTCGCCAGTTACGTTAATATCAGTGATTTTGTAGATATCGAAAGCAATCGTTCGACCTGAACCTGAAACGACATCTCCCTTAACAGAAATCTCTTTGAAAAGACCTTTGTCAATTACGATACCTGAACCGAAGTTGGCTGTGTAGTATTTACCATCTGAAGAAACTGTTGGGGTATATGCTACGCCGTCAACGTATACCATTACATTAGCAAGGTCGTTGCTTGAAGCCGATCCTGACTGATTGAATCTGATCGAGTTCAAACGAACTTTTTCAACTGAACCAGCTGTGACCTTAACCGATGTAAATGTATATCCGTCTGTTCCAACTTCTTTTGTCTGAGCTGAAGCAGGATCAAGCGTACCCCTTTCTGCTGTAACTGATCCGATAGAAAGTGATGAGTTGATTGTGTGTGCTGCTCCTGTAATCGGAAGTGATCCCGAAACAGTTCCCGAAGTGTTTACTCCGACAACTGCTATAGAAGCAACTTGTCCTGCATAGTTTGAAAGGCTTGATGACATGTTACCTGCAATAGTAACAGTTTTTGAAGTTCCTGCAGGGATTGTAAATGCCTCGCCTACAAGCGCTTGATTGTTTGAATTCAAAGTCTTTGCAATTCCGATTTGGGTTCCGTTTTCATCAAGAAGAACGACTCCCGAAAATACAGCGTTGTTTGCAAATCCTGTTCTCTCAACAGTAAGGGAATTTACTGTAATGTCCGTTGACCCTGCAGTAAGAGTTACCTTAGTGAAAGGAAGTCGAGCTGCAGATTCTACTGCAAGCTGTGCTCCTGGTTGTGCCGCAGGACTTATTGTAAGTCCTGCAGTTGTTCCCGTACCTGTTCCGGTTCCGGTGCCAGTACCTGTACCAGTACCTGTACCAGTTCCTGTACCTGTTCCGCTACCGGTTTGCACACTAAGTTCGTTTAGCTTCGCTCGGGTTGATGCACCAACGAAGCCTGTTCCATTTATAAGACCAAGAGGTGTCAAGACTTCAGAAGCATATTTGTTCTGGAATCTTACAACACCTGCCTCTGTAAGAGCTCCGAAGTAAGAAGTCTCATTGCCTGGTGAACCAACTCCCGTAGAAGCGATATTCACTCCGTCGGCGTTGAGGACCATCTGAAGTTGTTTTACATCTTCACCCGTATCTCCCAATGAGAGGTTTCGGCTAAAAACGTAACCGGTTCCCCCGGTAGTTGTACCGCTTCCGCTACCACTACCTGAAGGTGTGCCTCCCGTAAGGGAAACTCGCACGTTGTCGATAGTTGTTTGATCGGCACTAAAGGACTGAAGCAATCCGATGATTGCATCAATCTGAGTTGCCGTCAAAGCAGCATTTGCTGTATTTGCACCTACTCCTCCAACAAGTGAAAGAGCGAATGCGATAGCAACAAACCCTGCGACAAATTTATTTGTCTTAGATTGTTTTGAATAACTCATAATTTTCTTAATAACTAATAATTTCCCCGGTCGTTTATGTTAAAAATAAAGTTGACCGAAAACATTATTGAATCGAGAAACTTCTCCCTGCTTTCACTTTGACGTAAAAAGCGAAAACAAAAATTGGTATCTCTATAATTACCTGTCGGTCCTTAAACAGACCTGCTGTCTCTCTACAATATAATATTGTATGGAGACAGCAGACCTGTTACCAAACCGAATCAGGATACTGACTAATAATTACTGTCTTTGCTAATAATTAACGATGATATAGATAGAATGGTCGCAACAGATACGTTGTAGGTATTTCGATGCAGATTTTCTGAAATGTCTTTAAAAGACATCAGTCAAAGAGTTCTGTACTTTCGCACGTTCTATAAACGATTTCTACACGCATTTTTAATGCGCAAGTTTTCATATTAAATTGTCAACGTTCTGCTTCGTATTCTGAAATCGCGCCGACCATAATTTTAGAGACTTTGAAATGTGTCCTTAAAACACAACCCTCTTCTCTCTCTCCAAAATTTGCAATACCTAATTTCTCAGGTGTTGCAATCGGTTAGGGTAATTATATACCCTACGTGGCACCCTGCAAAAATATTATGTGGATAACTCAACCGGCAGAAGATTAAACTTCTGCCTTTTTTAGAAACAAATACAAGCTGCAAAAATTATTACAGACTCATACTGACTCCAAATATCGAGTCAAATCCCACAATAACCAGTATCTCATAGAAGGTACCTGAAGTCAATAAATTCCCTCTATTATTATTAGTAAGACATAGATGGGTGTAAACACCGCCCAGATTCCCCAAATTATTCCCAAATTTAATACGCCGAAAACCACGATTTCGCCTTCAAAAAGACACCCGCCCTACCCCTCATCAGTCAAAAGAGGTGTTTGTAAAAGACATTTTATAGAAACTCTTTAGACCCTACACCAGCGAGTAAGTACTCCATCTCCGTTCCCCTTCTTTTTTAAGGACACCCTCCTCAACAAGAGCGAGCAGTTCTCTCTGTATTGTCTTTTCGCTGCAATTCTCTATACCAGAAGAAAAGTCTTTTATATTTTTACCTCCACCCTTACTTGCTATTTCTATTATTATATCTCTTCTACCCTTCTTCTTCTCTTCTACTTTAGAATGTGCTTTATTATCTGAATTGTTCTTATATTGATCCACAACTCTATTACCAGAACTCTCTTTCGGCATATATGAACTCGAGTTAAGGATAGATTGTCTTTTAATAGTCTTCTTGCCGAAGTTTCGATTATCAGAATAAAATGTCTTTTTATTTTCTCCCTCATTCTCTTCTCGAAGAGAAGTATTGATATCGAAGAAACCGGTTTCAAACGAGGGATACTGTTTGGATTTACTATTTTCTTTTGAAGGACTTATGGTTTCCAGTATTAGATTTATTTCACGTTGCAACACAGATGAATTCATTTCCGTAAATGAACCACTGACATACCCCATATAAACATAAGAAGAAGCTGTCTGAAGCAATCTTCCAAGTTCACAAAAGATCTCACCATTATCTGAAACAGATCTCCCTATAAAAGACGAAGAATGCTCGATCATTTTCAAACAGACTTTTCTCATATCTGTCTTTAACTGATCATTGTCCTGTAAAAGACTCGCCAACAGATACAGAGCTGCCGATATTTTTTCTGTCTTTTTAAATACAAACAATGAGGTATTGTCTTTTATAAACCCTTCTATGCCTTTACTATTTAAACTACCCACAATTGAGTCGTTATTTTTTTTGTCTTTTTCTTCCATATTATTGCCCTTTATGCTGTATTAGACATATTTATATAGTCTTTTACATTTAGTGTCCTTTACAGCACTTGATATTTATGTCCTTAATTATAACGGACAAAAATATAAAAGTCAAACGCGGAATCCATAGAACGTGTAGCGTGTAACATGTAACACAGTCAGGATTCGCTTTGCGAATTCTGACCCGGGATTTATACAAAATTATCCTTATTACTCAGTCATAAATCACCTGCCTCCTATTTTCCCACTTCTCCTGTTACAAGGTTACAAGTTTCATACTTTTTGTTGCATGCTACACGTTACACGTTATATGTTACATGCTACGTGTATTCCCTATGCTATAATATGCCTATAAATATATTTAAATTTATTCACTTTTATACAAATGGGAAGAAGACCTAAGAAAAAAAAATTGATGGAATTGGGTGCGCTTCGAGGACTCGGGGAAGAGACCGTTCAGGCGGTTGTTACCGTGATTTTTTTCGTCATCGGAATATTTTTGATTTTATCGGCCTTTAATATGGCGGGTATGGTTGGTGAAACAGCTTACGTGTTTTTGGAGAAGTTATTCGGCATAGGGTACTTTCTGTTGCCAATAGCATTCTTTATGCTTGGAATATCGTTTTGGAATTACCTAAAGGAGGGTGTTCCTTTTTTCAAAATCGTGGGTTCTCTACTATTCCTACTTTCGGGCTTGGGTGTAATAAACGTTTTCTTCAGCAGTGGTGGTGGTATTCTTGGATCTATTATCTCCTCACCCTTGATAAAACTCTTCGACACGGTAGCGAGCGTTGTTATACTTACAGCTCTTTTCCTTATATCATTTCTTATCGTATTCGAGACAAAGTTTACTATTGACCCTATAAAAGCCCTTTTTGCCAAAATGTTTAGTAAAGCCAAGATAGACCCCGACGGGTCGGTTACCGAAAAAGAAGAGAAACATATAAAAAAGGCTGAGGACGAAATGGAAGAAGGAGACGAAGAAGAAAGTGAAGAGGGTGACGAAGATAAAGATGATGAAGAAATTCCCGTAGCAAAAGTTAAGCAAAAAGATATCCAAGAAGAAGGTAGCTTGGGTTTTGCTATTCCTTTCAGACCGTCAAGCAAAGAGTACGCCCCTCCTCCCCTTTCCCTTCTTGAAGTCGATAAGGGCAAACCGGGTGTCGGAGACATAAAAGCACACGCAAACATAATTAAGCGCACACTTATAAACTTCGGTATCAACGTAGAGATGGACGAGGTTACCATAGGTCCATCGGTTACTCGTTATGCCTTAAAGCCAGCAGAAGGGGTCAAACTTTCGAGAATTGTTGCTCTGCAAAATGACCTGTCGCTCGCACTTGCAGCCCACCCTATCAGAATCGAAGCTCCGATACCAGGAAAATCTCTTGTAGGAATAGAAATACCAAATACCGTAAAAGCGACGGTCGGACTCGCGACCTTGTTCAAATCTCCAGAATATAGAGAATCAGATAAGCCACTTCTCTTGGGACTTGGAAAAGGAATTTCCGGAAAACCTCATTTCGCCAATCTTGCCAAAATGCCTCACCTTCTGATAGCCGGAGCTACTGGAGCTGGAAAGTCGGTTACGATCCACGCTCTTATATCATCTCTACTGTTTAGAAACTCGATGGAAAACTTGAAGTTTATAATGATTGACCCCAAACGAGTCGAGCTTTCCCTCTACAAAAAAATACCTCACTTACTCACTCCGGTCATAACCGATCCCAAAAAAGCTGTGCTGTCCCTAAAATGGGCAGCAAAAGAAATGGAAAGACGGTATGACATACTCGAATCAGAATCGGTTCGAGACATAGATTCTTACCACAAAAACATATTGGGTCCAGCTCTTAAAAAGTTGGCGGGCAAAAAAGGAGCAGAAGAAAATGAAGGAAAGTTGCCTGAAATGATGCCTTATATAGTGGTAGTCATAGACGAACTTGCTGACATAATGACTTCATACCCGAGAGAACTCGAATCCGCCATTGTAAGACTTGCACAAATGAGCCGTGCAGTCGGTATCCACCTCATACTCTCTACCCAAAGACCATCAGTCAATGTTATTACCGGTCTGATTAAAGCCAATGTACCAGCTCGTATAGCCCTTCAAGTATCATCTCAAATAGATTCGCGAACCATCCTCGACACAGGAGGTGCCGAAAAACTACTCGGAGCGGGAGATATGCTTTTCTTATCTGGAGAAATGTCTAAGCCACAGCGTATCCAATCAGCATTTGTATCTGAAAACGAACTCAAAAAAGTGGTAAAATACCTATCTGAAAATTACGGCAGTGAAAATCTTGAAGAACTTAACCTTACAGGTGCAGATGGTAGCGGTCCGCAAGCAGCCGATATATTTAACGCTACCCTATCAGACGATGAAGAAGACGATGATTTGTACGAAGACGCTCGCGAAGAGGTTACAAAAAGTGGCAAGGCATCGACATCCTACCTCCAGAGAAAACTGCGTATAGGGTACTCCAGGGCAGCTCGACTTATCGATATACTTGAAGAAAGAGGGGTAATCGGACCGCCAGACGGCTCAAAGCCACGCGAAGTCCTCGGATCAGAATTCCCCGAACCGGAGGAAGTCGAGAGTACTGAATCTGACGAGGAAGACAAAAAAGAACCGAGCACTTACCTGTAGAAATATGACAAATAATCCCAAGAAAATCTTAATATCGACTCTTATTGCGACAGTTTTTATAGGCTTAGGGTTTTTTGTCTATTTTGGAGCACGTGATTACATCCAAGGTCCTGTAATACGTCTCAGTGTGGGCAGGTACGAGCCACCCACCGAAAAAGATGTATTTACAGTCGAAGGAAATACCCGCAATATCGCTTTTATAACATTAAACGGAAACCCGATTTTTACCGATGATAATGGTTATTTTAAAGAGCAATTGTTACTTGCCCCTGGCTATAATATAATTACAGTAGAGGCAAAGGATAGGTTTGGGAGAATAAAGAAAAAGGCCTTTGATCTGGTGCACATACCAAGGTCCCCTACAGTCTCCACAGAGACAGCTACCACTACAGCAATATTAAGAGATAACCGGCTCTCAGCAAGTACTGATAGCATTTAGTCGTTTAGCATGTAACGTGCAGTACGGAACCCGCAACAAACCAACAACAAAAATATAACGGACCATCTTCTTATTTCATTATTTGAAATTTTATTAGATGAATTAGAAATTAGGTGAATTTTCTTTCCCTTCTTTCTTCCTTTTAAAAATTAAAAATTTGAACATTGTTTACAAAAATTTAGAAATACAAAATTAAAAATTTTATCTCAGATTTGAGATTTTAGATTTAATCTTTAAGATATTAATACCATGCCAGCAAAAAAAACAACGAAAACTAAAAAAGAAGAGAAAACACAAAATGTAGGAGTTGAAGAAGCTATCCGCCACATTAAGACGAAATTTGGCGATGAATCAATAATGAAACTCGGTGAAAAACCTAAAGTCAATGTAAACGCTATCCCCACAGGCTCACTCGGTCTTGATAACGCTCTTGGTGTCGGAGGACTTCCCCGTGGACGTATAATAGAGATTTACGGTCCCGAATCATCAGGAAAGACAACTCTCGCTCTCCACGCAATCGCCGAAGCTCAAAAAAAAGGTGGTGTTTGTGCATTTATCGATGCTGAACATGCTATGGATCCAGATTACTCCGCAAAACTTGGAGTCAAAATAGACGAGCTCCTCATCTCTCAACCGGATAACGGAGAGCAAGCCCTTGAAATCGCCGAGAGTCTCGTACGTTCCGGCAAGATAGATATAGTCGTAATAGACTCCGTCGCCGCCCTAACCCCAAAAGATGAGATCGAGGGTGATATGGGAGCACACCATGTTGGCAAACAAGCTCGTCTTATGAGTCAGGCACTTAGAAAGCTCACCGCCATAGTAGCCCGCTCCAAGACCATCGTTATTTTCATAAACCAGATACGAATGCAAATCGGAGTAATGTTCGGGAATCCTGAAACGACACCGGGAGGCAAAGCTCTTAAATTTTATGCATCGGTACGACTTGATGTTCGCCGAATAGCTCAAATCAAAAAGGGTGACGAAATTATGGGTGGTAGGGTCCGAGTCAAAGTGGTTAAAAACAAAGTCGCCTCCCCTTTCAAACAAACCGAGTTTGACCTTATGTACAACGAAGGAATATCTCGTGAAGGAGAGATAATAGCTTTGGGAGAGAAATTCGACATTGTCCAAAAAGGTGGAGCCGGATCATATTCATTCGGTGAAGTGAAACTTGGTCGTGGCTACGACGCTACTAGAAGTTTCCTCAAAGAAAACAAAAAGATCACGGATGAGATTTTGAAGCAGATAAGGGAGAAACTGAAAGAAGTTTAGTGACACTGAAGCGACACTCCTGCCTGCCGCAGGCGGGGAACTAAAACGCGGAAACAACACAGAACCTGCTCAATAGCCTTATACCTCTTTATAGACTTTTACTCCCCTTTCCTATAATATACCGCTTGTATAGCATGAAGCCGGTTTTAACTTACCGACTTACCAACTTAAAATTTATCAACCATGTTAGAGTACAACCAAATCACAAATAGGAAAATAATAGAACAGGACGGTGAACCGTGGGAAGTTATAGATTCAAATGTAACTCGTAAGCAACAACGCAAACCGGTAAACCAGACCAAGTTAAAAAGTCTCCTGACCGGCAGAGTTACCGAACGTACGTTTGGTGCATCAGAAAAGGCCGAAGAAGCCAATATCGAGAAAAGGGAGATAAAATATATATACAACAACCGAGGAGAATGGTGGTTTTGCAATCCTAAAGACCCAAAAGACCGTTTCCCTATCGAAAAATCACTTATAGGACCTCAAGTCAAGTTTCTGAAAGAAAACGAAGCAGTTACTGCTCTTGTATTCAATGACAAAATCATAGGAATGTCTCTTCCTGTAAAAGTAGAACTGAAAGTGGTTGAAGCCCCGCCTGACGTACGAGGTAATACTGCCCAAGGCGGTAATAAGGTTGTAATCCTCGAGACCGGCGCAGAAGTAAATGCTCCAATGTTTATAAAAGAAGGCGATGTTGTCAGAATAAATACTCAGACTGGCGAGTATACAGAAAGGGCGTAGGAATAGGCGTAGGAATAGCTATTAGGTGTTAGCTTTTAGCTGTTAGGTAAATCAAGTCAAAGCCCCGTTTGCCGAAGGCAAACGGGGCTTTGTATTATCTGTGTTAATCTGTAAGACTTCCTACCTCGCAATAAACGGAAGCAACCCCATAAATCTCGCTCTCTTGATAGCAAGAGAGAGCTTACGCTGATTCTTTGTTGCCACACCCGTTCGCTTTCGCGAAAGTATTCTACCGTGTGGATTTATAAACTTCTTTAGCACCTCGATATCTTTATAATCGATATGCTCGATATTGTTTTTTGAAAAAAAACATTGATTTTTCATAATAATTTAGTCTGAAAGTTAAAATTCGAATTTAATTACTCAATTCTCATATTTGAGATTTGAGATTTTATTTTTGAGATTAAAACGGTATATCATCCGGATTTATCTCCTCGTCCGGATACTGGATACCCTCATCTCCCTTTCCGGTATCCTGATTGTCGCCACTCGCGTTATTATTTTGCTGAGCTTGGTCTTGTCCACCGGCAGAAGGAGATCCTCCTCCCCTTGGTCCAAACTGGACTCTATCGGCTACTATCTCAGTTCTGTATTTTTTTTGACCGTCCTGTCCTTCCCAACTCCTTGTTTGCATTCGCCCCTCCACAAAAACTCCGCTTCCCTTCTTCAAATATTGAGATACTATTTCTGCCTGTCGAGCAAATACGACAACATTGTGAAAATCGCTCTGCTCTTTTTTGTTTCCGTCTTGGTCTTTATAAACTCGATTGGTTGCAACTCCGAATGTCGCTACCTTGACCCCAGAAGGGAGAGATCGAAGCTCCGGATCACGAGTCATATTTCCATAGATAAGTGCTTTGTTTAGATACATAAGATTAATTTTCAATTTACAAATTTTCAATTTTCACTGTAATCCTTATTTACAATTGAAATTTGATTGAAAACTGTAAAATTGATAATTTATAATTGATAATTCGCTATGTTTATTCTACCACAAGCTCATCTATAGTCTTATCAAGCTCCTCCTCCGATATGGGTGATTTGCTTTCTTCTTTCTTATCACCTTTTACATTTCCGATTGTCGCTTTCTCCTCTCTTTCCTTTATCGCCCTAAGAGGGACAAAAGTGTTTTCGCGTACGGTCTTTATCACGATTGATCTAAGTATTCCTTCATCAGACTTAAATGCGTCTGCGATTCTTAAAACCGATTCAGGCGAAGCCTCAAATTTGATCCAACCAAAATAGGCACGGTCAAACTTTTGGTATTTGCCCTCCTTTAGCTTACGCATAGTGTAAGATAGCTCTGTAAGTTTAGGGAAATCTTCACTTATTACTACAGCATTCTCCTTTTCAAGAATGCCTTTTAGTTCCCCAACCTTACCAGTTAGTTCTTCCTCTGCGAAAAGCGGTACAATGTGGTAGCCGACTTCATAAACCTTCGGCTCCGCTTGTTCTTCTATATCCATAATGTTATTGCTACATTAACTTATAATGGCGATACAGTACCACAACTCCAAAGCAAAAACAAGGTTTGAAAATCCAAGTCTTAAAAAAGAAAAGGCGTCGTAAACAGAAAGATCGACAACCGCAATCAGGTTTACCCTGCGAGTCGCCCCGACAACCCTGCGCTCCCGCACATGGTGTCTCCTATTCGGATGTGCCATTCGTAAGCGTATCTACTTATAAATCGCCATTCCTGTATTTATCCAGAATAATTTTGTTATTAAATTTCAATAAGTAAATATTGGCATCAACTTTTTCTTTATCGTCTTTCAACACACATTGATAAGCCACTGTCTCCCATAATGGTTCGCAAAAATCCCTCCGGTCAGATGTCATTAACAGCACGTCTGATTTTTCGGAAAAACCTACCACTGTACCGCCAATTATCAGATCGGGATAATTTACCTTTTTCTGATTACAGACTCTTCGATACTCATTCGCCAAAACAATTGCGTTTTGGATAATATTTTTATCAACCGGAAGACGGGTCATATGCTCGGTGTAATTAATGAATGCGTAATGATAATCGGCAACATCTTTATCCTGTTCTTCTTTTAATAACTCAAGGGTTGTTATCTCAGACATCGCCAATTTATTTCCATTATCAACCAAAAGACGCAGTATGTTACCACTGCGTTCCTTAAAACCCTTAGAGCTATAGAAAATCGGAATATTCGTGTCCAACAATATGAAATGGTTCTTTATGTCACTAATTTTTTTCATTTACCATTTCTTTATGGTCAATAAATTCGTGTCCACTCAGTCCTTGTAAAATTCTGTCGCGATCAGATTCGGCAAGATCCAAATTTTCCAAGGAGTCTATAGCTTTCTTGGTTTTTTCATCATTACTTTTCCAAGCACTTTTTCTAAGCCGTGATATTTTTAATTTAATTCCATTTGACATACACACATTATACCATAAGTTTTATAGTCCAAAAAACATCCTTGCATTTTGCATTATTCTATTTCTCACTTCTTCCATATTTAGACCCTTAATTTCGGCTATTTTAGAAATAACCTCAGTAACAAAAGAAGGTTCATTTCTTTTTCCCCTATAAGGTGCCGGTGTCACATACGGACAATCCGTTTCCGACAACATTCGCTCAAGTGGCACGAACTTCACCAATTCCTCATACTGTTTTGCAAAAGTGATAACCCCCGTAAACGACATATTAAACCCAGCATCCAATATCTCTCTTGCTTCCTCAACATCACCTGCGAAAAAATGAAAATTTCCTCCGACCTTGGCTTCTCTTTTTAAAATCTCAAGAGCATCTCTATAAGCCGACCTCCCTTCTCCCGAACGGACGTGAAGCATAAGTGGCTTATTTACTTCATTTGCAAGTGCGATTTGTGCCAAAAAGACCTCTCTCTGTTTCTTTTCGCTCTCCGGTTCTGTCCTGTAGTAATCCAAGCCACATTCCCCAATCCCGACAACTTTCTTATGTCCAGCAAGCTCTTTGTAATAATCAAAATCAAACATTTCCCCTCTCGATACAAATCCCTCTCCTGCATCCTTTCCTTTTGTTTGATTATTTTCAGAATTTAAAACTTTATTAGATGAATTACTTTCCCCTCCCTCTCCTCTCGATTTTTTATTAGGTGAATTAGATGAATTAGAAATTAGGTGAATTTTCTCCCCCACCTTTCCCAACTCCTTCTCATCATGAAAACTCTTATCCGTGTGTATGGGATGGATACCAACAATCGCCCACATATTTTCATTTTTCTCGGCAAGCTCCACCGCCCTTTTACTGGTATCCCTCTGAGTACCCACGTTTATAACACCAACCTCTCTTTCTTTCATTCTCTCAATTACTCCGTCCAAATCATGCTCAAAAACCGCGAAATTCAAATGCCCATGACAATCAATGTATTTCATACATACAACTTACCACCGACAACAAACAACATCAACCAACATCCAACAATTTAAACACTTAATATGTAACACGAGGTAGGAATTTTTAATTTCCCGAGTTCAAGAAATAATTGCAACATCTCTAGTAATATAGAGATATGGCAAAATCATTAAAAAAATCCGAACGGCGCGGAACATTCAGCCGAATTGTGTACAGAGATAGGGTTATCATTGAAAATCGATACTGTGTGGACAGAAAATCGGTCAAAGAGATAGCTTTAGAGCTAAAAAGGCACTCA
>Ga0210050_1002872_pt1 | contig 15866 bp, 17 predicted proteins | sample CryGey132114_all_FD_185463 | JGI IMG/M metagenome (GOLD analysis project Ga0210050, IMG submission 185463) | Groundwater microbial communities from aquifer - Crystal Geyser CG22_combo_CG10-13_8/21/14_all (SPAdes) (version 2) | ecosystem: Environmental > Aquatic > Deep subsurface > Groundwater ...
ATGAGAAAACACAATGGCATACCAAAAAACAAATTTTATCTTTATCTCAAAGAATCAGAATTCCGATTCAATCAGCGCGGGAAAAACTTGTTTGAAATTATGTCAAAAACTATTTTAAAGGACGAAATCTTCTAGACAAGACCCAATTATAAATATGCCTAAAATCACCGAAAAATTTATTGAAAAAAGTATTCTAAAACATCTCAGACAAAAGGGTTGGGATTACAATATCAAAACAAAAGATTTGCACGAGCACGGTTGCGATATTGTAGTTACGAACTCAAGAAACAAACATAAAGCGACGAGATTTTTAATTGAATGTAAAGGCAAATCTTATGCGAAATGGGCAAAAGCAGTGAATGAAACTATATTCTTATTTGCGTTGGGGCAAATTATTACGAGAATGAGCGTTGTGGCTAGACATGCCTATAAGTACGGCTTAGGGTTGCCGGAAGTAAGCGCTAATAAGGCATTGCGAAGAATCCCTTGGCAGGCGGCGAGGCACCTGTGCTTATATATTTTTTCCATAGATGACAAAGGAAATGTTAAAGAATATTCACCGAAAGATTTTAAAAGAATTCAAAATGTCTAACTGGCCAACAAACCCCAGTAGTAGAGCAAAGCTCACTACGGGGCAAGAATTTAGGCCAAAATTGAAAACACAGTTTAAATAAAACATTCCAACATTCTTGAGAATGTTGGAATAATGTTGTTAGAAACAACTAACCAAAAAGTCGAAAAATTAATTAAAAACTTATTTTTATACCAGAATATGCTTAGTCAAGAGCCAAGAAATGAAAAAGTGACTTATGTTTTTATTGATGCTTCGAATATTTGGAATGCTGTAAAGTCGGTGAAGAAGTTTATTGAATATAAAAAACTTAAAGATTATTTTAGGAATAATTTTAACGCTGGCAAGGTTGAAATTTTTTACTATGATGCTTACCCGAAAAAGGGAACAAGAGATTATAACTTAGATGGAAAGCATAAATTTTATACATATCTCAAGAAAGGTCTTGGTTTTACTGTAAGAAAAAAGGAGTTAAAGAGAATCTCTATTGTTGGCGAGAACGGAGAATCTGTTATAGAAAAAGGGAATATGGATGTTGAGATAACGATTGATGCCCTGCATAATATAAACAAATACGACATAGCCGTTTTATTTAGCGGTGACGCTGATTTTTTAGCCCTCGTGAACTATTTGAAGAATCGAAGCAAAAAAGTTTATATTTTTTCATCAAAAGACAATATTTCTTATGAATTAAAAACAGGCGGGAATGGCTATTTTGATTTGAAAGAAATAAATGAACTCTGGGGTAAAGATTTAAAGCGTCGCGAAAAAGAATAAAACAAAACCACCCTCAGCTAAGAGGGTGGCCCTGGGATGTATAACCCTAACGGTTCTATGGTAGAACCGAAAGACATTGCAAGTATAGCAAGCCGATATCGTTTGTCAAGTGTCAATTTGTGGATGAACCAAGAAGTCGAACCCCTTCGTCCTCCTGCGCCGAAGCTTAGGAAGGACTACGGAAGAGCAAGAAATTAATCCTTTGGCAGGTTCAGGACAAGTTGAGAAATAAAAATAATCAAAATTTATGCCGAAATTGAAAACACAGTTTAAATTTAAATAAAACATTCCAACATTCTTGAGAATGTTGGAATGTTACTGGAACGGCCAGAGGTGTGTAGGCGCGCAAATGTTGGAAATTATTAAAGGAGCGGGGAAAGACCTTATTGGCGGATTTTGAAAGGGGTTTAGTAATTGTGGCACGAAAAATATATATGAGAAAAGATCAAGTTCTCCGTCAGCTGACGGATCGGCATCCGACCAATCGGACAAAAGAAAGTTTGCGATTGCAAAAATACAGACCAATAGAAAACTACAAAGAATATGAATAATCAAAAATTTGAAACACAACACGAACCGACACGGCTGAATCAAACAGCACTAGAATTAAAAAAAGGTATTTTATCTCAAATACTTGCCCTTCCTTTGACTCCGAATCAAAGAACAATTGCAGAAAGCCAAGTTAATTATGCGTTATTTGATTTTCCCGATAATCAAAGAGCCGCCTTTTTATTGGCAAAAAAACGCTGTTTTTCTCTAACAGCAGATGAAGCTAAAGAGTTTGAACCATATTGTTTTTTCCCCGAAGAACATCCTAATCTAAGGGCATTTATTAAAGATAGAAAAACAATAGCAATAGGAGATAAAAAAATTGAAGTAGTTAATAGGAATCCCAATGTAGATGTTGTTTTGGACTATGAACATATGAGAATCATAAGAGAAACATTAGAAAGAGTGACTGCTCAAGCGTCGCAAACAGTTCAACAATTGCGTAAGATTTTTCTAATTAAACAAGAAAAAGCAGAACAAGAAGAATACGGGCCCAATGGAGAATGGACAAAAAGACAATGCGATGACGTACCAACGGGTATTGTATTGACTCAGCAGGGATACAGATATGATATTCCGCATAGAGTTGAAGGAATTAACAATCTTCAAGGCACAATAGTTCACGAATTAGGCCACGCGCTATATTATTTATATCCTAATTTTGTACCTAAATTTAGAGAATCTTTAGGTTATCATCCGATTAGAACAATTGACTATGAAGGCAAAACAGTAACGATTATTGAAGGTGGGTGGGAAAGTATTGTTCAAGATAGCAATGTGGTATTTGTCCATAAACCATCGAGCAAAAAAACATATACAGGTGTGGTCCCGAGAGACTTGGATTTATTACCTAGTAACTATGCCTGTTTTGGTCTCGAAGAAGACATTGCAGAAAGTTTTGTTGCATGGATTTTTGATAAACCACTTGATGGAGTAAGAAAAGGATTATTTAATGAGCTTTTTATAGATGATTCGAGCCATTCTATCTGACTTTAAAAATTAACAACAATGGAAAATTCGGGAAAATAAAAGAGATATTTATTATCAATATTAGAGTCGGTATGGTATATTTGAGAATAATTTAAATATATTTCATAGTTATGCAACGGGTAAAATTTTTGTATATCTCTATTCTTATCTTTGTCGCATCAGCATTGGTTATTGGCATTGGTGGGTATGTGATTGTGCGCCGTGCATCAATTCTTCCAGCAGTAACCGTACAGCCGCTTGTTGGCGGAGATAAAGATGTTCACGGCTGTATTGGTTCTGCCGGGTATTCATGGTGTGAAATAAAACAAAAATGTCTGCGCGTATGGGAAGAATCGTGTGCTGAAGAACAAAATAATCCTGCGCCGAGCGTGGCACAAAAAGCAACACATATGATTTTAATTCAAACAAATATGGGCAACATAACGATTCAAACATACGATACCGATGCCCCTAAAACCGTTCAAAACTTTATTACACTTGCGCAAAAAGGATTTTACAACGGCTTGATATTTCATCGCGTGGTCAAGGGTTTTGTTATTCAGGCAGGAGACCCAGAATGTAACCCTTCGGCTGACCCAGGACGTTGTGGCACCGGAGGTCCGGGATACAAATTTGAAGATGAGTTAAATCCCGCTACGCAGTCGTATAAAGACGGGTATCAAAAGGGCGTTGTTGCTATGGCAAACAGCGGGTCTAACACGAACGGCAGTCAATTTTTCATTATGCTGGCAGATATGCAGCTTAGGCACGCATATACGATTTTCGGCAAGGTTATTAAAGGACAAGATATTGTTGACGCTATTGGCAATGTTGCTGTTGACGCAAATGATAAGCCACTGAAGCCGGTTGTGATGCAAAAAGTTGTTGTACAATAATACAGGGATAGGTTTCGCGATAAAATTAAACAGTACATACTATATGCATTTGGACTCATACAAACGCAACTGGGTGAAATTTATTATCGGATTGCTCGTGTGTTTTAGTATTCGGTTGATTCCGTTTCGCGCGCCCAATGTGGAACCCGTGATGGCAACACAAATGCCTTTTGCAAAACAATATGGATGGCTTGCCGGATTTATGTTCGGATTTTTCAGCATCGTGTTCTTTGATATAGTAACAAGCGGCATTGGCGTATGGACATGGGTAACTGCCATTGCGTACGGATTGGTCGGTGTGGGGGCGTATGCGTTTTTGAAAAATAGACGCGCTACTGCATTGCAATATGTGGCGTACGGCATAATCGGAACGCTTGCGTACGATGCAGTAACTGGTATTGGCATGGGAACATTGCTTTTTCATCAGTCGTTTATGCAAACTGTGCTTGGTCAGATTCCTTTTACTGCCATGCATTTGGCTGGTAATGTCGTGTTTTCGTTTTTGCTCAGCCCGGCGATTTATAAATGGGTTGTGAAGAATGAGCAACTTGACTGGTTTGCCATTCGCGAGCGGTTGACAGCATTGGTTCACTAATTTTTCAAAAACAAAAAGTCAAAATATGAAAAATATGGAACTTACCAAACAACACGTATTGGATTTTCTCAAAACACAAAAATTGATGGCAGTTGCAACGTATGGAGATTTTCCATGGATTGCGAGTGTGTATTATACATTTGATAATGATTTAAATCTGTATTTTTTAAGCAGTCCATCAACGCTTCATTGCAAATTCATCCAGCAGAATTCTCAAGTAGCTGTTTCAATTGCAGATAGCGCTCAAAGTATTGCAAAACCTAAAAAGGGACTTCAGGTATGGGGTATTGCCGAACAAATATCTGACGCTGCAAAAATTATGCATGCGTTAAAAATGTGGAAAGACTTTTTGGGTGTTATAGACCAAGAGTTGACGTATAAAAATATGGTTACAAAGGTCGTATCTGGGAGGATGTATCGTATTACGCCTAAACGCATTAAGCTTTTTGACCAAGAATTATTTAAAGACGTAGAAGACGGCGAAGAACCAATTTTGGAGTTGTGATATATATGATTCGTTTTTCAGTCATCGTTCCTGCGTATAACGAAGAAAAACATATTGCAAATTGTCTTGACGCGTTGGTGCGTCAAGATTTCCCTCGCGACCAGTACGAAATTATCATGGTCAACAATAATTCTACTGATAGCACCAAAGAAATCGCGTCTCGATATGCGCGCGTGCGCGTGATTGAGGAATTAAAACAAGGATGTGTACACGCGTTAATTCGTGGGTGCAAGGAGGCAACCGGAGAACTTTTTGCTTTTACCGATGCAGATACCGCGGCGCCTGTTGATTGGCTTTCAAAATATGACCGCGCGTATCGCGACTCGGGAGTAATGTTTGCGGGCGGGCCCGCATACCTGCGGCCGAAGTTATGGTGCACACCATTTTTGGAACAGGTATCTTATTGGGGAGGACGCATTTCAAAACTCGCCAGTGGGTTCAATATATCTATCAGGAAAACAGCATACGAAGCCATAGGAGGATTTAATCCTAAAATTAATTTCGATGCTGATGTATATCTACGATTACAGGCTAAAAAAACTGGTAGGGCAGTATTTTTGAAAGATAATTGGGTTGTAACATCCAGCAGGCGATACCAAACAATTCGAACCATAGGGTATCTTACTAAATCGCTTGTTAATATTGTGGCGCTTATTTTAGTTGGCAAAACAGTTTTTTATGATTTTGGGAATATAAGATGAAATATATTTATTTTTTGTATGTTATCTATTTCTGTTGTTGAACCAGCACTCATAAGAATTCCGTCAGGAGATTTTATTCTCGGTTCTACTCAGGAGCAGATTGATGGTGTTTCAAAAAGGTTTCCAGATATTGATAAACGGTTATTGGAACGTGAATTACCGCAACACACCGTGCATTTGAGCGAGTATTATATCGGGAAGTATCCAGTAACAAATAAACAGTTTTCAGTGTTTATACAAGATAGTCAGTATATTACTACTGCGGAAAAAGAGGGAGGCGGTGCAGTGTTTACTCCCGACTATACATTAGTACGAGGCGCAGACTGGAAACACCCTCACGGTCCCCAATCAGATATCAGCGCGAAAGATAATCATCCCGCTGTACAGGTTTCCTGGTACGATGCGGTAGCATATTGTAAATGGTTATCGGTAAAGATAAACAAAAAATACCGTCTTCCTACAGAAGCAGAGTGGGAAAAAGCTGCGCGTGGCGTGGACGGACGATTATTCCCATGGGGTAATAATTGGGATCAGGATATTTGTAACACCGAATATAAGATTAAAGATACTACACCTGTGGATAGATTTTCACCGACATCAGATAGTCCTTATGGTTGCGCTGATATGTGCGGGAATGTATTTCAATGGGTATCAACAACAATCGGTAGTATAGAGCCCTGGCCATCAAAATATGTGTATCCGTATAATTTGCTTGATGGTCGAGAGAATATGAATACAGGAGGGCGGAGAATAGGGCGCGGGGGTTCATATAGCCGAGGTGAAGCGTATTGTCGGACAACATTCAGGTTTGCGGATTTACCAACCGATAGATATTCTACTCAGGGGTTTCGCATTGTGTTAATATCATAAATATATATGGAGAGAATTTTTTACACAAGGTGCGGCGATAAAGGCACAAGCCGCGTCACAAAAACTAAGATAGTTGCAAAAACCGACCCAGTCATCGGCGTTCTGGGAGATTTAGACGAACTGAATTCTTTATTCGGACTTGTGCGGACGCAAAAAATATCTGCGCATTCGAAAAAAGTGTTGCGATTTGTACAGGAAGATTTGTTTATCATTCAGGCGCAGATTGCATTACTTTTAATAGGTGGCAGTCAGAAAATGAAGGCATTTCCACTGGATAAGGTAGGGCGTTTGGAACAAGAAATCGATGTATTGGAAAAAATCGTAAAGCCGAAGCGGAAATTCGTAGTTGCGGGGTCAAATGAAGCAAGCGCGTGGTTTGATTATTGCCGCGCAGTTAGCCGTCGCGTTGAACGATCAACGGTTAAATTATGTAAAACCGCCGATAACAGAGCCTCCATTTTCGCAAAGGCTTCAGAAGGGCGAGGAATTTCATGGACTATTCTTGCGTATTTAAACCGATTATCAAGTTTATTGTATGCACTAGCGCGGCGCGAGGCAAAACGAAAAGGGGTTTTAGAAGAACACCCGCGGTATAGTTAATGGTTTTTTACAATGAACAAAATAGCGGTAAGGGATTTTAATCTTAATATGACTTTGTTGGGAGGGCAGAGTTTTTGCTGGGATTATGACGGTTCATATTTTTACGGTTTTACGTCAGCGCGGATCATCAAATTAAAACAAGGTATGGATTATTGGCATTGGCAAACGTACCCCGTGTTAAATGACATAAAGTTTATAAAAGAATATTTCAGGTTGCACGTTAAATACAACAAAATCATATCCGTAATCAGCAAAGATAAATATGTTAACAGGGGAATACAGCAATATCCTGGTCTGAGATTGTTGAAGCAACCATTTTGCGATACTGTAATTTCGTTTATTATTTCCGCAAATAATAATATCAAGGCGATCAGAAAAAGCATTAGAATTTTGTCTCGTATGTACGGTAAAAGAATAAAGGTTGATGACAAGTATTTTTATCTATTCCCAAAGATAGATAAGTTGGCCAATGCGAGATTATCTGGCCTAAAGAACAGCAGAATTGGATTCAGGGCGAAGTACGTAAAAAACGCAGCGAGATGCCTGGTGGCAAGCGGATTAGAAAAGCGAATAGATAAAATGTCTGAAAATCAAATTCGAACCGAACTAATTAATTTGCCAGGCGTAGGCGATAAGGTCGCAGATTGTACCTTGTGTTATGGCGTGGCCCTTGACGATGTTATGCCGCTTGATGTTTGGGGTAGGCGAATACTATCTACATATTATGGATTGAGCCCGAAGCTGTCTTATAATGCTATGCGTGTGTGTACCAGGACTCATTTCGGCGGATATGCGGCGTGGGCAGGACAGTTTTTGTTCGAATATATACGACATAATTTTAGAAAGTAATTTTTTTCAGATATGAAAATTCTTTTTGTTACCTCTTCGTATTTCCCGACTATCAACGGCGTTTGCGTTTCAATTCGCAATTTCAAAAAAGGCCTTGAGGCGCTAGGGCACGAAGTATGGGTGCTTGCGCCCGCGCACCGCGGCTATTGCGAAACAGAAACTCATGTGATGCGTTACCCGTCAATTTACAATCCCTTTATTAAAGCATATCCAATTCCTTTGCCGGTTCTTACGCCAAAGCTTTTTTCGTTTTTGCGTCATAATCGGTTTAATATTGTGCATACGCACCATCCGTTTTATGTGGGTACATTTGCCAGAGTGCTTTCTTTGCTGTACCGATGCCCGCTGGTGTTTACGCATCATACGCGTTATGACGCGCCGTTTTCTCAAGCACTGGATAATAGCGTGAGCAAAACATTCATCAGGCGTGTTGTTGATTATTTTTGTCATCAGGCAGATATTGTCGTCGCGCCTTCGCCTTTGATTGCATCGTATCTTGGGCGCAGGAAAATCAACATAAATGTTTCTGTTGTGGCAAGCCCGCTGTCAGATTTTTCCCAAGAAGGATACACGATGCCCGATGCGATTCGCGCAATCAAACAAGACCAGGCCTCGGTTGTGTGCGTTATGACAAATCGTTTAACGCGTGAAAAAAACACCCGTATCGGCATTGAAGCAATGCAGTATGTACCCAGTCAGTATCATGCGGTTATTGTCGGCGATGGTCCCGAACGTAAAGCATTGGAACGTTTGGCAGCGGCGTGCGGCGTTGCTGACCGCGTCCACTTTGTTGGAGCTGTTTCTCATGAGGAATTAAGCCGTTTTTACAGCCATGCGGATGTATTTTTATTCGGGTCAACAACTGAAACGCAGTCTATGAGCGTTTTGGAAGCTGCGTATTTTGGGTTGCCTATTGTGGCGATTGATTCCGAGTTCAGCAGGGCGGTTATTCCTGACAAAGTGGGGATAAGAACACAATTAAGTCCTGCATTATTTGCGCAAGCCATTATGCGCGCGTATAAGAATACAAAGCGGATTTCCGCGCGCGGGCGCGCGTGGGCAGGGGAATTTACGCGCGAAAAACAAGCGGCAGCCATGGCATCTGAATATGAAAAAGCGCTTGCGATACGAAAATGTCTGCGAACGGGCTGGCAATCATGGAGTACGGCACATCGCATAGGGCTGTTTGCGTCTCCGCATTTGTATAACCCGCTTCGCAAAGATAATTATGCGATATCAGTAACCGATATCAATCGCGTTTTGCAAAAAAGCCGCGCGCCGATTGCGGGATGGAATTCTTGGGCTGCATTTGGTCCGCGCATTGATGAGGAAAAAATTCTTCGCCAAGTTGATTGGATACGCGGGCATACGCGTGATATTCCTTTGGAATATGTCGTGATTGATGATGGATGGACCGTGTGGGGGGATTGGATGATGCCTGACACAAAAAAATTTCCCGCGGGGCTCAAATCTGTTGTTGACCGTATTCATGCATCTGGGCTTCAGGCTGGCATTTGGATGGCGCCGTTTTGCGCGCGCGGTTTTTCGCACATGGCAAAGCAGTTTCCGTCATGGTGCGTGTACGATAAACACGGATTGCCGATTGACGCTGCGCAATTTCATCCGCTGGTGCGTTATGCTTTTTCTCAACAGTGTTCGGCGCGACTGCTTGATGTCAGACAAGATGCCGTGTGGAATTATATCAAACAATCAATTGACTTTTTGCTTAGGACATGCGAGTTTGACTTTATCAAGCTTGATTTTTTATTCGCGCCATATTTCATCCCGGGTATCAAAATACGTGAAGCATCCGGCGCAATTCGCCGCGTGTTTTCGTATATCAGACAAACATATCCGAATGTATTTATTAACGCATGCGGATGCCCGTTGGTTGATGCGATCGGCTGTGTTGATGCCATGCGCGTTGGGCCCGATGTCATTATGCCGTACGGAGAAGGCAAAAGGTTGGCAAGTTCAATTGTTCATGCGGCTCGCGTATCAACAGCAGTGCGAGTAATTAAAAACCGAGCATGGACGCGTGCGTTTTGGCTTCTTGACCCTGATATATTTGCATGCAGGCCCGAATTGGGAATTCGCGAAAAAGATTTGCAGAAATTTCGCCGCTCGATTTCAGAATGTAAGGGTTTGGTGTTTTTAGGGGATGATTTGCCCGCGCTTTCGCAGGACCTCATTGACCGATATATCAGACCCCTGCTTGACGCGCAAAAGACAAATGTGTGATATACTGGAAACGACAAGGGGGATAAAATAAATAAAATAATCTTTATATGGAACAAGTTTTTAGCATCAAACAGGCCTTATTGTTTGGCTGGGACAAGGCGAAACAGCATGTGTGGCTGTTTGTAAAAATCATGTTGGTTGTCATAGCCATTGTTTTGGTAGTTAGTATTGTTATAGTTTTCTTTCGTGAGGGTTCGCTCATTGCTTCCTTGATAGATTCAGCATTGCAAATCTTTATGTTGTTTGTGGACATTGCAATGACGCTCATTACGCTTCGTTTGGCGCGCGGAGAAACAATAACATTTACGCAAGCAGTGGATATTTTCAAAGGGCTTTTTAAAAAAGATTTGGGTTTGGTTGTTACATTTTTGCTTGTTTTGGGAATCGCGCAATTGTTAATTGGTATTGCGTTTCTTGCTTTGATTATTCCTGGAGTGTATTTGGCGCTTAGGTATTCTCAAGTGAGATATTTGGTTGTGGATAAGAGAGTTTTGTTTGACTGGTCAACACATACATGGAAAACGCGCTGGCAAGAAATAAAGCGTGTTATCCATGAGGGATTGCGTACGAGTTCTGATATGACGCAAGGCGTGAAATGGCAGTTGCTTTGGTTTGGTCTTGCCTGCGCGGGCGTGGCGCTTGTTGGTTTTATTCCGGGTATGATTACCTTGGGTATTGGATTGGTGTTTGTGGGAACTATGCTTCAATTCGCATCGGTGTATGTGTATATGAAGCTTTTGGAACGGGTTGAGAAAAAATCGCTGCCCGTGTCGGCACCTGAATCAGCGCCAACAATATAAAGAAAACAAGATATAACATTAACATGCGCGCCTCGTTTTATGGGCGCGCATGTGTTTGATATGATATTTTTATTTTATCACCCTTCTTTTTCTGGATTTTTTCCATACCGTACTGCAATATCAGCCCCTTTGATAAGTTGAAAAACTTGCTTTACAACATCAAAAGGAGCTGGTTGGTCTGGATTTTGCGGATCAAGAATATGCAGAACAAATTCTCCGGGAACAGCTGTGTCAGCTTGAGTATCAAGCACTTGTCTCTTAGTATATTTCATAACTCGGAATGGAATATCGTGGTTGTTTAGAACGTTTTGTGCTTGACTTACTTCAAAATCAGATACTATAAGGTCGTTTTGTTTTAGCTCTTCTCCTGATGCTGCTTGTTCTATTGTCCTTTGTTGTGGGTTGGACTGATCCGGACGTTTAAGACGCATATTTTTATTTTCGGGTTTTAATTTTTGTTAACAAATTCTTACTGGTGCGTTTATTTGATCAAATCCGAACCTATTTTGAACGAAATTGATTGATTGCCGCGCGGAGCAGTCCATTCCGAACAAGTTAGTTTTGGTGCGCGGGAGAGGAGTCGAACCTCCATGCCTTGCGGCACTACCTCCTTAGGGTAGCGTGTTTCCCATTTCACCACCCGCGCATTTTCGCATTGCTGCCTTAATTTTGTTTCTTTTTCTTGATAGGCAGACAACTTTTTCATTATAGTACATGTATGGCAGTAGTTTCAATGATTCTCTCTTAGCGTATTTTAGTTGTATAACAGAAATGCTTGGAGGGGCATCAATGTATCCATGGATGCCTACCAATGCGTTAATTTTTTTCTGAATCCACATGATGTGAATTTTACTTGCCGATGTAAACGAAGTATAAAAAATAAAACTTGATTTCCAACGCTTGTCATAATATGGATAAAAGCTTCCATCCCCGTCAAAATGTCCACGTAAAAAATCTCTAAAATAAATATCGGGGATTTTTATTTCTCTTATAATTTTTGACTTTCTCGGCATAAATCCTATCGATTCTAAAAAGCGATAGAAATTAACGTCGCTGAATTGTATTCTTGCTGTGATGGAGCTAGACGTACCCGATTTTTTATAACCAACGGCAACCTCTATCTTTAAACACTGCATGAAATTTTTGATTTGTTCTATATCCTTAGACGTAAAATCAATATGCCTATTGTCGATTGATAAACTGCCATCTGTTGCTAAGAGGCCCAGAGCATACGCGAAATTAGGAGACCACTTAATTTCCACTTTCATCTTTGCTTTCATATATTTTATTTTATACACGAATATACCTCAGGTCAATAGCGTATACCAATCGTGTTAGGAATAAATAGTGTAAACTATAGACGATTTTTCTATGTAATTATTCTTTATGTTGGGGCGTGTGGCGAAGAAAATAGTGTTAACGCAAAGTAATCAAAATCCCGCTTGGGCGGGATTTTGATTGTTGATTGTTGATTGTTGATTGTTGATTGTTGATTGTTGATTGTTGTTATTCTTTTGGCGTTTCCGATTCCGGAGCCTTTTCTTCTTTACCAAGAAGTTCAGCAAACGCTTTTTTCGTTTTAAGCTTAGCGCGTACTTGTTTCCGCGACCTGCTTCGCAAGTAATACAGTTTTGCTCTGCGCACTTTCGGGGTTTGCAGTACCTGGATTTTTTCAATAACCGGCGAATGAAACAGCCAGGTCATTTCCACGCCGATATTGTCAATGCCGATTTTGCGCATGGTAAAGGATGCGTTCGTATTTTTTATTCCGTGTTTGGTTGCAATAACAATGCCGTCAAAAAAAGTGGTGCGCCACTTATCCTTTTCCGGCACTTTGTACCATACTTTGATTTTCATGCCCGCTTTGATGTCGGGAAGGTCGGTGCGGAGTGATTGTTTATGGATTGCAAGTATTTTTGTGTGCATATTCTTACTTTGTCAGGGCTTTAACATGTAATGTAAAAATTGGAGGCAAAATGAAAAAGCCACGAGATCGTTTAATAGTATCATGAAAAACTTTATCCTGCAACTGACGCGCGTGGGGTGAGCGTTTTGAGAAACGTTGCGAGATCTTGGGGAAGCGGCGCTGCAAACGTATACGTTTTCCCATCAAGAGAAAAACTGATACGTTCTGCGTGTAAGAATACTCGTGGTAGGCGATCGCGGTATGCGCGGGTTGTTTTACCGCCGTATAAGTAATCGCCGATAACCGGATGTCCTATTGCTGCACAGTGCACGCGAATTTGGTGTGTGCGGCCAGTTTTCGGAGTTATAGAAAGCAAGGAAAGCATTTGGCTATTATCATCATATTGTCCTATCACTTCCCATTGGGTTTGGGCTGGTTTATTGGTTAAAGAATCTCGTCGTCTGACTGTTCGTTTTGTTCCATGTTTTGATTTTGCAATTGAGAGTGAAATAATTCCTGTTTTTTGCGGCATATTGCCCCAGACCAGCGCTGTGTATGTTTTTGCAATAGTGTGGTTTTGAAATTGGAATTTGAGCGCGTCAAATGTTGTTTGGTTTTTTGCAATAACCATAATACCCGAAGTTTCTTTATCAAGGCGATGCACAATGCCGAATTTTTGTTCCTGTGAATACGAATCAGTAATTTGTGTTGTCTGTGGATAATGAGTGGTAACCCAATCAACCAGAGTAAAAGATTTAGGATTTAGGGTTTCGGATTTAGGATTTTGTCCCTGAATAGGGTGCACCAAAAGCCCAGGTGGTTTGTTGATGATGATAAAATCATCATTTTCAAAAATGATGTTCGTCTCGTGGATATCCATATGAAGTATGATAGACCAAAACTACACAAAAGCACAGGGAATCTGTTATACTACATCGGACGGACGATTAGCTCAGCTGGTTAGAGCGCTTCATTGACATTGAAGAGGTCACTGGTTCGAGTCCAGTATCGTCCACATAACATTGCGATATTTAATTTATTTAGCATTCTCCTTTAAAGATGATATAATTTCATTATTCCAAAAGAGTCATTATAAGATAATATAAATATGGCTGATCACATCAAATCAATGGTGGAAAAAGTTCTGGCCCATATACCCAGGGCGCCGATTACTCGATTTCTTAGTGTCAAGTGGGAAAATCTATACGATGAGCCAAGAAAATTAGAATCATATCCATCTCCTGGCGAATTGTTGGGTTATTTGGCAGAATGGAAAAACAGAAGTCCAAACGACTTTGAGTATATGGGATGTTGGACAAGGGAAACTGGATTCCCAGAAATAGATGCAGCTAAACTAGCTGGATTGCCAACTGGGTCACGACTATTTTTTGTAAGATATGGACCATACGATAACTGTTCATTGACTGGGGCTTCGTTTGTGAAGCAAGACGGTGAACATGAAAAACAATATTTTGTGAACGAAGGGAAAGTTCAGGAGCAATTTGAAATAAGAGAATTTATCAAGCTTATGCGTGGTTATCCAGTGCAGGTGTTTTTAGAAAAATAACTCCTTTTTTAAAAAACAAAAAAACGTTGCGCATTGCAACGTTTTTTATATTCAACCACCCGAATCACGCGAATATTATGGTACAATAAGGACATGAAAAAACATTCCGCAAAAAGGGGTTGGCGAAGAAACTGGGGCAGAAAGAACCCTGCTAAAAAGAAGTCATCTAATAAAAAGTAATATGATAGATGCTGCCGAAGCATTGATTTTCTAGAAAAAACAACACGAAGAGTAGATATAAGAAAACCGCCTGCGACGAGGCGGTTTTTTCTTGGGTGACTGAGCGGATTTGAACCGCCGATCTCCAGGGCCACAACCTGGCGCTTTAAACCAGACTAAGCTACAGCCACCAATAACGTAAATTCCAAATTACAAATACCAAAATACCAAACCATTTGTTGACATTGGTTATTTGAGTTTTGAAATTCTATTGCTATGGTATCGTATTTTGTTTCAAATCTCAAACCCGAGCTGCATATATTGTCATTAAGATTGCGAACAGAATTGTAACCATGGCAAAAAGCCATGCGAGCGTTGTCAAAAACAGTTGCAGCGCTTCGCGCCTTTTGTTTTCAAAATACCACAGAATGGGTTTTCCTAAAACCAATGCGCCGACAACAGTTGCCGAAACCACGAACAGCATGAGCATTAGCGCGAGCCCCATCATTCCAGGCATCGCGGGAAACAGATTTCCCAGATGAAACATCACATATGCTACGCCGCTTGTATAAACAAATACGCCGAGCGCGTTTATCAATCCGTATAAAAGAATGTGTTTTTTGTTCATACATGCAGGCATAAAGAATCTTCGCGCGTAACTTGGACTTGATTTCATAGTGTATACCCTGTAGTAGATTTTTAACAATCCCGCAAAGCGGGAAAAAGAAAGTATGGTGTATTATATAAAGAATAAGTTACTCATGCTGAAAACCAATAATGCAACGAGAATGGAGCCCCACAGGGCAAGCCCATGGTACCTGCCTGCGCAGGCAGGCCTGCTTTCTCGCCCTTTGGGCAACAATCCCGAAACGCCATTCATCTATAGAAACAGCTCATGGTCTTCCGGCGTGAGGGATAAACATTTATTAAGTCGAAAATTCACTACGGGGTATAATAGTATAGCATGGATAAAACCTTGATTGCTTTGAGTTTAATCGGCGGCTCATTGCTGTTTGTGTGCGTGTTTTTTGTCGCATCTGTCGCGTATGCGCCGAACAATGTGTATACTCCAGAACCTGCGTCTATACCCGCTGCCAGCCTTTCTCAACCAATAACCTTCGTTTTCGGAGGCGATGTGATGTTGGGTAGGAAAGTGAATTACGAAATGCATCAGCGCAATGACTTTTCGTTTCCGTTCGCGTCCATAATGCCGATTTTTGCTGGTGCGGATGCAGTGTTGGTCAATCTTGAATCACCGCTGTATGAGCCGTGCCCGGTCAGCAATGCATCAAGCATGACATTGTGCGCGAG
>Ga0210050_1002876_pt1 | contig 15862 bp, 21 predicted proteins | sample CryGey132114_all_FD_185463 | JGI IMG/M metagenome (GOLD analysis project Ga0210050, IMG submission 185463) | Groundwater microbial communities from aquifer - Crystal Geyser CG22_combo_CG10-13_8/21/14_all (SPAdes) (version 2) | ecosystem: Environmental > Aquatic > Deep subsurface > Groundwater ...
CCGCTTTCTTAACTTTATTCTTTTTAAGAAGAGGAACTATTTTCTTTTTTATATTTTTTATTTCTTTATTTTCCATAATAAGAATAATATAATTTTCTTTAAATAATTTTCTTAAACACTTTTTCCCGCCATTATTCCTCCAAACGACGCTGATGACAATGCACTTGTAACTTTTCCTTCATCATCTACAAACCCCCCAATAAATTGAATTGCTGCTACAACAGCCATTGGCCAAAATAATCCGTCAGCAATATGCCCGACAAAATTCGCAGTTCCAGCAGTATCAACCCAACCTTTTTCCAAAAGCCAGTCGCCTGATTTTGAGCCTGTTGGATGTTTTGCAAGTGATTCATAAGCATTTAGTTCATTTTTAAAATTATTATATTCAGCGAATTTGTTTTCATTATTTTTTAATTTATTTATATCAAATTTACCCTCTTTAAAATAATCTTGGTTGTTCTTAATAGAACTTATAGAATCTTTTAAACTTTTAATTTTATTATCAATAGATTTTATAGTATCACTTGAAGAAATAGGAATTAGGAAATTTGTAGTTGCACTAATTTCAGAGGAGAAGATTACAGAGAAGGCAAAAAAGCCCATCATTAAAATAGATATTTGAAAAATTGAAATCACTCTTTTTTTTCTTCATAAATAAAATAAGAATAAAGTGTTTTTAAATATTTCAATACAATTAATCTTCAAGGTAAATTATTTCTGCAGTGCGATTATCTTTCCAGACTTTATTAGTTATTCTTGTATATGCACCATATTCTTTTTTCTCATTTTCTTCTTTTGCTTGTTCATCTATATAATCTCTATACATTGCTGGTTGAAGTCCTCTTGGCAATAAATCTAATCCTCCACATCCACTCATTTTTTTCTTTACTCCATTTACATAATTTATCAAGAGATTCTTGCCCATCATTTATCCCTGCAACATTTGGTTTTTCAGCACTACTAACAAATCCCGACGATAAAAACTCAAATCACCGACAGAATTTTTATTATAATCTTCCAACGCCCCTAGAAATTGACAAAAATCAGGGACGCCCCGACCGAGATTCGAACTCGGGTCACCGCCTATCTCCATACACAGAATTTCTGTGTGTGAAAAGTTCCATGAACTTTTTTCAAGAGTGGTTGCGTTGAGACGCTAGATTTCCTCTCTCACCGAGATTTCATCACCTCTCCTTTCTAAAAATATTTGAATTTTTTCATTATTTTTAGTTATGTTTTGAGAGGGCGGCATTCTTGGCCTCTGAACTATCGGGGCTATTAAATTTTATATTCTGATACTTTTAAATTTTTAGAATGACGCACTCTTTGAGAGGGTGAGCAATTTCACGAACTAACCTGTCGCCCTTGATGTGAGTGAGATTGGGAACAGGCATTCTTGGTCTCTTGTTCGAAACTGGAATTTCAGACGAATGAAAACTCACAGAGTTGTTTTGAACTATCGGGCTATTGCTAACTATAAAAATTTAAGAAAAATTATTTTATAAGTTTGTTTATTCAATTAAGAATACCCGATCATTTGGTCTAACTTTGTCAGGAACTTTTATTCCAATATGGTCGCCTGCTTTTGCATTCTTTACGGGTTTTCTTTCAATTTGGATTTCTCCAACTGATGTTTCAAAATCCGTTGTATTTCCTCTTATTCTTACCTTGTCCCCTGCTTTCAGTTTGCCTGAAAGTTTTATAGCAGCGACGCCAACATGGCTAAAATAACTTGACACAGTGCCAATTTCTTTTCCAGCAATTTCTTGTTGGTTTTCTTCCATTTTTAATAAGGAATATAGATTATTTAAATTTGTTGATTAGTAAATTTTTAATACTCCTTTTGAATCATTCTTTAAAGCCCTGTAGTACAGCGGTCAAGTATATCAGACTCTGGATCTGGTGACCCAGGTTCGAATCCTGGCAGGGCTATTAGAATTCTTAGTTTAATAAAATGAGAACCTGAAGGTTTTGTTCGAAACTGAAATTTCGGACAACGGAGAGCGAAGCGACCCACGACGAGCATTTACACGAGTAATCGCATCACAATAAAAAACGAGCGTGGGTGCGAGCACTGGCAGGGCTATTAGCAATATTTTTATACTCCTAATGTTTATTTTTATATGGAAATCGGGTTGATGTTTTTTGTTATCGTGGGTTTAATCGCAGCCATCTGGATACTTATTGAAATAAAAGGACTTAGACATAAATTATTTGCTGTTTTTTTAATTGCTCTGATACTTTTTGGTTATGTTGGTTTAAAAGATAAAGATATTAATTATTGGAGTATTTCTGGTTTGACTTCAGCATCCAAAATTGGTTTATCCTGGTTGGGAGGAGTGTATGATAATTTTAAGTCATTAACTTCTTATGCAGTCAATCAAAATTGGGAATCTTCAGAAGCAGAAGAGAATAGCTCAAAAAAATAAATTGATTTCTTGAAAATATTTAAAAAGTCATATTCATTAGTATATTATGGTTAAAAAAAAGGTGAAGAAAAATTCTACAAGAAATATAAATATTAATAAAAGGAAAAATATTGTGAATAAGAATCTCCTAACGTTCTTTATTTTATTTGCTGTTTCCCTTGTTCTTTATTATTCTACTGGAACAGGAGTATTGAATGATATTTTTTATTTTGCAATGATTCTTTTTGGTTCATTAGTTCTGGCTTTTTTTATTATTTTTTTAGTTATCTTTTTTCTAAGGATTTTAAAAAAGAAATAATTTTTAAGTATAGAGAATTCTAGATTATTAATGCCTCGATAGCTCAGCTTTGGCAGAGCACATCGTTGGTAACGATGAGGTCGCGGGTTCAAGTCCCGCTCGAGGCTTATAAAAAACACTTAATATTTAATTTCCAATTTTTAATCAGATTTTTTTAATTTCTTAAAAATATTCTCTAACCGAATTTCAAAAAGTGCGACAGGCATTTTGATTTTCCAGTTTTTTAAAATTCTCGGATGTATTTCTCCTATTTTTCCAATTAATTTTTCTTCAAGAAAAATGTCAGCACATCTGCCGTCGATAAAATAAGGATGCACTTCTTTTGTTTCTTCTATTTTCATCTCTAAATTTATTGCTTTGAAAAAGGTATTTAAAATCTGTTTTTGTTCAGTAAAATTTCCAGGAGCAATTGCACAGGCAAGATTTTCCTTTTCAATTATTTCCTCGTTTTTTAATTCAAATGTTCTTCCTATTTCAAAAATTTTCTGGGGATATTCACAATCCTTGTTTTCAGAGAGTATCCTCATTAAAATATGTGAAAGATTTTGTCTTAAAATTTTATAATCTGTTTTTGAATTTTCAACTTCAAGAATTGTTTTTGGTTCTGCAATTCCCATATCTTCAAATTGGTCTCTTTTTGTTGTCAGATGATAACTTGATGTTTCTAAAAGTCCGAGCCCTATGAGAATTTCTGAAATTTTTCTCTTGAAAATTTCCTCGCGGGATTCTTCTCCTATCGTCGCTACTTTTGGAATTTCTGGTTCAAAATTTTCATAACCATATGCAATTGCAATATCTTCAATTAAGTCAATTTCGTGAAGAATATCTGTGCGCCAGGCAGGAATTTCCACTTCGCCTTTATTATAATTATATCCCATTTTCTCTAATAATATTTTTACCTGCTTTTCTGTAAGATTTATTCCAAGAGTTTTTTCTGCATTTTCAATTGAAAGTTTCATCTTTTCAGAAGTAAGATCAGGAGTGATTTCTTTTTTACTGTATTTTAATTCCATTTGATACACTTTTCCGCCCATATCTGCCAGACAAGTTACAATTATGTTAAGGCACTTTTTCAGAAGTTCAAAATCAAAACCAGAGCATTCAATAAAAACATCTCTTGTATTGTTTGTTATTTTTCCGGTTAGTTTTGAATTTATTATTGGAGGCATGCTCATTATTTGTTTATCATCGTCGATGAAAATCGGGAAATTTGCTTTTCCTGCAAGAAGATGCGCATAATCTTTTCCTGTCGGGTGTCTTTGAAGAATTTCCAATCCAGACATTTCTCTTTCTGATTCAAGAGGAATAAATTTTATTTTATCAGGTTCCATTGCTTTGTATGTGATTGGGATCTTTATTTTTTCAAGAGGATAAATACCTATTCCGAATTTTTTTCTTTTTCTTCCGAGAGTTAAATGAAGTTTTTCCTGAATGTCAATTAATTCTCTTATTTTTTCGTCGTCGAATTTTAATCCTTTTACAATTGCACAGGCAGTATAGGGACGGATGTTTTTTACAGAAGAATCAATTATAATTTTGAAATCTTTTTCTGGTTTTTTTAAATTATATTTTTTTAGTCCTTTTTTCTTTCCGAGAAAAGCGAGAAAACTTCTCTTAAACCCCTGATATGAAAGCATGTCCGGGCGGTTTGGAAAAATTTCAAGTTCTATTTCATTATTGTCAAAATTTTCCAACGGAGTTCCGAACATTGCAATTCTATCCTGCATTTTCTCGTCGAGTTTTCCAATTTCTTTTTCAAAAAGTTTTCGTGAAATTTTTATGTTTGCCATTTTATTTTATCCATTGTTTTATTTTTCTTAATTGAGTTAAATTATTTTTATAAAGTTCCCGCAAATCTTTTATTTCATAATAATCCATTAGAGTTCTGTCAAAACCAGGGCCCCATGCAAGAACAGGAATATGTTCTCCTAAAAGAGGAATTGTAACTTCTGGACGAAACATTCCTGCCCCGCCAAGTTCAAGCCAGCATTTTTTTTCAGGGTGCCAGACATTAATTTCTACTGATGGTTCTGTGTAAGGAAAATAAGCAGGATTGAATCTTATTTTTTCAAACCCCATTTTATTAAAAAATTGTTTCAGATAACCTAAAAGATGCCTGAAGTTTGCATTTTTGTCGACGACGATTCCGTCTGTTTGATTAAATTCAAATCCATGCGACCAGTCAACTGTTTCATTTCTGAAACATTTTCCTATATTAAAGAATTTTTGAGGGAGTTTTTGTTTTTTTATTTTTGCAAGTGTTTGGGCAGACAAGCATGTTGTATGGGTCCTTAGAACAAGTTTTTTTGCTTCTTCCTCGCTCCATACATAATTCCAGCCTTTGCTCTTATCAACCCCTTGTTCATGGGATTTTTTTACAGCTTCGACAATTTCTTTTTCTGGAAGAGAAGTTTTTTTGTCAATAAAAAAAGTATCCTGCATTTCACGAACAGGATGGTCTTGTGCTGTGAAAAGTGCGTCGAAATTCCAGAAAGAACTTTGAACAAGATTTCCTTTCATCTCTTTAAAACCCATTTCTGTCCAGATTTTTCTTCCATAATCAATTGCCTGATTTACAAAATGTCTTTTTCCATAAAAAATTTCCGGAACAGGAGAAGTAACATCATACCGACGGAATTTTTTCCCTTTCCATAATTTTTCATCTTTTAAAAGTTCAGGAGTTATCTGTTCTATTAATTCTATATTTTTTAATTTTGATTTTATTAATTCTTTTCCCAACTCTGTTGGTTCAATGGAAATCTCTTTTTTTTCTTTTATTTGTACAATGTCTTTTCGTTTTTGAAGATTTTTCAGGGCGTGAATTTGTTCAGGAGTTAAGGAATTATATTCAATTGGGAGATTGTCTAAAAATAATTCTTCTAATGTTTTTTTTACAAGTTCTTCCTTACTTGCGTTAAGAATTATATTTCCTCTTTTCAACTCAATCAATGCTTTATTTTTCAATACCCCAATTGAAACCTTGAATTCATCATTTGAAAGTTTGCTTTGTTTTTGAGTTTCTTTCAAAGAGATTATTCTTTTCTCGTCGAGAAGATGGAGAAGTCGCCGTTCTGGAAGCCCCTTTTTTTTGTAAAGTGCACCATTTATTCCGAGTTCAATTACCTTTTTTTTATTGGAAATAATATTTATTATTTTTTTGTTTTGAAGATATTCCAGTGCACGATTTACAGATATTTTATCCAGATTTGATTTTTTACAAATGTCATTTATATTTTCTTCTAGATAAGGAAGAATTTTTCTTTCGTTCGGGCTCAATGATTCGTTTAGTTTTTGTAAACCCATTTAGAATAAACTCTTTTTAGTTAAAAAATGTTTGCAGACTCTTTATCATTAATGTTGGCATTCCAAGAACAGAGCCGAGTGCTTTTAAATCATATAAATTCCTTTTATATTTTTTAGATACAAAAGCCATTTGCAATTTATTTTTATTGCAGAGTTTTATATTTTGTTGAACGCGCGCGAGGATTTGTGCTTTTGTTTTTTCTTTTGATTCTATTATCTCGTCGAGATTTATTCCTAATGTAATATTATTTTTTTTAGCAATTTTTGCAAGAACCTGATTAAACCCGGAATTCCTCTGTTTCTGAAAATCTTTTCTTCCTGCCTGATTAATCAAAAGAATATTAACTGGAATTTTTTCAATGATTTTTCTGTTTAATTCATCATCGTCGCTGGTGAAAACTATTTTTTTGTCTTTGTTCTCTAAAATTTGTTTTCGTGCTTTTTCAAAAGTTGGTTCTGAGATAATTATGGATTCCATTCAGCTCCCAATAATAGTCGTTCCCTTAAATTTTTTTCCATTAAGAAGATGATTCAAATTATTAAGACTGGCCCCGAGTATATACGTAGAAATTTTATTTTCTTTTATGATTTTTGATGCTTTTTGGTCAAGGACAAAATGCTGTCCTGGTTTGAATTTTATTTTGTTTGCAATTTTATCAAAATCTTCCCAAGTTATTTTTGGTATAAATTTTGCATTTTTGTTTTTTAGAGGATTCTTATTAAAAAGCCCGTCGACATTTGTTAAATTTATGAATTCTGTTTCAAAAAAATTTGCGAGTTTTGCAGAAGTACTGTCTGATGTTTCGTCCCCGGTATATCTCAAAGCCCCGCAAAAAATAATATCATAGATTCTCAGCATATTTTTTATTTCTTTCATGTCATGAGGAATTCCTTTGTTTGCATCATTTCCAAAAAAATAAGTCATAAATCTTGCATTTAATCTCGTTGATGCAATTCCCAAAAGCCCCTGATGAAATCTTTTTTTTGAAAGTTTTTCATTTTCTAAACCATTAATATATTCTCTGGCTGTACTTCCGCCTCCGCAGACAATTACAAATTTATTTTTATTCGTGTGTTTTAAAATTATTTTTTTGAATTCCCTCAAAAATTTCATATTAATATCTTTTGGAATTATCAAACTTCCTCCGAGAGAAATTACAATCACCTTTTTTTTCATTTTATAAGAGGTAATACTAATATTTAAATTCACTTAATAGTAAACAACTTATTATCCCTAACATCAAAAACATCCAACCGAACTCCAGCGTCGAGCCATCCGTGTGCATAATTTAGTGCAGCAAATGCATTGACAAAATCTTTTTTATTTTCAAAATATTTCGCATCTGATAAATAATTCCCAGCCATTTCAAAAATTTCTTTTGCTTGTTTTGCTTTATTTTTTTTAATGGATTTTTTTGTGATATCCAATGCTTTGCTTGTCAGTTTAAAATATTTTTTTAGTTTTTCAGCAGTTATTTTATCTTGCATTGTTATCTCTGTTTACTGGAAATCCCTGTTTTATTTGCTGGGGATATTTCATTTTTTCAATGATAAATTTTGGAGGAATAACTGTTGAAACAATTGCTGAAAGAACAAGGCGTCCGACAGCCACACGATAAATTCCGTCGTGAACAGGTATTTTTGATTTTTTTGAGAACTCTTCTATTATCTCTTTTATTTCATCTTCCCGAAGTATGATTGCTGTTGGTTTAACGCCTATCGCTCCTTTTACAATTATTTTTTCATCTGGTCCGTCACATTCAATTATTCTTATTGCTGGGTCTTTTATTAGGGGGATTATCTTTCCGAGTTCTATTAATGCTTCTTCAGGGATTGGCCTTATATATTGAAGATGTTCTGGAAGTCGCGGTTCTGGAATATTTAAATTTCCTCTTTGAATTGGTTTTCTTTTGAAAAGAGGTTTTATCTTCTTAAAAATCGGTTTTGTGGATTTTTTAAACTGTGATTTTTGAAATTCGCTTTTTTGTGATTGCCCTACAGGGGAAGTTTGAAATTGAATTTTTTTCAATGGTTGTTTCTGATTTGTTTTTATTGGATTATAAAACCGATTTTCTTGGGGGTTTTTTATGAATTGTACTGGAAATTTCGTTGATGTTTTTATTAAATTTTTTAAAATTTCTTCTGTAAAACTCAGTAAGAAATATTCATTGAATTCAGAAGATTTTTGGTTTAACATTCTAAATCTCTTGGGTTGTATTAAATGGGGCTTGTCTTGAAGAAATAGATCTTTGATATTGATTATTGCTTTCTCCAAAATTTTTTTGTATTGCTTGAACTTTTTGGGGTTGTTGTCGAGGAGCAGAAGATTGTTGCGAGGGATTTTCATGCAAAAGCGAAACACCTCTTGCAATTGTCCTATTTTGATCAACAAGATTATCTATTTTTTCTAGAATTCTCTTTTCATTTATCCCTATTTGTTGAGCACTACCTTTTTCAGCAAGAGTTTTTGCAGAGATTTCAAATAAATTTAATAAGCGGGATATTTGATTTGAAAGTCCGTCGAGTTTTATTGCAAGATTTGTCATAACTTTTTGCAATCCAACAAAATTTTCCACAAGTGTTTTTTCCAGATTAAGAGGAGAAAATATATTTTCTTTTGTTGTTTTTTTTAACGGCGTGGTTACTGATTTTTTATCTAATTTTTTTGCCACTTCTTTTTTTATAGGAATTATTTTTTTAATGTTTTCTGTTGGATTATTTTTTGTTGGGCTAGAAGGATTTTTTACTGGATTTATTTTTTTCACAACTTTTTTTGGCATAATTTAGTGAGTATTTATAGGTTTATAAATTTTGGTTTTGTATAATCTTTTTATTTGAATTAATAAATATCAAGTTCGTTTTCTTTTTTTATTTCTTCTTCTGTTTTGAATTCTGGTTCTTCCTCATTAGATTTATTATTTTCCTGATTTTCTTTTTCTTTTATTCCATTTTTTTGCTCTGATAGTTCTTGTTCAGAAATTTTGGCTTTTTGATTTTTTTCTTCATTTTCCTTTTCTGTGAATGGAGGAATTATTTTTTCCTGAATTTTTTCCTCTTTAATTGCCTGTTTTTCAACTGGAACACCTTCAAGTTCAGCGACATAATCAGATATCTCTTTTGCCATATCTGCGTTCGTGCTTATTGAATCAATATTTTTCTCGACGAGGAATTTTACCATTTCTTTTCTGCTTCCTGCCTGCCCGCATATGCTTGTCTCAACATTGTTTCTTTTGCAAACCCTTATTACGAATTCAATTTGATAAAGTATTGCTGGATGCAATTCATTGTAAATATGCTGAACCTCTTCATTTCCCCTGTCAATTGCAAGCATATATTGTGTGAGGTCGTTTGTCCCGAAAGAAATAAAATCAATTTTTTCTTCACAAAGTTCTTTTATTATCTGAACTGCTGCCGGTGTTTCTATCATAACACCGATTTTAGCGTCGGCAAAATTTATTTCTTTTAATATTTTTTTTACTTGCTGGACTTCTTCTACTGAAATTACTTGTGGGAGCAACAGCCCTATTTTTTTACCCTTTTCTGCAACTTTTTTCAATGCACTTATTTCTGCTTTCAAAATTTCCGGATGTTTTAATCCAAATCTTATTCCATGCATTCCAAGCATTGGATTTGCTTCTTTTTCCTGTGGTGCTCCCTCGAGATTCTGGTATTCATCACTGCGAATATCAGAAGTTCTTATCCACATTTCTTCAAAATATTTTGCAATCTCACTTATACCTTTAAAAATTATTTCTTCATAATCTTTCATTTCTTTTTTTTGTAAAAAATAATTTGGATGTTTTCCTGATTCTGCAATTATGCCTTCAATGCGTGTTAGTCCGACGCTTTTTATCCCTGTTTTTGATGCACGCTCTGCAAAACTCGGCAAGTCAACTATAACTTTTATTTTGGTTTTGGTTTTTGCTGTTATAGGAAGAACTTGTTTTTGTTGCGTTTCTGCTATTTTTCCCCTATAAATTTTTCCATTATATCCGTCGATAGTTATTGTTTCCCCGTCTTTAAGAAGTGTTGTTGCTTCTTGTGTTCCGACGATGCACGGAATTCCCATCTCACGAGATACTATTGCGGCGTGTGCAGTTAATCCCCCTTCCTCTGTTATAATCGCCGACGAGCGTTGCATAGTCACAACCATGTCTGGATTTGTCATCTTTGTAACCAGAATATCGCCTTTTTTTATTTTTGGCAAATCAGACATTTCCTCGACTATTTTTATTTTTCCCGACGCTATTCCTGGTGATGCAGCAAGCCCCTCAAGAATAACTTCTCCTTCGAGTTCTTTTGAAGAATCCTTATCTATTCTACCTTTGATTGTTGTTATTGGGCGTGTTTGTACAATATAGATATTTTCTCCTTCAATTGCAAATTCAATATCCTGTGGTTTTTGATAATGTTCTTCAAGTTTAAGTGCATATTCAGTTAATTTTTTTATTTCATAATCATCTAGGACTTTTCTTTTTGAAATCTCTTCTTTTAATTTTACAATCTCTTTTCCTCCGCTCGCATTTCGCGTGAATGCAATTTTTTTATCTGCTGTTTTTTGTTCTATTATCTTTGATTCATTTACAATATACCTGTCTGGTGTGACTTGCCCTGAAACAATTCCTTCCCCCAAGCCCCAAACAGCCTCGATGATTGTGTTTTCATTTTTGTATGAAGGATCTTTTGAAAAGATTACTCCTGATTTGTCAGCGTCGACCATTTTTTGCACAACAACTGCCAGGCTTACTTTGCCGTGCTCAAATCCTTTTTTATTTCTGTAATATGTTGCGCGGGAAGTGTAAAGTGATGCAAAGCATTTTTTTATGTGCTCTAAAACCGCGTCGTTGCCTTTTATGTTAAGATATGTATCCTGCTGTCCTGCGAAACTTGCGTCTGCTAAATCCTCTGCTGTTGCACTGCTTCGAACAGCGACGAAGACAGGTTCTGCTGAGTTTTTTAAAATATCGAGTGCAGAACCTTTTGCTTTGCTGAAATCAGGTGCATCAAGTGCCTGATAAGAATCTGTAATTTCTTCTTCTATTTCTTTTGGTAATTTTTCATCAGTAATTAATTTTCTTATTTTTTTAGTTATCTCGTCGAGTTTTGAAGTATTTTCATAATCAATTGAATTCAGAAGTTCTTCTATTTTTGTTTTTAATTCTGCTTTTTCAATAAAATAATTATATGCTTGTGCTGTTACAACAAAGCCCGGCGGGACTGGAATTTTAAGATTAAAAATTTCTGCAAGATTTGCTCCTTTTCCCCCTGCGAACTTTCCTGAATTTTTATTCAGTTCAGAAAACCATTTTATAAAGTCAACACCTTTTTTATCTTCGCTATTTTTACCCGCCGTCTCTTTTTGCTTTTGCATATCAGATAAAATTTAAAAGAATTAATAAAGGTTTTTATTCGCTAATGGCTTCAACAGGACAGCTTTCAGCTGCTTCTTTTGCACAAGGAGTTTCTTTTTGCGAGATGACTTTTGCTTTTCCGTCGCTGTCCATTTCAAATACTTCCGGGCATATTGAAACACACAATCCACAACCCAAACATTTTGATTTGTCTATTTTTACCATGATTTTTTTATTCAGTTAAGTTTATAAATTTTGTTTGAATTCTTTTATATGGTAATTTGGGTTTTTATTGGGATAGCTTTATTGATTGGAATTATTTTCTTTTATTATTATAATCGTTTTGTTGTTTTGTCAAATAGAATTGATAATTCTCTGTCACAGATTGATGTTCAACTGAAGCGCCGTGCTGATTTGATTCCCAATCTTGTTAATTCTGTTAAGGGTTATATGAAGCACGAAAAAAGTGCAATCAAGGCAGTTACTGAAGCGCGAAAAGCGCTTGTTGGCGCAAAAGGTATTGAGAAAAAAGTTAAGGCAGATAATGTTTTGGAAAAATCGCTTGCAAGACTTTTTGCCCTTGCTGAAAATTATCCTGACTTGAAAGCAAACACAAACTTCCTTGAATTGCAAAAAGAACTGTCGTCGACAGAAGACAGGGTGGCTTATGCTCGGCAATTTTACAATGACTCAATTTTAATTTTTAATAATCTCTGCACAACAATGCCTGGAAAATTTTTCGCAGGAATTTATGGAAAAAACAAAAAAGAATATATTAAGATTGCAGAAAGTGAGAGAAAAGCTGTGAAAGTAGAATTCTGATTTTTACAATAAAGTATTTAAAGTTTGAAATTATGGAATTATAAGAATGTTTATGGGAGAGGCGATAATTTTTTGAGATAGGCAATTTATCAATTGAACATTATTTTAATCCCTTACATATTTATTGTCGTCTAAGAGATTTAGGTTTAAAAAAAAGTAGTGCTTGTGCATTTTGTCGTTGGTGAGAAAAAAATCTATAATGGTAATGGAGGCGCAAGATTAATAAGACTATTAAATCAAATTCAAAACTCTTAAAAAGTTTAACTTCTTCTTTCTCCTATGAAAAGGATTGATTTTCGTGACCAGATTTCTAAGAATAAGAGAAATTCATTTTTTTTAATGGTAACTATATTTGCTGTTTTTGTTTTGTTTGGTTATGTGATTTCTTTTGCATTTGAGCCTGGTTTCTTTTTTATTATAATGATAATTTCTATAATTTTTTCATTAAGTTATATTTTGATAAGTTATTATAATTCAGATAAAATTGCAATTGCGTCAGTGGGTGCGAAAAAAGCATCGAGGGAAAAACATTCTGATTTTTATCGTCTTGTTGAAGGATTAACTATTTCTTCTGGTTTGCCAATGCCAAAATTATATGTAATGCCGTCGTCGCAGATTAATGCTTTTGCTTCTGGCAGGAATCCTGAAAATGCAGTGATTTGTGTTACAGAAGGTGCTTTGGAAAAACTTGAAAGGCGGGAATTAGAAAATGTGCTTGCTCATGAACTTGGACACATCGGCAGTTATGATATTCGTTACATGACTCTCGTCGCTGTTATGGTTGGAATGATTGCCATTATCTCACAGATTTTTTTGAGAAGTCTCTGGTTTAGAAGCGGGAATAGTGATAGTAAAAATGGAATTTTTATTGTGCTTGGGATTATCATGGCAATTCTTGCACCAATTGTTGTTTATCTTGTTCAGATGGCGATTTCCCGCAAAAGAGAATATTCTGCTGATGCAACTGCTGTGAAATTCACACGATATCCAGAAGGATTGATTCGTGCTTTGAAAAAAATTAAAAATGATTCTGCGTCGTCGGAAAAAAGAGTAAGCAAAGTGGTTGCTCCGTTGTTTTTTGCAAATCCTTTAAAGGGTTTGTCGTCGACGCATCCGCCTGTTGAAAAAAGAATTTCTGCATTGGAAAGAATGTAACTTTTAAAAACTCTTTTTTATTATTTTAATATGGGTTTTATTCGGAGTGGTTTGCTTGTTATTGTAAGTGTGATTCTTTTTATGGGTTTTTTATTAATGAATAGTTTATTGGTTGTTTCTAACTCCTTGGAATATAAAAATATACAAGAAGAATTAATTCCTGTTGTAACAGAATTTCTTTCTGAACAAATAAATTTGGAAAGTGTTTCAGAGAATCAATTGATTTTAATGCAGGAGTATTGTATTAATCAGACAGAGTTTGTTTTTAGCGAGGCGGGAGAAACATTTGCTATTTCATGTGATGCAATTGAAGGTGGTGTAAATGCTATTGTCGAAGAAATGATTTCTGGCAAAGTTGAAGAAATTTATTATGCAGATTATTCGTGTGATTTTATTGATTGTTTTGAAGAGCAGAGAGATATGCCTTATTTTTTAGTTTCAGAGCAAACCAAAAATTATTTTGAGAATAAATTTTATTTCTTAATGCTTGTTTGTTTATTTATTTCAATTGGGATTTTTTTTCTTGTCAGGAACAAAACAAATGCTCCTATTCTTGTCGGGGGTTTGCTATTAATTGCTTCTTTGGTTTTTGTAAAACTTGATAGTGTTGCTGGATTTTTTGCTGACAAATCTTTATTGAAATTTTTTGGATTTCTTTTTACTTCTTCTTATTCTATCGCGATAAAAGGAATTTTTGCTGGAATTATTTTAATTATTATCGGAATAATTTCTAAATTTTTTAAAGTTGGATTTTGGATTTCAAGAATTTTGAGTAAATTTAGAAAAGATAAATCAAACAACAGTTCAAATTTAAAGTTAGTTAAGAAAGATACTGAAAATTCTAAAAAAGACGTTCGTGATTCAGAGAAAAAGTGAATCGATTTAGATGCCGTCGGGAAAATTTATTTGCAGATAATTTCACTTCCGTTTTCCCCACGAGGATCCTGCCAATTGTTTGGGTGTGGAACTGAAAATCCTGTTGCACTTATTTTTGACGCTTTTTTTCCTTCACAAATTATTTCATAATCCTCGCAATAGATACCTCCATTTGGTGTTGTTTTATTGCAGATCGCCATTGTGAAAGAATTTTTTCCTGTTCCAATTACATAACCGGTTAATTGTTTAGTTGAAAAATAAAATAAAATAATTATTATTAAAATTCCCGATATGGCTAATATTTTTGTTCTTGTTTTCATTTTTTTTATGATTGAGAAAATATAAAAAGTTTGTGTTTATTAGTTTTTATGAAACAAAAATGTGCTGTGCTTTTTTCAAATGGTTTGGATAGTCGGCTTGCTGTGAAAATTATGAAGGAAAAAAATTTTGAAGTTCTTGCTTTTTATTTTAATTTGCCTTTTGGAAAAAAGATTCTGGGGGATGTTAAAAAATTTTGCCTGCAAGAAAAAGTTAAATTAAAAATTTTTGATTGTTGTAAAGGTAAATTGCTAAAAGAATATCTTGAAGTTTTGAAAAATTCGAAATATGGGCGGGGTGCTGGATTTAATTGTTGTATTGATTGTAAAATTTTTATGTTCCATAAGGCAAGGGAGTTTGCCGAAGATAAAAATATAAAACTCATTGCAACGGGCGAGGTTTTAGGGCAAAGACCAATGTCACAAACATCAAAATCCCTGAAGATTATTGATAAAGAAACTGGAATTAATATCTTTCGTCCTTTGGTTGGGCTGGGGATTTCAGGAAGAACCCGAAAAAAACAAATCGAACTTGCGAAGAAATATAAGATAAATTATCCAACACCAGCCGGGGGTTGTTTGTTGTGTGAAAAGCAATTAAAAAAAAGATTTGAGGTTTTGATAAAAAATGATTTAATTGACGGGAAAAATTTGAAACTTGCAAATATTGGGAGGCATTTTTTTAGAAATAATTGCTGGTTTGTCGTCGGGAGAAATGAAAAAGAAAATAAAATTATCAGGGGTTTCAAAGAAAATTTTGTTGAGGATAAGAAAGGAAAACCTGCTGTTTATTTTAATAATAAAGGAAAAAAATTTGCAGAAGAATTGCAGAAAACTTATAGGACAGGAGCAAGTGAAAAAGAGAGGAGGAAATTTGAGGAAGTGAAGTTGTGAATAATTATTATTCTTTAGGAGATAAATATTTATAAAAGAAAAAAAATAATCTTATATGGAAGATTATCAAAGGGGATTTGCTGAGATTCTTGCGGATTCTGGAGCTTTATTTTTTTCCGACGGGCTTTTTCTAAAGGATGGGAGACCCACACCTTATTTTGTTAATGCTGGAAAATTTAAATCTGGTAAAATGAATCTTGAATTAGGTTCTTGTTATGCAGATATGTTAATGAGAAAAAATGTTGTTGAGGGGTAGATATTATTTATGGACATTCATATAAGGGGAGTGCAATTGCTGTATGAACTGCAAATGCTTTGTGGGCTAATCATAAAATAGATAAAGACTTTTGAGGGGTGCTATAGAAAAGAAGCAAAAACACATGGGGTCAACACAAAAAGAAAGTTTACTTGTGAATA
>Ga0210050_1002879_pt1 | contig 15845 bp, 17 predicted proteins | sample CryGey132114_all_FD_185463 | JGI IMG/M metagenome (GOLD analysis project Ga0210050, IMG submission 185463) | Groundwater microbial communities from aquifer - Crystal Geyser CG22_combo_CG10-13_8/21/14_all (SPAdes) (version 2) | ecosystem: Environmental > Aquatic > Deep subsurface > Groundwater ...
GGAAACATAGTACTAAGTGATAGAGATGCGATAAAAGTGAAAATCTACACGCCGATTTACAATAAAAAAGACACGGTCAAAATATTCAGCGATATATTCCAAAATGCCAACTAGATTAAATAGGAATGAAGAGATAATTTAATTTGGGAATGAGGAGATAATAGCCGCTCCAGTCTGAGCGAAAGCTTTGAAGACGCCGCGACGAACCGACCCCATTTTTGAATCAATTATCAACATCAAAAATTTCCTTACCTGAAACCATGGTATTATTTTAAATACGGATAAACGACGCGTTCTTTTGTGGCAGATTACGACGTCATAATAGCTGGAGGAGGATTGGCAGGAACCATTGCTGCTCAATCAGTTTCACATTATTCTAATCAAGGGTTAAAAATTCTAGTAATTGACAGAAGCCCTTCAAATTTACCTGGATTGAAAAGTGTATCAGGTTGGATTTGTGGAGATGCGGTTAGTAAAGAAGCAGTAGATTTCATGACAAATAGAATTAAAGTAAGCTGGAGTGATCCAGAAATTGAACATAAAGTAAAAGGAGTAATGGCATTTTCACCAGACAGAGAAACATCAATTCCATTTGATGGTGCTGGGTATATGCTCAATAGACAAGTTTTGCCACAACGTCAAAACGAAAGAACATTAGCTATGGGAGTAGATTTTGATTTTGAAATTAATCTTACAGGATTAGTATATGATGGAAATCAAGTAGTAGGAGTTCAAGGAATAAACAACAGAACAAAAACACCTTACAAAAAAACAGCCAAAGTTGTAATCGATGCAACTGGAATGACATCTATGCTTCGAAATCAAATTTCCAATACAACAAAGATGGAAAGAAAAATAGATCGTACAGATGTAGAATCAACAGGAAGACACATCATGTATTTTGACCAGGGAGAAGAAGATCTGACTGAATTTGATCCGAATTACTGCATAATTCATCTTGATCAAGATATCGCTCCAGGTGGATATGGTTGGGTATTTCCTAAAGGAAAAAACAAAGTAAACATTGGTCTTGGTGTTGAAAAAACACTTCTTGAAAAACGAAATCAAAGATTAGGAAAAAAGGACAATGTATCCATGTTGATTAATCAATACGTGGAAAGAAATCGTGCAATAAAAAATCCAAGACTATCAGAAGATCCTCAAGATAAAAATAATGCAACTGGAAATTTCCAAGTGTCAGTTAGAAGACAAAATGATTGCATGGTTGCAAATGGATTTGTATTGGTAGGGGATTCTGCATGGATGCCAAAACCACTTGATGCAGGCGGTATTGGCCCAGCATTAGTTGCCGGAACTATTGTTGGGAAATGCGTAGTAGAAGCAATTCAATCAGGAGATGTTACTGAGAAAGGATTATGGAAATATAATAAAGAATTCATTAATGAATACGGTTACAAGACAGCTGGATTAGAAATTTTCAGAAAATTAATTCAGACTCTCACTAATGAACAAATTAGTTATGGAATGAAACACTTTTTGGGAAATCTAGATGTCGAGGCTATTTCTAAAGGAGAACATCCCGATTTTTCAAACGTTACAAAATTAGGAATGATGATCAGAGGCGCTCTTAACAAAAAACTAGCTGACGGTTTACGTTTTACGACACAACAAAATAGACTCTTAACAAAACACTATTACGAGTATCCTGAATCTCCAGAAGGATTTGATGAGTGGAGTAAAAAACTACATCACATTCTTGATGAATCTAATGCCAAACTACCTCAATATCAAAACTAAGCTTTATTTGTAAACTTTAATCTTAAAAAATATCATATGTTAAAAGAAATACAATATTTAGATTGGAATAATTCAAATGAGATTTTAAAAAAAGCCTATCGAGCAGAGTTATTTGTATTAATTATTGGTCCAAAAGGTACCGGAAAAACATCTCTAGTTAGAGATTTTGCAAAAAATATGAATATGAAACTAGAATCAATAAATTTTAGTCTCAGAACACGAGAAAGTCACCTTATTGGAACAAAAACTTTAACGAATGGAACTGTGAGTTTTGAGGAAGGTCTTTTGATTAAATCAATGAAAGAAGGTAGTATGTTGTACCTAGATGAAATAAATTCTGCCGAAGCTGATGTATTGCTCAGATTAGATGAAGCGTTAGATGACAGAAGACAGATCATTTTAAAAGAATCCACAGGTGAGACTGTAAAAGCTAAAGAAGGATGGTTTGTAATTGCAACAATCAATCCTCTAACACATAGTGGAACCAAAGAATTGCCACCACAGTTACTCAGTAGATTTCCAGTTAGAATTAGCCTAGAATATCCATCTGAAGAAATTGAATTAGAAATTGTTAAAAAACACGTTGCTGGGAATCATGATTCTGAGATCATTCAGGCAATTAAACTGGCAAATGTACTGAGACAGGCTGCTGCAGTTGAAGAATTATTTTACTCTCCAAGCTTAAGGGAAACAATTGCTTTTGGAAAATTACTTGATGAAGGAATGTCTCCTAAAAAATCAGCAAAAATTGTTTTCGGTAATGTGTATACACAATGGGGAAATATAGAATATCAAAAAGTAAGCGACATCATTACCTCAATGTTTGGGAATTAGATGCAATCGTTACGGTTACGAAATGAGTCATTAGTCGAGATTGCCACATTTTTAATTAGAAGATGGGCAGAAAGAGAAAACATCACAGTAGAGTTTTCAGATAGAATCAATACAAAAAATAGGTTACAAGAAAACAGAGTAATCCTAACTCCAATTGAAAAAAGAATAGGAGATGATTTTCAGAGATATAGACAATTTAGAACTTCATTATGGTATGAAGCTATGAGAGTAAAATTTTGCAAAAAAATTCTTAGCAATGACCATGCATTTGGATTTATTCTAAACACCATGGAGACTCGCAGAGTTGAGCAACTGGGCAGAAAATTATGGAAAGGTATGGACGAGGAAATTATATTTAATTACGCATACATGTTAGTAGGCAGACCTCAATTACATACAGTTTATGGAAAAGCACGAATTGTAGAAGCATTTTACCAATATTTTATGTTTGGAACAATCAAAGGAGAAGTACAATCTAGTCATTTTGAAAGAGTAAAAAATGCATCTGAATTTGCCAAGAAAATTGTTGACGAGGCTATAAGAAAAAAATACGATACAGAATGGTTGAAGAAAAAGGTAGTAGAAATAATTAAAATTTTAGATATAGACTCGCTGCTAACAATTCCTGTATCATTACCATTTATGAAAGTGGGCATGGCATTATCAGAAGAAGAGTTGCTAAAATTTTTAACAGTAATTTCAAAAAATAAAGAGGGAGATTTTGGAAAAATTAATCCAAAATCTGCATTGAGTGGAGAAAATATCTATGACGAGTATAAAGTAATACTAGACGAAAAGAAAAAAAGCGATAAAAAAGGATTAGAACCAAAATCAATAGGAGTTCAGATTCCAGCTGCGATTAATGTTGATGAAACAGTAATCTATGACATGAATTTAATAAATAATCTCAAAATAAAATTTAAAGAGTTAAAATCAGGATGGAAAGAACAACATCATAGTAGTGGAGATGAATTTGATGAAGAAAACTATATTGAAGAACATGAACCATTTTTTACAGACATTAAGAAATTAATTAAGACAAAAATAGTTATTTTATTAGATCATTCATCTAGTATTGCATCAGATGCACTAGAATACAAAAAAGCTACACTTGCACTTTGTGAAGTACTAGCATATCTTAAAGTGAAATTTGCAGTTTATGCGTTTAACACACATAATAGAAATATTGTATGCTGGTTGATAAAACCAGATAATATGAAATGGAATAATATTTCAGCAAAAAGATTAGCTCAAGTTGTTGCAAACGGTTCAACACCATTAGCAGAAGTCTATGGTAAAATGTTTCCAATATTACAATCAAAAAGGCCAGATATTTTTTTGACGTTAACTGATGGAGAACCATCAGATCCAGATGCTGTTAGAAACATGACTAAATCTTTCAAAAGGCTAGGCATAAACATGGTAGCCTTGGGTCTAGGTCCAAATACAATAAGGGCAACTACAATAGCAAATAATCTTAGACATTTAGGATATGAAAAAACTATGGCAGTCAGCAGGTTAAAAGACATTCCAACTAAAGTGATTAGCATTTTAGATGTGTAATTTAGATTCCAAATTAGAGTCGGTTTAAGAGATATCAGATATTTTATATGAGATCTATCAGATTAATTCAATAGAAGAAATTGTCCGAAGAAAAAGGAAATAATATAGATAAAGTTCTATTGGAACGCTTTCAACAAGAAATATGGAATAAAATACCCCATTTAGAAGGAACAAAGATTGTAAATTCAACACCACTAGTTGATCTAACAGAAGATTTCAAAGAATGTGCTAAAAGGGTCTATAAATTAGAACTTGACGATAAAGATTTGAAAATTTATGGAAAGTTTGATTCTGCATTACTAAGTGGTTCAATTAAAGCAAGAGCTGCTACCCACATTATTCACGATGCAATTGCATCTGGAAAACTAAAAGGAAATCAAACTGTTATTGAAGCTACTTCTGGAAATTTTGGAATAGCTCTAGGACTATTATCAAAGATTGGAGTAAGTGTAGTTGCACTAGTATCAAGGAAATTACAAGAAGGTGTGTTTAAAGAATTAAGAAATGAGAATATTCGAATTATGGATTTGGATATGGATATTTGTCCAGCACCAGGAATGGAAAAGAAAACGGATGAGTTAGCTGCAAAGGCAACTGCAGGAAATATTCGTTCACAATTATCAGAGCTTGGTTTTGATCCTAAAATTTTTGATCAGAATATTCAAGAGATTGAAACATTATTAGCTAAACAAGATATCATAAATTTAGCGAGATTTCTTGCTGAAATTTACAATTTATTCTGTCCAAAACAGTATGATAATGAATTGAATATTGACATTCATAGAACTGTAACAGCACCAGAGATTGACCAACAACTACACGAAAATGGAGATTCATTGGAAAATTATCAAATAGTTTGTTCATTTGGTACTGGAGGAACTTCTGGAGGTTTGAGTCAATATATGGCTAAAAAATATGGAAAAAAATCAATACATGTTGTTTTTCCTAGCACTGGTCAAGATGTAGCAGGAATCAGAACAAAAGCCAAAGCTTCAGGCTTGACACTTTACAAACCAGATACATTTGCAGCAGAACATGAGATAGATTATGAAAAAGCAAAATTTCTTTTGAAGTTTTTTGTAGATAAAGGACATGACATAGGTGAGAGTACTGCTTTAGAATTATTTTCTGCAATGCAGATGGCAAATTTAGGAAATTATAAAAAATTCGTCATAATAGTGGCCGATGGGATTGAAAAATATAGGAAGAATTTTGAGCAAATATCAAAAAATCAAATACCAATGAATATTTCATTAGAAGATGCATCATCAATGGTAAATGATTATGACAGAGTTATTTGGGTACATACACAATATACTCCTAAAGAAGCTGGAATTGAAATGATTGCAAAATCATTAGGCATCGATAAATCTAAAATCTCTGTACTCAAAGCAAGAACCATTAATGAATTACTATCTACACAACAAATTCCAGACGAGTTAAGTAAGGAACTAAACGGTTCAAAAGGAAAATCGCTGTTAGTTTGTATGGCTGGAAATACTTCACTTATGACTGCGCAGGTTCTTGCAAGTAAAGGAATAGTTACTCAAAGTTTGAATGGTGGAATTACAAATTTACCTGAAGGAAGAGGTAAAAATCCGGGAGAATTCATTAAAGTGGCTACAGAATAACAGTCTTGAAATGCCTGTCAATATCTCAACCATTTGCAGATTTAATAATTTCAGGTAAAAAAACAATAGAACTAAGAAGATGGAATACAAATTTTCGAGGAGAGTTTTTGATTCATGCACCACTTAAAATAAAAACGGATGATTGTAAGCGATTAAAAATAAATAAAAAATTTGCTACAGGCGTAATCATTGGAAAAGCTGAACTTTATGATGTAAAAAAATATAATTCACTTGTAGAAATAAAAGCTGATCAAAAATTTCATTTTGCTGCAAAAAAATTTCAAGGTAAAATTTTTGGATTCAAAATAAGAAATATAAAAATATTAAAAATTCCAATTCCTTACAAAGGGCAATTAGGATTCTTTGATGTAGAATTAACAAAAGCAAGAATTAGAAACAAAGACATTGTTTCAGATATCATAGATGAAGAATACCGTTATCAATGGATCAATCATCATTGAGAGAATAAATTAATCAATGAAAAAAAGTGTGACTAGTATATATAAAGGGACTATTTAAAGTCCGTCGACATGCCTCAAACAAAACCTATTGTTAGTGTCGAAAATGTAGTTGCTTCTGCTTCAGTAGAACAAAAAATTGATCTTAACGAAATAACTGAAAAATTTCCAGATACAGAATATCATCCAGAACAATTTCCAGGTTTAGTCTTTAGATTACAAAATCCAAGGACTGCAACACTCATTTTTAGAACTGGAAAAATGGTATGCACAGGTGCAAAATCAGAAGATATGGCAATTAAAGCAGTTAACACAGTAGTTCAAAAACTAAGAAAAGGTAAAATTAAAATAAAAAATGATGCAGTAATCACAGTTCAAAATATCGTAGCAGCGATAAACCTGGGTGGTAAAATCCACTTAGAAAAAGCAGCTAGAACACTACCAAGAAGTATGTATGAGCCTGAACAGTTTCCAGGATTGATTCATAGAATGCTAGATCCAAAGACAGTCATATTGTTATTTGCATCAGGAAAATTAGTTTGTACAGGGGCAAAAAAAGAATCAGATGTATATCGTTCTGTTCATAATCTACACTCATTATTAGAAGAAAAAAACCTCATGATATATGATCAATAAAAATAATCACAATATTGGAATTAATTGCAAAAAAATTAATCTTAATTGAATAAAGATACATACGAAAAAGAAAAAAATACGCTTACTCCTGAAAATGGATTTAATTTGGTGGGAATAGACTATTTTGCGGATTCAGATAATCAGTTGTATTTGGTAGAACATTTTGAAATGTATCAAGATGCACTAAATGCAAAAAAGGAACGCAAAAATTCAGAGGACTATTTTATTTTGTATAAAGGTACAAGTGGGGAAAATCTCTGTAGATAGATTACAAAAATATCAAAGATTCACTTAATTTTACAAAAGATCTTATATCATTAACAGCGCAAATTCATATTTATTGACAGATAAAACCACCGATTTGATTGATATATTTTATGATAAAGAAAAAAACATACAAAATAAGTTAAATTCACAACAAGTCACTAGAAAAAGTTCTAAAGCAAAATATCAGATTTTTGACGAATCAGAATTTACTCGTGGTAGAGAGATACTGGGAGATCTAATAGTTCATGGCATGATAGCCTCAGGTGGGACGGACATAGACTGGCTAATTGAGCATAATGGAGGTTTTATCATTATGGAATTCAAGGGATTTCATAATGACAAGATAAACATTGCAAAAGGGCAAATTATTGCGTATGAAAAATTACATGAGAAATTAAATCAAACCACAAAATGTTATTTGTATATTATTGGTTGTGATGACATAGATTTTTTAAATCCTGATTCATCAATTTGGATTTTTGAAATGAAACAATGGAAAATTGGGGCAATTCCAAAAAATACAAGGGACATTTATGGTGATGATTCAGGAAAACAAAATAAATTTATTATTTATCGTGAATATATGGAAGAAATCAGTGTAGAAAAACTACGAGATATGATAGATTCACATTGGAAAGAGTTTGAAATGATTAAACCTTAAAAGAAAATGTTTTTGATTTTGTTTCCAAGTTATTTTCTACTTTTATTGTAAATGTACCAGATTTATCCCAACCAGCCCCTCCAGCAATTGCCAAAGTAGAAAATCGTCCATCTTTTTTTACAGATACTTGTTCAGACCAAACTAATTGATTATTTTGATTTTCTATCGAGATGTTTATTTTTTCAAATGTGTTAGATCTGCCACTAATTGAGATAATGTCACCTTTTTGATATGCAGATAAATCAGTTTGAATTGAAAGTGTGGCAGACGATGAACCAGTATCTATCATTTGAGAATCATCAGTATTAGAAATTCCAGACTGAGATACACCAATTATAACTATTATTGCAAGTATTGCTACAACACCTATCAACATTTTTGGATTTTTTGGTTTCGTGTGAATAATTTGCGGATACATTGAAGTTGAGAGTTCAATGTTTTGCTTTAAGGATGTTTTTGGGACAATTACATCCGGAATAATTGGGTTTTCTTCGGCAGGTTGATTTTCAAGATTTTCAGGTATTCTACCAAGATATTTTTCGGCTAAATTTCTAACATAATTTCTCTCATAATTGCTAATTACTTCGTTATTTTCACAAGCCCTAAGAATTTGTTTTAGTATACGTGAATCTCCCTTTTCTTTATCCAGTAAGATCTGAACGTCATCAATTAGAGGATCAGTCATGCTATTTTATTCTCCTATCAGATTATTTATGAAGTTACCTTGTTTAAGATTACTAAGAATTAATACAAACAGGCTTGAATTAGGGATTAACCCCGATACACGTAATTATTTAGAATAGATTTTTTGAGCTTGAATTATTACAGTTCTAATGTAGTCTTTTGCAGTAGAATCAGAAACACCCATTTGTTTAGCTCTTTGATATAGATCATATTCTTGTGGATTATTCAGATAATATTTTAAAAGGTAATTGAGCCGATGTGATCTTTTCTCCTCACTTTTCATGTATCTACTTTTTTTGAATACTAAAAAGATCAAAGGATTATGATATAACCAGTTGATCTTATTGTATCATAGAATTGGAATTAAAACATATGATCTTTTTTAAATAATAGAAATTTAGTGAAGCAAATGAAACAAATTGAGGCAACAATTCAAAATGACAAAGTAGGTCCTGTTTCAGATGCCATAAAAGATATGGTTGGAGGATTTACCGTACAAGAAGGAAACGGTAGAGGTTCAGGTCAAAGACAAACCATACGAGGTGGAAGAGGTACGGGTACTTTTATAGCAGAATTCAATAAAGTTGCAACAGTTAGTACAATCATAGATGATTCAAAAGTAGAAGCAGTTATCAAAGCAATTTCAGATGCAGCATTTTCAGGAAAAGCAGGTGATGGTATAATTGTTGTATCTCCAGTTGATGATGTCATAAATATTGCATCAAAAAAGAGAGGTTCAGAAGCTCTCTAATTATTTTCTTTTCTTCAAAACTACAAAATGATGATAAAGGATCATAATTTAGAATTAAGTTTAACAGAAAGTATCTTAAAATAAAAAGGGAGATATTTTAACAAAATGAAAGTTCATAAATTATAAAGTGGCTTAAGAGTAAAAAGTCATTGAAGGGACTATATTGGTTAATTTTAGGATTGTGTGTTTGGTTTATTCCGACTATAATTTTTCAAATATTAATTACTTCTGAGGATTCATTAAAGACAGCAGAAGAAGCAGTTTCTGATATTCCAAAAGAAGTAGTAATTATTTTGTTTGCAATGTCTTTACCAATTATAGTTAAAGGGGTAATTACTACTCGTAAAGAACGCAAAGTGGCAAAAAATAATGAGACCAGACAAAATAAAAAATCTAAGAAATAATACAATCAACTGAGAGGATAACAATGGTTCCTCTCAGTGAGGTATCCCTTTGGGGGACATGTGTGTTGAAGGGATAATCAATCATTACAATTTAAGTATAAAAGCAGATGATTTGCTATTTTTCAAATAATCCCAAATTAGGCATAATTTAAAATAATTTTCTGGAATAAAAATATATTAAAAATTAATTTGTGGTTAACAGAAATAAATAATCATGAAGTATTTTACTATCATTAATCATAGAACAAACATTGTCTAACGAAATGAATGATTTTTTTTACCAACAAAAACTAGACGATATATTTGAAGAAAAAGACATTAGGTTTGCAGGGTTCATAGACAGTGAAGGATGTTTGATAAAAGGTAAATTTAAAGAAGATATTGTTCCTTTTGAAACAGATGCTGAACAACAGAAGATATTTAGAGAATTAGCATACAGAGTATCAACTAGAAAAAAATTTGATTATTCAATGGGTCAGGTAAAATATTCAGCATCACGACGTGAAAAATTAGTCATGATGAGCTTTCCTCTAAAGGACAATATTCTTTTAATCACAACAGAACCAAATGTAAACATAGATAGATTAGCATACAAAATTATCCAAATTCTTGAAAAAGTATAGGAAGGATTTTCTGATGGAAAAAAACAATTATTGATTGTAAAAAGTAAAGATCTAAAATGCATACATAAATTTATTCAAATTTAGATTCAAAATCAAACAAATTTTTAAAAAAAATAAAAATATCTAATAAATCAGTATAGCAAACTAACATTATGCCAGTAAAAATAAAGTATATTTTCGGATGCAAACACAATAACCGAAGTATTTTATCTACAGCTATTTTTGAAAGAGGATTAGAATTACCATCTATCTTTTGTAATGATTGTGTTACAATCTGCAATATTTGTCTTAAAAAAGAAAAAACAAAAACATATGATAAACTTGAACTATGTGAAAAATGTTACAGAAATGTATTAAAAACGGTAAAGCATTAAGATTCTTGTTCTGTAATTACGTTTAATGTCATAGTAGTTCTAACATGAGGTAATTTTCTGATACCCTTTGTAATTATATTTTCCATTAGTTTGTATTCAGATGTTTCAATTTTACAAATAACATCATAATATCCAAATACCACATCAGCCTCTTTTACTTCTTGAATATGACTCAAATTTTTTAAAATATTATATTCTTCGCCTTTATCACCGTGAATAACAACATAGGCCTGGACATTATTTTTACCAAGCATAGCTCCAATGAGTTTTTCAGATGCTTGAAAGAGTTCTTTACCTTCTGAGCGAGTAAGAGTAACTGTTGAATGGATTTTAGGTATTTTACGGATTACATTTGTTATTGTTTTTTGAATTTTTTCTTCAGAGTCTGATTCTATTTTTGCAACAATATCATAAAGACCAAGAGTGCCATGCACCTCTGTGACATTTTCAGTTGATTTTAGCGATGAAATTACACTTTTTTCTGAACCCAGATCACAATTTATGAGTACATATGCTTTTGGCAATCGATAGACCTCGGTCATTGTTGTCCTTCTATTCCCATTAAAGTTAGCGTTGATCTAATTTTTGCAATTTTTCTTATCTTCCAAGTTATAGTTTCACGTAATGTTTCAACTTGTTTTGATTCTACTCTTGCCAGCACATCATACGCACCAAATACTCCATGAACTTCTGTAACTCCCTCTATAGATTTTAATTCAGATATTACATATTCTTCTGAACCCAGATCACAATTTATGAGTACATATGCTGTTGCCAATTAATCATACATCCCCTATTGTCATATTGTTAATATCATTGGAAATTATATAAGAATAATCTAAATTTATTTAAATAGTGATAGATAAAAATTGAAAAAATGAATATTTGTATACTTATTCTAGAAACCCCAACAAAGATGTTAGCAATAAAACCTAGAATATTTTAAATGCTTTAGCGAAATAAAACATAAGCGTCACTCATAATTTTTTCAAGTTCGATAAGATTTTTTGATGTTGATATTATTGGTCGTAGTTTTGCGCCACCATTCATTCCCTTCGTAAACCTCATTGCCTGACTTTTGATGTTTGAAAATTTTATGTTATATTGAGTGGTGAGATGCAGATAATCAAAAAATGAATCTAGTTTATCTTTCAATGTATATTTTTTATAAGTTCCAGTTTTCAGATAATCATTAATTTGTTTAAATAAAAATGGATTGCCCATTGCTCCTCTACCAATCATAATATAATCACAGCCAGTTTGATCAATCATTGCTTTAGCATCCTCAGGTGTTGTTATATCGCCATTACCTACTATGGGAATATTAGTGATTTCTTTTAGTTCTTTAATCATTTTCCAATCAGCATTACCAGAATATCCCTGAGTTACAGTTCTAGGATGAAGTGTAATCATTTGTATTCCCTCATCTTCTGCAATTTGTGCAATTTCTTTGAATAGATATCGACTTGCATCAGTAACTCCTGAACGTATCTTCAAAGTTACTGGTTTTTTCACAGCATTAACAAGAGTACTAAAAATTTGTTGGGTAAGGTTGACTTCTTGTAGTAGGGCTCCACCTGCCATTTGTTGTGTTATATGTGGTGCTGGACAACCCATATTGTAATCAATTATATCAAAAAAAGGTTCTACAATCTTTGCAGCTTTTTCTAATGCTAAAAGATCAGAACCAAACAATTGAACAGATAAGGGTCTTTCTTGATCAGAATATTCTAAAAATTCCTGAATGGTTTTTTTGTTTTCTTTTAGTTGTTTTTCTTTGGCAATTATACTATGAATACTAGTAAATTCTGTTACAACTAAACCTGCCCCCATTTTTTTACATTGTAATCTCAAAGCAGGATCACTCACTCCAGCCATCGGTGCTAAAAAGGCCCTACTTGAAAAATTTGGAAGCATTCTAATGGTTTTGGGTTCTGGATATATTTATCATATCAATAAATATTTTTTATTATGAAAAATATTTACTGCTCTGGGCATCCATCAATTATTCCGACATAATCTTCGGATTTTAGAGGACATTGATCAACATCGTTGATAATACCATCGAGATCATCATCATGAACAAATCTTTGTTGCTCTGGAGCAGTGTCAGGGCAGCCGTCCCAATCTCTGTATTTATTCCAAGTTTCAGGAGCTGTTGGACATGAATCAACGTCATCAGGATAGCCATCGCCATCAGAATCAGGACGTGTTGGTGCAGTTGATTCAGCGCCTCTCACGTCTGGGCATCCATCCCAATCCAAATATCCGTTAAAGTTTTCTTGTTCATCAAGACATGAATCCCATCTGTCATCAATTCCGTCACCGTCAGTGTCTGGGAATTTGTAATCAGTTGTAGTACCAATTGCTACATCAGGGCAGCCGTCAGTGTCTTGGAAATTATTGTATGTTTCTGGATTTGACGGACATAAATCTACTGCATCTGGAATTCCATCTCGATCAACATCAAGAGTTGAAGTAAATTTATCAGGGCAGCCGTCAGTGTCTTGGAATCCGTTAACTGTTTCTGGCTGAGTTGGACACAAGTCTAAATTATCTAAAATGCCGTCACCGTCAGTGTCTGCAACAAATTTATCAACGGAGATACTGTCAGGGCAGCCGTCAGTGTCTTGGAATCCGTTATAATTTTCTCTAGAATAAGGACATAGATCGTTGTCACCAAAGATACCGTCATAATCAGAATCACCGATTGATTTTAAATCTAAACTGTCAGGGCAGCCGTCATCATCTCTGAATTTGTTAAAGTTTTCACGTTCATGAGGACATTGATCAATAGAGTCTGGAATTGAATCATAATCAGAATCAATCAAACTTCCAGAATGAGTTGCTGAGGTATCAGGGCAGCCGTCCCAATCCAAATATCCGTTAAAGTTTTCTTGTTCATCAAGACATGAATCCCATCTGTCATCAATTCCGTCACCGTCAGTGTCTGGGAATTTGTAATCAGTTGTAGTACCAATTGCTACATCAGGGCAGCCGTCAGTGTCTTGGAAATTATTGTATGTTTCTGGATTTGACGGACATAAATCTACTGCATCTGGAATTCCATCTCGATCAACATCAAGAGTTGAAGTAAATTTATCAGGGCAGCCGTCAGTGTCTTGGAATCCGTTAACTGTTTCTGGCTGAGTTGGACACAAGTCTAAATTATCTAAAATGCCGTCACCGTCAGTGTCTGCAACAAATTTATCAACGGAGATACTGTCAGGGCAGCCGTCAGTGTCTTGGAATTTATTGTAAGTTTCAGCAACATAAGGACATAGATCGTTGTCACCAAAGATACCGTCACCGTCAGCATCGCCTGATATTTTATAATCAATTACATCAGGACAGCCGTCAGTGTCTTGGAATTTGTTAAAGTTTTCACGTTCATGAGGACATTGATCAATAGAGTCTGGAATTGAATCATAGTCAGAATCAATCAAACTTCCAGAATGAGTTGCTGAGGTATCAGGGCAGCCGTCCCAATCCAAATATCCGTTAAATGTTTCTGGCTCATTAATACATGAATCCCATCTGTCATCAATTCCGTCACCGTCAGTGTCTGGGAATTTGTAATCAGTTGTAGTACCAATTGCTACATCAGGGCAGCCATCATCATCTTGGAATTTGTTGTAAGTTTCTGGATTAAGTGGACACGAATCTAGATTGTCTGAAATACCATCTCTGTCAGCATCATTAGTTGAAGTTATACTGTCAGGACAACCATCCTTATCATCAACTCCGTTGAATGTTTCTGGCTGAGTTGGGCATGAATCTAAATTATCTAAAATGCCGTCACCGTCAGTGTCTGCGACTATTTTATCTGTAGAAGGTGACAAGTCAGGGCAGCCGTCTTCGTCTTGGAATTTATTGTATGTCTCTCTAACTGTAGGACACGTATCGATATGATCTGGGATTCCATCAAAATCAACATCATACCATGGAACAAATGCAGAGGGGCAGCCATCAATTGCACCATTATAGTCTTCTTTTAGATTTGGACATAGATCGAGATTATTTGGTACACCGTCATTGTCATTGTCTTCAACACCAAATGCATTGCTTTGGAATATGCCAATAGAAGCAATCAAAAGTAAAAATCCAAGAATTTGATATTTTTTCATTATCTTTGACTTCGATATTATTGAGTATTTATTAAATCTCACGTTAAAAAGATCCTTCTATGAAATATCTAAAGGAAAACATCCTACTGTTCTGGGCATCCATCAATTATTCCAATATAATCTTCGGATTTTAGAGGACATTGATCAATATCGTTGATAATGCCATCGAGATCATCGTCGTGAACAAATCTTTGTTGCTCTGGAGAAGTGTCAGGGCAGCCGTCTGCATCATTGTATTTATTCCAAGTTTCAGGAGCTGTTGGACATGCATCTATTGCATCAGGATAACCATCACCGTCAGAATCAGCTCTTGTAGATATGGTTGATTCAGCACCTGGAACATCTGGGCAACCGTCCCAATCCAAATATCCGTTAAAGTTTTCTTGTTCATCAAGACATGAATCCCATCTGTCATCAATTCCGTCACCGTCAGTGTCTGGGAATTTGTAATCAGTTGTAGTACCAATTGCTACATCAGGGCAGCCGTCATCATCTTGGAATTTATTGTAAGTTTCTGGATTTGACGGACATGCATCTATTGTATTTGGAATTCCGTCACCGTCAGTGTCAAGAGTGGAAGTAAATTTATCAGGGCAGCCGTCAGTGTCTTGATAATTATTGATAGTTTCTGGTTGAGTTGGACATAGGTCTAAATTATCTAAAATGCCGTCACCGTCAGTGTCTGCAGTTAGTTTATCATCTGCAATGTAATCAGGGCAGCCGTCTAAATCCAAATATCGATTGTATGTTTCTTTAATGAGTGGACACAGATCAACATCATCTGGAATACCATCCTTGTCAGAATCACCTACAGATTTGAAATCTATACCGTCAGGACACCCATCTTCATCTTGGAATCCATTGTATCGTTCTGCAACTTTTGGGCAATCATCCACGTTATCTGGAATACCGTCATAATCATAATCAGCTAAATTACCAGCAGTTGTACCTGGAACATCTGGGCAACCGTCCCAATCCAAATATCCGTTAAAGTTTTCTTGTTCATCAAGACATGAATCCCATCTGTCATCAATTCCGTCACCGTCAGTGTCTGGGAATTTGTAATCAGTTGTA
>Ga0210050_1002885_pt1 | contig 15809 bp, 22 predicted proteins | sample CryGey132114_all_FD_185463 | JGI IMG/M metagenome (GOLD analysis project Ga0210050, IMG submission 185463) | Groundwater microbial communities from aquifer - Crystal Geyser CG22_combo_CG10-13_8/21/14_all (SPAdes) (version 2) | ecosystem: Environmental > Aquatic > Deep subsurface > Groundwater ...
TACTCCACGCATTAACCTTTCTCCAATAGTTTAACCTGTAAACAACCCCATCAGGTCTTGCTCCAAAGTTCCTATATAACCATTTAGCAAGTTTTTTTTGATTGTAGGTCTCACGATAAGGCATGAAGATAGACCCATATGGTTTGAATGAGTTGTCAGTTATTTTTCTAAGGTGTATGGGCAAATGGTTTCTTGCTGTGTCAGAAAGTCCTTTAACTTCACTAACTAATACCTTCATTCCATCTTTATTCTCTCTGTGGGTTAGCTCAAAATTTTCCATGTTAGGTATATAATATTCCGAATATATAGCGAGAGGGTGGGTATATAGTGATTTTTCATTCTCTATAGAGACCCCCTCACACGTTCTTCTTGCATTTTAAAGTTGCTCATGATGTCTTTAACTTCATCTTTATAGTTCTTCATCTTGTCTGGATATTCTTTCTCAAACAACCTATCAAAAACAAGATTTCTTTCTGCATGGGCGTGTCTGGGCAAGTGAAAATGCCATGTTCCCATTCTGTTGTATTCCTGAGACAAGAAAGTGAACTGATTAAATTCCAATTCCATAATCATCTGCCTCATAGAATAATCAAAACCAACAATAGAAGAGATTTCTTTTAGTTCCGATAATGCAGTTGTCCTTCCAAGCAAGACTTCAGAAAAACTTTGTCTCACACCTGAATCAATCTCTCCATAAAGTTGTGTTGCTCCAATTATTGTAATTCCAAGAGACCTGCAAACAGACAAAATTTCAGTTAAAAGTTTTGATAAAATCTTTTGATGGTTAAATAGAGGATTGTTTGGAGCAAGTGTTTTCAGTTCATCAAGAACAATAACAATCTCTCTTTTAATGAGACCTTGTGCTTTTGCTTTTCTGATTTCATTTAAGAGATAAAGAGTTGCCAAATCCCTAACTTTTGAATCTGCTATGTATCGGTTTGAAAAAATATGATAAGGTTTCTGTTCACCTAATTCCTTAACAATATCCAAATTTTTTTCATAATTGTTTGGCATTAAAATTGCTTGATCTCTGAAGCGAGAAAGATAATTGAGAATGGTGTTAAAATTTATTGAACTTGCTTTTGATTCCAGACTAAACAAATCTTTTTCTGCTTTTATATCTCCTTTTTTTAATTTCATAAACAAATCAAAAAAACCTTCATTATCTTTTAGTCTTTCAATTGCAGTATTCAAAATTGAAATGGAACTTGACTCAGAACTTTCTTCAAATAAATATGAGGTTAAAAGCCTATCAATATGCTTTATGTTCATCGTCCATATTTTAGTTTCTGGAATTTTTTTATAAGTTGGGATGTTGTTATTTAAGTGATAAATTTTAATATCTTTTTTTTGAGGTGTTTCCCCCTGAAATTTTAACTTATCTAAATGATATTTATATCGCTCTTGGAGGGTCAGATTACAGAAGCCAGATTCAAGGTTACTTTTTGCGTTCTCTATAATTACCATCAACTTTCCCGTTTTATGCTCCTCTTCCTGAGTCCTCTCAACTGCGAGAGTCTTTCCTGTTCCAGTCTGACCAACAAATAAAATGTGTCCTCCTCCTCCTGCTTGTAATTTTTGAATTCCCGCAATTTCTCTAATTATCATTTTCTTCTTTCTTTTCAGTCTCCACAATTTTATTTTCAAAATAGTTTCTTCTCTTTTCCAAGAATTTCCTCTCCATATTTGTTTCATCCTTAAACACTATTGAATCCTGTTTTGCTTGTGTAAGATACTCTGAAGGAATTGACTCATCTGTAAGAGTAGTTTTACTAATAAGATAACTAAAAAATCTCGTGATTTTTTGATGGAAAACTGGGATGTCTGAAATTGCCCTTAAATAATTTCTATAACTTGCTTTCCATAAATTTGAGTTTTTAATATCGTTATCTTTAATCAAACTAAAAAAATGATTTATGCAGTAAATTTTTTTACCAAACTTAATAATAATTAATTTCATTTCTTCATAATCTTCAAATTCCCCCCTTATATCAGACTCGGGAATAACCGACTGCAAAATAACAATTATGTCGTAAAGATGAGACAAACCTCTTGAGTCGTTGAGAACTGAATAAGAAGCCATATGTCTCAAAATCATCTGCTTTATTGATTTTCCCAAATTTATTTTTTTCATTTTAATATTCAAGCCAAGCAATATCCCCCTGAATTTGTTTTGGAGCTTCAGTTAATTCTGGAACCTTTTCATTATTCAAGTAAACATTAAGTAATGGAAGATATTTCTCTTTTAGTTTTATAAAAAATATTCTTGAAAATTGTACCTTACTTGAATTTGAATATATTTCTTTGAAAGTTTTGTTAAACTCGTCTTGTTTAATTTCTTTTTTCTTAATTGTTTTTTCAATTTCTTTAAGGTCATATACCTCTACTTTTGAAAGCTTTTTTATTGCTTCAAATAAAGATGTCTCAACTGAATCTTTATAGAGATTTTTCCAAACTTTGAAAACTTCGTTTGCTTCAGGAATTTTAAAACCCTCTTCATAAGATAACAAATTAAGAATCTCAAGAAAAGCAAGAGAGGACGAGACTTCATCCTGCAAGTTCATCCTCTCTAAATGCTGTTCAAGTTTCGTTTTAATAATCTGTGTCATTAACATCTTCGTCTTTTTGAGAAAAATTAAATTCAAAAATCAAATTGTAAATCGAGCGGATTAAAGCAAGATTGGGTAAAATAACTCTCTGCATTTCATTTGAATAAAAATCTTTTCCAGATTCAGTATCTATTTCTCGGAATTCCACCACAAATTCTTGAAGTTTTTCATTTAATCGCTCATCGTTCAAGACTTCCCTAAAAATTTCCTCAAGTTTAGAATCTTTTGAAAGGTATTTTAGAAAAGGTTGAATGGTTTCAACAAATTCTATGCCAATTTTGGAGCAATTTACTTCAAATTTCAAATTTTTTAAACTTTTTTTGTTATAGTAATTTTTTCCAATCTCAAAAAATTTCTCTTTCAACTCATCGGATAAATTAATTTCTTTCATTCTTTTAAGGTCTTCAACAAAAACTTTCTCATTCTCTTCCATTTTTTTCTTCCTCCTTTTTGTTTGTCTGAATTTGTCTTTGTTTTTGTGTAGGGAATTTTTTACAGGAATATCTTTGTTTATGAAGTTCTTCTAATCTTCTTTGTCTTGACTTCTTGCCTTTATTCTTCCACTCACCTTTTGACATTTTGTTTAACCTCAATTTTATTTTTCTGAACAGGAATTGTTTTTAATTTGAGAACACACAACCTGCAAACCCGAACCTTTCCCAATCGAACAAAAAATAAGGAGTTCCAATAATTTCCACACAAAGAACAAGTTTTAAAGGTCATTTGAACCTATCTCCCATTTTTACATATTCAATCGGAGGTTCTTCAAAAGTCGTTATATGCGTTTTGTATTCATTTACTTCATTTACTTCATTTACTCCACTATTTGAACTATTTGAACTATTTGAACTAAAATCCTTATTTGAAGTATTTGAACTCACTTCGTCCAATTCTTCCCAAGTTGGAATCTCTAACTTTTGCATTTTATTAAAAGAATAGATAAAAATAGGTTTTGGAATTATTCTCCCTGCCTCATCACATCTTTTTTCCTTATCTTTAATTAAAAAGGTCTTTGATGAAAGCCAGTCTAATTGTCTCCTTAACCATTCAGGGGTAATGTTTATCTTTTTGATTTCTTCCAAATCTTGCAGGTCATCAACAGATTTTTTTTGCAGATTTTCTTTTTCAAAAACTGAAAGAATTAACCTTTTTGTTTTATCTAAAGGAATCATTAAAATATTAGATGTTGTTTTTTCCAACATCATTTTTGCAGTTTCATAATCTTGTTTTTCTGCAATGTAATAACTTTCTTCATCTTTTTCTCTTTGGAACTGATAAAGGGCACAAGAAGATTTAATATAATCCAAAAATCTTGGAAAGTGAGTTCTCATTATTACATTTTGGGGATTAAAGATTTTTACAAGCTTATCCGCAAAAGGAATTTTAACTTTTATCCTTTTCAAATAAAAAAGAGATTTTTTCACTTCACTATCAAAATTTATGACCTTTCCTGTTATTGCATATTCGGATTGCCTCTTTAAGATTTCTATTGTTTGGTTTATCCCCTCATCTAAAGGACAAATAGGATAACGCCTCAGTTGTTCTTCTTTTGGTGAAGCTTCTGCTGTTGTCATAATTATTGAAGGTTTTCCCTCAATCTCAATTTCAAGAACCTTTCCCTTGTTGACTATCTTTCCTTTGTTTATTTTATTGGGATTTGCAGAACTAAAAACTTTAAATGAATCATCATTCAAAACTTCATTTGTTGCATCTTCAAGTCTTAATGCACTTTTTTTCCATGTAGGAAGATTTTCATCTTCATAACCTCCAGATTTTCTCAATACAAGTTTTCTATTCCTTGTATATGCTAAAACTTTTGGGGTTGTTCTTATTAATTCCTCTTTTTCCTCGTCTGGAATAAAATCAAAAACCGCTTCGGCAATGGCATCTTTTCCAGTCCCAGAGGGGGCATTAATCATTAAGTTGTCTGTTGCTTTCCCTAAGTTTTCAACATTTCTCATATTAGCAACCATAAAAATTGTTTTTCTTGCTTCGTGTTCTCCAACTATCTTTTTATCTAATTCTCTGTCAATTATTTCTAACAACTTCGGATTCTCTAAAATTTCAAGTAATTCTTCGGAAGGTTTTTTTATTCCATAATCTAAAGGAAGTTCTCTTAACTTTTTTATAAAATCATGGTCTAATTCTGTTTCATTTTGAGAACTAACAAAAATATAACTATCTCTTTTTAGTCCTTGAAGTTCTTTTGGTTGTGCTAAAATCTCTGCTAAAATTTGTTTTTGAATTTCTTCACTTATAGGAAAATTTATTTTCAAATCTGGAAAATTGCTTTTCGTGAAATCACCTTCGGTCATTTTTTCTTATCCCCCAAATAATTTATTTTTTGGGCATAATCTTTCCAATATCCAGAGTCCCCAAACAAAACTAACGAATCACAATCTAAAATTTCCGCCATACGAATTTTTATTTGGCTTGTTGGCATCCAATCCCCATTTACGATTTTGCTTATAGTTCCTTGATTTATCCCGATTTGGTCGGCTAACCAGTTTTGAGAACGACCTAACCTCAGTAAAAGAACTCTAACCCTTTCCTTTAAGGGTGCTTCTAAATGACCCGAAACATCCTTAACAACAAAAAATTCTTTATCCATAGATATACAAATCCTCCCTTATTTTTTGGTTTAATTTAGCTTGAATTTCATCCGAAAAAACAGGGGCAGAATAAGAATCAACAACCCGAATTTCTTGCAACCTTCTTTTTTTCAATTTTTCCAAAACTTTTTTTATAAAATTTTTATTCGACACGCTCCGCCACCTCTTTAATTCCAAAATTTAAAAGGGGGATTTCCCCCCCTGAAAGCTCCCTCGGTCTTATAGAAAGCGAAGGATTATAATTTTCTAACTCTTCTCTGATGGCTTTCAAAAACTCAATTTGGAATTCATTAATTATATCTTGTTTATTCATTTTTCTTTTTCCTCAAAATACTTTTTTATTGCAAAACGTATCACAGCTAATCGACTACGTTCAGTTTCTTCTGCTTCCTTATCTAATTTCTCAAGGATATTCTCTGGAATCCTTATTGATATTGGGTTATTTTCCATTCTGTATTTAATGACAATACATTTATATACATTATTTTATTCAGAATAATGTAAAAATGAATAATATAAAAACAGATAAATTAATGAAAATTGCAATAGATAATTTTGAAAAACATCCTTCTGTAAGTTGGTATTTTTTCTATAATTTTTCAAATGAAAACAGAGCCTCTAAAAATCTGAATGTAAGTCTAACAACAATCCATAGATGCTTAAAATCTTGGAAAGATGCAGGATTTTTACACTCGAAAAAAGAGGTAATTAAAAGGAAGGGGAAAAAAGACAGGAAAGGGAAACAGACCTATAATGGCTATGAAACTGAAACATATTGCCTTAATTTGGAACCTCTCATAGTTTACTGCAAGGAAAAAAGAAACATTGAATTCAACCCCGAAGAAAGATTATTTTTGGAAAAATGTTTTTCAAGTTATATTGTAAGAGAGAGGCTTTTCAGATTTTTTAAGGAAGAAAACTTTTTTGACGGGTTGTTAAAGTACTATGTTTATGATATGATGGTTTATTATAATCAGAGCCTAGTTTGGAATGATAATCTTGAGAAGGTCAAATTTGACCAAATGGAAAAATTTCTCAGAATCAAAAATATAAAAGACGTCCCTTCCCAATTCTTCAAGGATAAGAAGATGATTCAAGATGAGAAAAAGGCTTGGGATGAAGGAAGGGGGTATCAAGACCCCAATTGGAATTACGATAAATTCTTAAAGCAACAAACAAGAACAAAACTTTATATAAAGAACAACCAGAAAAAATTGAAAAAAGAGTTGTTTCAATTGAATGATAAAATCATTAAGGCATTCTTTACAGGAATGACAAATCTCTAAATAAATTTTATTATTAATAAAATCATTTAAGTCTCTGGGCAGTTTTCTGAAGTGCGTTTAAAATCATTTTTTCAACATCTTTCTTTGAGATGCTATTTTCTTGAAATATTTTAAAATCTTCTTCCATCTTCTTTCTTTCAAACTCTTCTTTAGAAAGTTTCGTTTTAAGTTCTCCAAGTTCAGTATTTTCAAACTTATCATCAAGTTGTTTATTTTCCATTCCTGCACGAGAAATATACACGTCGGGCATACGGGAAGAAAAAGCCCAACCATACCTATAACAAAGCTCCTGTCTGTTTAATTTTGAAGCGTAATGTGTGCTCGAGGAATGTCTGAATAAATGAGGATTGATTTTTTTATTTAAAACTTTAAGACCCAATCTATATAAGAAAAATCTCAAGTTGTCATAACTTCCTTTGAACACAGGTTCATTAAATTTTATTCCTTCTTCTTTTCTTTCACTTAAGAAATCATCAACAGCTTCTAAACTATTTTTCCAATAAAGAGAGATAACCCTTCCTTTTGTTTTTGAATATTCTTCTTTCAAAGTTAATTTGACAAAGTTTTGATTTTTATCTGGGAGTTGTATATCTTCATATCTTATGTTAAGAAACTCTTCAGCCCTTGCCCCCGAATCAAAAAGAACAGCAATCAAAAACCTTTCAGATGAATTTTTACAATTCTTGTAAAGCTTTTCTATTTCTTTTTCAGAAAGATAATCTGGGGTTTTCTCTTTTGTCTTTGTTTCTAACCACCCTGCAAGATGGTTCATCTTTTCAAATCCTAATTTCCATTTAAGAAAAATCTTTAGAACAAGTCTATAATCAGAAACGCTCTTTAGGTTTTCAGAACTTATCTTTTTCTCAAACTTTTCAATATCTTCTTTAGTTATTTTAGAAGTTGGTTTATTTATTATTTCAAGAGATTTTTTTAATAGAGTTAAATCTTTAGAAATTGTCCTTTCAGTTAATTTTTTACCCTCATTAACTTGCCCCATTCTTGCCCTATCAACAAATTCCTTCATCTCTTCTTTTGTGGAATTAGGAATTTTCCATTCGGGAATTTGAGTAAGCTTCCGATTAACCTCGTGGTTTTTGTGAACCTCTATCTTAATATTCATAAAAAGCAAAAGAGAATATTCTTTATAAATATTCTCCTTTTGTGCTTTTTTGCTCTATCCACCCACCCAGAGTCGAACTGGGGATCTCCCGGGCACTGCTTATTAACTTGCCACGCGATTTACCGGCTTTTGGGGTTTCATAGAATGTCGAAATTGACTCTCCACCTTAGATTATCTACAGCCAGGCGCTCTAACCACTGAGCTATGGGTGGTTATGAAAAGTTCAAGAATAATTTGTTTTTAAAAGTTTGGATGAAATAATTAGGGAGCTATTCTTTCATTCCTTCATGAATCTTTAATGTCTTAATTATAATTCATAAAATTTTTCCTTAGAATAAATTTTTTTATGAGTTTCTCCTTTAGATAAATAAGTTACTTCAATGTTCTTAACAGAAATATAGCCCATCATTTTTAGCCCTATAATTGAAGCTTGATGCCCTTCAATTTGAGTTATTGATTTGCACTTATGAGTTGCATTTTTTATCTCCTCAGAAAGATCTGTTCCAAGTTTTGCTATTTCATGGAAATGTTCTAATGAATCGGATTTCACTAAACCAGGAACAACAACTACAAGGAATTCTAATTTTTCAGCTGACATCTTATTATTATCTTCCTAAGAAAATTTAAATGTTTCTAATTTGAAATCTTAATCACTCTTTTGATCAGCCAAGAAAAATGCCTTGTTTGAAGTAACTTCTTTTTGCTTTCCTTCCCTTTCAAACATAGAATAAGCTGCTGGAAGGGCAAATCTACCCAAAACTCCAACCTTAGAATAAATAACATATGAGAACATTCTTCTTTCTCCTCCATCTAAATTACCCAATTCCCATTCGAAAACTCTCTTTGTCTTATTGAATCTTTTTGGAAGATCTCCCCCAAATTTCTCATAAATTTTAACTAATGGAGGTAATCTATCGAAGATTTTAACATTCTCCACAAATCTTCTTGATTCAACATTAATCATTACTTTAAGTGCAAATTCTCCACCCTTTGCATTTATGAATCCGACTCTCTTTCTTATAACCAAATCTGTTTCAGAATATTTCTTTGAAAGAATTATCGTAACTAAGATTAAGAAGATAACTAAAAATGGAATTAACCAATTTGTTTTTACTTGAACTTCAAAAGATTCTCCTGGACTTATCTGCTTATTCCAAACATAATTTACAATGAAACCATTCCTTTCAACAAGAGTTGGTTCTGGAGAAAATGTTGTAAAAACCCTCGAGATAATATTCTTTTTAACCATTATGGTTGATTCTTGAATTGTATTCCCTTCATTTAGTTTATCAATTATAGTTGTAGAAACAATTAACCCATAATCTTTTCTTTCTTCCTTTAAAATATTCTTTTCCTTAAAATTTATACTTTCTTCAATATGTGCAGAAATATCCCTCACCTCAACATCTGCACCAAGAGTGTAAAATCCAGCGGTGAGTTTTGAGAAATCTTCTTTAGCTAATTTAATATTGTTGAAATTTTTCTTTTCGTAAGCAGACACATTTACTATTTTGTCTAATTCAAAGAAAGGTGAAGAAAAATGAACTTTCAAATTTTTGAATTCAAAGTTTACTTCATTGTTCAAGAAAATATTAATGGAACTTGATTCCGGATTTATTGAATCTGCTCCAAGTTTGAATGCTTCTCCTAATTCAATTATTTTTACATTTAATTTTTGTTCAATCTCGGATTTATCTTTTCCTTGAATAAAATAACTAAATGTAACATATCCTCTCAATTTTAAATCACTCCTTGGGGCAATTTTTAACTCAACTATTTTTGATTCTTTAGAGTTTATTTGTATAGATTCATTTGGAGAGAGAAGTGGGCTGAAAAAAGTGTAAAATGCGAAAGTATCTGAAGGTCCGTTATTTGTAACATTTAATCTGAAAGTTGCGGGATCGTTCAAGCCAACAATCATAACTTCTTGATCAGAAAGTTTCTGGACATTTATATTAATTGCAAAAACAGGTTGAATTATAAAAAAAGCTAAAATAAAAAGGAGATATATTTTTTTCATGATAAACAGTCGCAAATTTTCTATTTAAATATTTCTATGGCGATTTATTTAAGGCTGATTCTAAATTTTTTAAATTGTTGTAGTTTGAAATGACCTTTTCGAACATCTTTTTATCTTCTTCTGAAAATTTATTGTTTCCAATAGTTTCATCAAACTTAATCTTAATTGGGTTACAATAGCTTAACAAATAATTTATACATTCGCTGTTTGTTTCTAATAGGGCTCCAGAATCTTCATCACTTCCCAAAATTAAATATGACAAACCATTATAAGAAATAGTTAATTCTTCCATAAAATCTTAATAAAAAAGAAGTTTATAAAAATTTAGGGATGCTTTTTTAAGTTAATCTTTCAATTCTTCTGCCATTATTACTGTTGCAACTCTCTTTTCAAGAATTTTTGGATTTATTTTTCCAGTATTTAAATCAATAGCATCTTGGAAAGCAGCATTTATTTTACACTCGTAGGGTGTTCTATCTGCGGTCTTAACTGCTTCTTCTGGAGTCACTCCTTTTGCAATCACTTTCTGTTTTTTCTGTAAACTAGGAGAATACCCTTTTTCGAAAGTTTTTTCATCTGCAAATGAGGTGTAGAAAATCATTCCTTTGTATCCTTTAACTTCTTTTGTATATTCAAAGACTATATTATACATATTGTCAACCATCTTAAAAAGATTCAATAAAGAGCATATAAAATTTTGTATAAAAAAGTAAAATAATCTAAAAGAGAAAATTTTACTTCTCTGCACTTTCTAAATCTAGAAAGGATTTTGCTTGACCTAAAAATTCGTCTGCCATTCCTGAAAGTTTGTCCTCAAACTCTGCTACTCTTTGAGAAATGATCCATTTTTCATAAATTCCCCTCCAAAGTTTCATTCTTGAAGAAGTTTCGAACTTTCCTTCGTAATCTCTAACCAAGGAGGCCTTTAATTTAATAGCAACTGAACCACTATTAGTCTTAACTTTTGTCCCACCTTTATTTATTTCAACTTCTGCCAATTGATCTATTCTAAAATCTAGTTTAATTTCAAATTGAAAATAATCAGTTACTTCTTTTGTGCAAGCCCATTTGAACTTTATTTCTTTTGTTGGCCCTGCAATCTTTTCTCCGTACTCAGTTTCTTCAACAGTTAGGCCGGCCTCTTCGGATAACCAATTATAACAAAACTGATAAAAATCTCTAAAGGTAAAATAACCTTTGTAGGAAATCTTACTTGAGTACACCTCATCTTGCTCTGACATGAAAATAATATGAATTTTTATTTTAAATATTCTTCTGTTGTAACAATCTTTAAATAATTGATATAAGTTCAAATTAAATGGTAAACAAAGGGGATTTTATGTCTGAGAATGTGGAGAGAACAATTGGAAGAGATGCACAGAGGAACAATATTCTTGCTGCAAAGCTTGTATCAGAGGTTGTGAAGACTACTCTTGGCCCAAAAGGAATGGATAAGATGCTTGTTAGTCCTACTAATGAAATAATTGTTACAAATGATGGGGTTACAATTTTAGATGAAATGCAAATTGAGCATCCTGCAGCAAAAATGATGGTTGAAATTGCCAAAACTCAGGAAAAAGAAGTTGGAGATGGAACTACAACTTCGGTTATGATTGCCGGAAAACTTCTAGAAAATGCAGAAAAACTTTTAGATAAAAAGATTCATCCAACAGTCATTGTTAAAGGATATCGAATTGCTCAAGAGAAGTCACAAGAAATCTTAAAAGAGATCTCTCTAAAAGTTTCTCCTGAAAATGAAGACTTATTGAAACAAATTGCCATGACTGCGATGACTGGTAAAGGTGCTGAAGATGAAAAAGAGAGATTTTCTGAAATTTTGGTTAGGGCGGTTAAAATTGTCCAAACAAATAACAAAGTAGATAGGGAAGATGTCAAAATTGAAAAGGTTGTGGGAGAAGGGATAAAGGATACTAAACTTATTAAAGGAATTATAATTGATAAAGAAAGAATTTCTAAAGATATGCCTCAGAAAGTATTTAACTCAAAAATATTAGTTATTGATTTCCCTCTTGAAATTAAAACGCCAGAGGTGGATACAAAGATTTCAATTTCAAGTCATTCAGAATTGCAAAACTTTTTAGATGAAGAAGAGAAATCAATTAAACATATGGTTGAACAAATTATTTCGACTGGATGCAATGTTTTATTTTGTCAGAAAGGAATTGACGATTTTGCAAGATATTTGCTTTCAAAATCTGGGGTTTATGCTTGTAGGAGAGTTGGGAGAACTGACCTTGAAAGAATTTCTAAAGCAACTGATTCAAAAATAATTTCTAATTTAAATGAAATAAATTCCGTTGAACTTGGAGAAGCTGGAGAAGTTGAAGAGATAAAAGTAAGTGGTGAGCCTATGACTTATTTGAAAAATTGTAAAAATCCCAAATTAGTTACGATTCTTGTCCATGGTGGAACAAAACATGTGGTGGATGAAATTGGTCGTGCTCTTCTTGATGGACTTTTAGATATTGCAAGTGCACTTGAAACTGGACTTGTAGTTCCTGGAGGAGGTGCAATTGAAATTGAAATTGCAAAAAGATTAAGAGAGTTTGGTCAAACTCTTGCCGGACGTGAACAACTTGCAGTTGAAGAATTTGCAAATGCGTTGGAGTTTATTCCCATCACTCTTGCTGAAAATGCAGGTATTGATCCAATAGATGTTTTAACTGAACTAAAAGCAAGACACGACGCTGGAGAGATGAATGCAGGATTAAATCTTTTTACAAATAAAGTTGAAAATGTCTTAAACTCAAAAATAATTGAACCTGCAAAAATAAAAGTTCAAGCAATTAATTCAGCCACAGATGTTGCAACAATGATTTTGAGAATTGATGATGTAATTGCTTCAAAGCCTTCAAAAAAAGGAAGGATGAATGATCTTGGAAGACTTCCAGATTATATGGAAAGTTTGAGCTAATAAGGGAAATTGAGAAAAGAATTAACAAAGTGAAAAACGATTTTAAATTTGTTCAGGTCTATCTTATAAATGGGTTAATTAAAGAACCAATTATAAGGGTAAGTGATTTTAACCATTCTAAAATTCTTGAAAGATTATTGAGAGAATTCAAAATTTCTTTTGAAACAAGAATGGGTAAAGAGAGAAAATATTCAATTCCCATTGAGAATAAAAATGGGTCTTATAAAATTGTTGGGGCTGGAAAATTCAAGGTGCTGGATGAAGGAAAAATTGGATATTATCCTAATAGTTATGATTATGATTTAAGGCCCAATCATGAACATTTTAAAGAAATGGAAAAACATCAAGAATTTAAATTTGTAGAGATGGATTCTTTAGGAGAAAAGGTTTTAAGTTAAATTTTTAAATAATAATTTTATTTTTACTTTCATGCAATATCACATAATCTTAACTGAAAGATGTAATCTTAAATGTAAATATTGTTATGAAAAATCAATGCAAGAATTTGATAATGGCCTTGGAGAAAAATGGGATTACGATGAAGATACTCCCTTTGATTCTGAAGTTTCAATTGATAAACTAAAAAAATTTATCAAACCAGAAGATCGACTTATTTTTTATGGGGGGGAACCTTTAGTTATGGTTGAGAAAATAAAAGAGATTATGGATAACTTAGATTGCAAATTTGGAATTCAAACTAATGGAATTTTATTGAAAAGACTTCCAATTGAATACATTAAAAGAATTGATAAAATGCTTGTTTCAATTGATGGAGATTCTGAAAGAACAAATTTTAATAGGGGTAAAGGAGTTTATGAAATTGTAATAAAAAATTTAAAAGAATTGCGTTCTCGAGGATATTCAGGAGAGGTTGTTGTAAGGATGACATTACTTTTTCCAGATTTATTTAAACAAGTAAAACATCTAATTTCTTTAATTGAAGAAGAAATAATTAATTCGATTCATTGGCAAATTGACGCTGGTTTTTACAAATTTGATTTTGATAAAGAAAAATTTTCTGAATTTGTTAAAGAGTATAATAAAAACATTAGCCAATTAGTTAATTGGTGGACTAATGAAATAAGAAATGGGAAAGTATATTTGATATACCCTTTTCTAGGAATTTTTAATAGAATCATTGGTTGGGATAAAGAAACTAAATTACCTTGCGGTTCCGGATACGAAAATTTTACTGTCACTACCTCTGGAAAGATTTCATCATGCCCCATTATGAATTCTGTTAAAAAATTTTATTGCGGAGATATCGAAAAAGGAATTGAAAAAGAGATTCATGTCCAAGACGATGAATGTGAGAAATGTTTAAACTTTAAAATTTGTGGAGGACGTTGTTTGTATTGGAGAAATGCTAAGCTTTGGTCTCCAGAAGGAGATAAATTAATTTGCGAAACGATTGGATATTTAATAAATTCAATTAAAGAAAAAGTTCCTGAGATAGAAAATTTGCTAAAAAAGGGAATTGTTAAAAAAGAACAATTTGAATACGAAAAATATTTTGGTCCAGAAATTATTCCTTAAAACCAGTCTTCATTATTTTCTAACAATTTAAAACTAAATGCTTTCACTTCCAAATTCTCAGAGGACTCCATAAACCCAATTTTTTTGTTACCTATTTGGGTATATCTTAATATTAAACTTCCTGTATAAATTTCTTCGTTTAATTCATTAACAACAGTTCCCTTCTTAGACCACCTATATAACCATAAATCTCCATATTGGGATTTTAATTTTTCCCTTACCTCATAAAAAGTTCCTTCTCCTAAGTGTTCTGTAAGTTGAAGTTTTATCATATTAATTTTTAAAATTCGCAATTTATAAATCTTTAGACTGAAAAAATTTTATTAAAATTTTCTTCTATAATTTTTTCAACTTTGTCCTTGGAAATGTTCCATATTTCTGAAAACTTTTTTATTGACTCTTTAATAAAAGAAGGTTCATTTTTCATCTCTTTGTAAGGAGAGAGTAAAGGGGAATCTGTTTCAGTCAAAATTCTTTCATGAGGAATCTCTCCAGCCATTTTTTGAAAATGTTCACTTCTCATAATATTTGCAGGGATTGAAAAAGAAAACCCAAGTTCAACGGCTCTTTTAATTAAATTAAAATTTCCAGAAAAACAATGAAGAATGATCTTTAAATTGTCTTTATAATCTTCTAAAATATCAAGAGCTTCCTTTTCAGCTTTTCTGGAATGCACTATTACTGGAAGGTCCAATTCTTTAGCTAAATTTAATTGATTAATAAAAATTTCTTTTTGCAATTCGAAATTTAATTTTTCTATTTTATCAATTCCAATTTCTCCAATTGCGATAATTTCTTTTTTGTTTTTACGAACAAACTTTTCAAATTTAGAATATTCGGCGAGGGTTAAATCTTCTTCTGGATAAAGCCCTGCAGCTAATCTGATTTTGGAATATTTTCTAGAGAACTCTAAATTTTTTTTACATGAATTTAAATTAACTGAATTTGAGATCACCAACCTTATTTTTTTATTCTTTTGAATTTCTACTAACTTTTCTTCTGAAAGAAAATCTGCATGAGCATGAACATCAATAATCATTTTCTATAAAAGATTTTTTCCGTAAACTAAAATTCCAATTACCACCATTAAATGGATAATTATCCAAAGAATATTTGCAATAATAATTGGTTTATCCTTGTGAACAATTCCGTACCAAAGCCATATCGCTGCTGAAATGGTATAAGTTCCCCAAGAGATGAAAGAAACTCCCTCTGCATTTTTTAGAACCCAAATCTTAAAAATCTGTGGCAGAGTCATCAGTGGTCCAATCACACTTACCACATAAATTAATCCGTCTAAGAATCTGACTTTTTTGTTTTTGCTTGGAAATTCTTCTTTTTTTAAATGAATCCTTTTTCGTTTATGAAAATGATGCATTCCATACCCTTGCGTCACCATCTGTTATTTAAGCAAAATACTAATATAAAGGTTGCTAATTCTTTAATTAAAGTTTTATGAGAGGCTAGTTATATTTTTAAATTGAAAAAACTAGAGTAGGTTTATGCGGAAATAGTTAAGTGGTAGAATATGACCTTGCCAAGGTTGTGACCCGGGTTCGATTCCCGGTTTCCGCATTCTTTATTTTTTTGAACATAAATTTTTATAAAGAATTAATTTTTTAGTTTCAAATGGGTGGGTACATTGACTATCTAGGAGGGCATGCTTATTATAACCGAGATCTCTTGAACGG
>Ga0210050_1002886_pt1 | contig 15808 bp, 8 predicted proteins | sample CryGey132114_all_FD_185463 | JGI IMG/M metagenome (GOLD analysis project Ga0210050, IMG submission 185463) | Groundwater microbial communities from aquifer - Crystal Geyser CG22_combo_CG10-13_8/21/14_all (SPAdes) (version 2) | ecosystem: Environmental > Aquatic > Deep subsurface > Groundwater ...
GCAGGAGTTTGACACGATCCAATTCAATCGACATGCGATCGCCCTCAAAATCGGCTTTGACCAAGCCCGCCACAAACCAGCGGTCAATTTTGACCTGAAATTCTCCATTTTTGATCTCCACCGAGGCATTCAGATTGGGCAAACCCCAGGCACTGAACTGTTGTTTGAGCAATTGGTTGATCGCCTGATTAAAGGCCGGTTGACGGGGCTCAAAACGGGCCTGACCTGAAAGCTCCACCCGTGGGGAAGCATCCGGGTTGGGATTGAGGCTCAGATGTTTTAAATCGAGATTCAGATCCGCTTTGCCCAATTGGGTCTGCAAACCGGGAATTTGAAGCTGTCCACTGAAATCTTTGGGATTGCGCAGAGCGTCTTCCTGGCCGGGCTGGGTGATTAACTGGCCCTGATTCAGCTTAAAGGTCAGGGTATCATTGGTAAACAATTCAGACGGTCGCGTGCCAAAATGTGAAGCGACCTGGTTCAAGACTTTTAAAGCATTGGGGCTGGCGCTTAAAAGCTCACGCACCTTTTGCATGCGTATCCGTGCATCGCCCTCAATTCCGCGAATCTGAAGATCTTTTGCAGTGACCAACCCTTCATGGGCACTTACCCCAGCCAAGTGGGGGTCTGCGCTGAGTTTGGTGCGGGCTGTGGGGGTACGCACTTCTGCCATTAAATGCCCATCGACTTGATCCAATTTGACATGCCCGGCATGGGCCTGAATATCATGGACCTTGGCATCTTGAATCCGCCCCGCCAGATGGGCTGAGGTTTTGCCATCTTCTGAGAGGCTGGCCTGGGCCTGGACTGAAAGTTGGGTTCCCTGGATATGCGCGCCTTCTTTGCCCACTTCGATTGAGGCAATGCGGTTCTGAGCTGAAAGACTGCCGTGATCCCGGCGCTGATGCCCCAGGCTTTCAGAGCTTGAATCGGCCTGGTAATCGCCCTGAACCTGAAGCTGGTCGAGTTTGAGCTGTTCGGGCCGTGAGGTCAGGTGCTCAAGACCTACGCGTGCATCCAACTGGGTCTTTTCTTTGCCCTGTTGAATATTGAGGCTGCCAGAGGTCTGCAGATTCGCAAGCTGCAAGACTGAATCCTCAGGGCTGCTGCTGCTGGTTTCAATGGAATCCAGGCCTCCCTGCACAGAAAGATCCGCCTGGTGCAGCTTGGGGCCAGACATTTTCCCGCTCAGCTGGCCTTCAATTTTTCCAAATTTCAGCTGAGAGCTGCCGTCGGCCTGGGTGCGCACTTCTCCGGGCTGGTAACTCAATTTGCCCTGGGCAGATATCTGGTTGCCCAAGCGATCTTGCGAATCGCCTGAGACCGTGAAACGGGTTTCCCCCCAGGTGGTATGGCTTTCAGACTTGGTGCGTTCGCGGCGGGTTTGATCCTGCTCGGCATGCACGCTGAGGCTTGAGTGGCCCTGGGCATTTTGACTGTCGACCGTGAGATTGGCCTGCAAATCGCGCAGCCCCAACACCATTTGCTTGTCGTTGTCAGACCAGTCCATGCCCCCTGCACTTACGCCGAGATGGGTCTTCAGCTCGGCCTTGTCGAGCAGCTCTGAAAAATTATAGATCTCTTCAATCACCTGATGGAAAGATTGGTCATGCATCAAATCCAGAATCCGCTCCAATTGCTGGGTGCTGATTCCAAACTGCTCAGCAAAGGCCTGAATCTGTTCGCGATCTGCCCCAGAAAACCACTGGCTGAATTGCTTCTGGCCAAAGGCCCGAATCAAATTTTCAAGTTGTTGTTTACTCAAGCCAAAAGATTTGAGGCGCTCTTGCAGGGCATCTTTAAAGTTTTTAAGAATATCCTGAATCTTTTCAAGCGATTCAGAATCCAATTGGGTACTTGCGTCGATATCTGCCCTAACAGCACCCATTCCAACAGATTTCTGCGCTTCGCTCCAATGGCTGCGGAAATCAGCAATACTGCCAGATAACTTAATAAACTCAGAGCCATCGGCATGCAAGCCTCGGGTATCTCCAGAAATTTTAGCAATATCCAGCTGAACCCCTGAAGCGTCCAAGCCTGCTTTCAGGCCCTGGGCCTGGCCTTCAGAACGCACGAGGGCGTTTCCTGAGGCATCTTTGAGAGCGGCATGCATTGTGCCGGCCCCCTTGGCATCGACTTCGATTTGGCCCGTGGGGTTGCTGATACGGGCAGAGGTATTGGCCTGAATGCGGATATCCAAGGTTTCTGCATTTTCTAAGGCTTTGACAAAATCACTGGTGCCCAAAAGGGCTTTGACCTGGGGCTGCCAGAGGATGGCGATGGTGCGGGCGATTTGGGCTTCGGTCAGGCCCATGCTGTGCAGAATGCCCTGAAGATCATCTTTTTGACCGGCTTCCACCAGACGTTTGAGTTCAACTGGGCCCACCGCCTCTACCAAACGGTTGAAGTCTTTCAGCGCCAGGCGCAGCTCAGCTACGCTTTCTGCTTGGGGGGCTTCGAGCACGTATTTGCCACGCGCATCTTTGCGAAACTGACTGTTTTCTAAAACGGTCTCTAAATGCAGGCGGTTGCCCTGCCCATCCTGGTACTGGGCCTCGGCCTGCAAGCTATCGGCCTTGAGGCGTGAACTGCCGGGGCTGTCATGCCGCCCCGAGAGCCCTGCGGCTCCGGCCTTGAGTTCGAGCCGATTGCCTGAGGATTCAGTCGCCTGAATCTGGGCTTGGGCTGCCCCGTCTTTGAGCGAAAGGTGAAGCTGATTGCGGGCGGGCACAAAGACCATTTTCTGAACAAAATCTGAATCTTTGGCCAGCTCTGCCAGCTCCTGCTCAGAGCCAGATTTCAAGCGTTCAATCTGGGCCTCACTGAGCCCGGCATCGTGCAGGGTTTCCAAGAGTTCAGCCGCTTCCCGGTTGGGAGGCTGCAGGCGGGCCTGAATCGTTTTGAGCAGCTCTGGGGTGATTAAATTTTCACTGGCATCCAGGCGCAGACTGCCGGCCTCAAAATGTGCCTGGGCAAGCAGCCCGGTCTCGTGGTCTGCCCGTTCGGCCTTCAAATCTGCAGACAGATTTTCGAGCCTGACTTCATTGTCAGACAAAACCGCCTGAAGCCGTTCGGGCAAGTCGCTGACCCGCAAGAGAGCCTCTAAGGCCTGGGCATTTCCCGATTCAAACACGGCGATTTGTTCAGGGGTCAAACCTGCAATTTTAAGCCGGTTCATAATGCTTTCGCGCAGAAAAGGTGCATCCTGAAGCCGTTTCTGCAATTGCTGCAGCCCTTTGATGCTGATCGGTGTGGTCAAAGAATGCCCTTCGAGACTTTGGGCTGAAACTTCTAAGTTTGCTCCGGCATGTACCTGATCGGCCCCTGTCTCTTGGGTTTCAGCTTTTAAATGCAACTCTTTGCCCTTGACCTGGTAGCCCTGGCGATCAATGGCCAATTCCCAGTGCCCGGCCTCAAAGCGCACCATGGCAGACTGCAAACGGGGCAGGAAATCGTCAAGTTTCAGCAATTGGCGCAATTCCTTGCGCGAACCCTTGGTCAGTTTTTGCAGCGTTTCATCACTCAAACCCACAGACTGGAGGGTTTTGAGCAGCTGTTCATTGCCCTGCTTGAGCTGATCCTGCAATTCCTGCAAGACTTTCAGGTCGATTTTAACCTGGCCTTCGGCTTGGTTCAGTTCGAGTTTAACCGGTTGCGCGGCCCCGCGAGTGACTTCACCGGTTTGGGCCTGCAAGCGGGCATGGTGAACCTCGCCTTTTTGCCCGGCGGCAGGGTTGTACTTTAAATCGGTGCCCGCCAGCGAAATGCGTTGGGCCTCGGTTTTGCCTGTGTCCAAATGGGTTTTAAAATGCGTAAAGGCTTCCCCCTGGGTGGATTGCCCACTGATCTTGCCATTGAGGCTGCCACGCACCTGATGATCGGGGCTGACCTCTAAATGGCCTCGCAATTGCATGCGGGCCTTGCCTTCTTTGCCCAAGACGGCTTCTGTGCGGGGAACAAAGGCAAAATCCGCCATTTCATCGGCCTGAACATCCAAATTAAAATCGGCTTCCTGAATCACCGCCTCATGGCGCAGCTTGCCGCCCTTGGCGATGTCGATGTCCAGCCCATACTCCAATTGAACCCGTGCGCTGTCGGAAACCCGATCGCGCTGACTGGCAGCAGAGACGGTGGCCTTCTGATCTGAGCTGCCAGCCACGGGCACATTTTTTAACTGCAATTGAATGCCTTTGGCCTGAACCTTGGCCTGGGTATTGCTGCGATCGGCCTGCAGGTCTAATAGCATATCCGCTGGCGGTTTGCCATCTGAGCGGGGAAGGGGATTTTTTAACTGGAGTTGCAAACTGGGCTGCAGCACCAGGCGCTGACTGACTGGCCCACGGGACTCACCCAAATGCCAGTTGGTATAGGTGCCCTCGATGGTTTTGACGTGGGGGTGAAGTTTCACGCCCATGGACTGCTGATCGACGGCCCGCTCCATGCCCGAAGAAACCCGTTGCAACAAGCCATCGCGCAATTTCCAGGCGGCGGCGCGCAAACCAGGCACAGAGACATCATCCAAAGCGGGAATTTGAATCTGAAGCTCACCCTCTGGGGAATGCTTGATTTGAATTTCTACCGGAATATCCTGAGAGGCTGAAAAACGTGAGACCCCGGCACTGAGGGTGGTGGTGGCATTGACAATATACATGCCGCGCTGGGCATCAAAATGCTCGTTTTGCAGTGAAAAACGAAAGCCGCCACTGAGACCCAAAGCAGAACCTGACATATTGGGCAAATTGGGGTTCAAGGCATCATGAATGACTTCAGAGAGAAAGGGATAGCTGATCTGCACCTGGCCATTGGCCCTGCCCTTTAAATCATCGCGGCTGAGATCATTGACTCCATCGATGTCTTCAAGTTTTAACTCGCCACTGAAACGCACATCTTGCACTCTGCCCGACAGAGCAGGGGGCCGCTCGCTGAAGAAGAGGCTCAGTGTTTTTTGTTTGGCATCGTAGGCCAGGGTGGTCATGCCATCGTCCAGGGCCTTGGCCACCATTGAGAAATCCTGGGAGTTCTGAGCATTTAAGACGCTCTTCAGTTGGGCCCGTTCCTGGCCTTCGATTCTGCCATTGCCATCGCTATCGGCAGCCTTTACAGCGTCGAGCACCTGCTTATCTGGTTGTAAGATGGCTGCCGCCAGACTTTGAAAGCCCGTATGCTGTTCATTGTTTTGAAAGGAGACAGAGGAAAGGGCAGAGCCTTTGCGACTCAATTCCCGCACGGCGTCAGCAAAGGCTGTGAGGGTTTTGCCATCGGCCCTGCCATCGAGGGCGTCGGCCAAAAACGTCTCAAAATCCCCGTCGGGATTGGATTTCAAATAGAGGGTTTTGAGCTGGTCATATTCTTTGCGGGTCAACTGTTGATCCTGAAAGACCTTGCCCAAAGCTTGGGCGGCGGGGTCGTCTTTCAGGGTATTGGGATCTTTTCCGCTCTGTCTGGCATTCCAGAAAGCCTGCATAGAGCCGGTCTGAAAGCGAAGATCTGACATGCGGAGTGTTTTCCTTATCGTGGTTAAAATGATTAAGCTGAAATACCTCTTCTATTGTAGCAGCTCAAGCTTTTCAGCTTGCCTCAGATTGCTGATTTAGTCTCAAAAAAGAAGAGAAAGCTTTAAAATGGCCCACCTGGAGGGGCAAAGCAAGGGTGAAAGAAATTCTGCTCCCCGAGAAAATGGGGTTTGGCTGAAAGTGTTCGCGGCTGAAGAAGCTAACTCTGTATTAAGATATGCGGAACGTGAAGTTAATTCAGAGATGTGCTGGAGGAGAGCAACAAACCTTTCAGCTAACAGTAGGATTCACCTCAATTGATAATAATATCCTCCCTGTCACAATCTTGCCCATACGCATTCGCTTGAAAAATGGAAAGCCTGCAGGCCGAAATTGGAGCCAGGCACTGAAAAATGACTCAACACACAAACCCTTCTTCTGTATAATTCCGGATTTTGTGCGTTATCCAGAAAGCGATGAATGATCTATTTTTGGTGTTCACCACTCCCAGAAAGTCTCTTGCCTATTGAGGTTTTCATCCAATTATGACAAACAAAATACAATTTAACAAATTTCAATATTTTGTTAAAAAACTGTACTTATGTGACAAATTTTTGGTCTCTGATGGGCTCTTGATTCTTTTTCGATTGAATTGTATTCTATGGGGGTGGTTTTGATTCTGTCCAGCTGTGATTGCCTGTTTGCGGCAGGGTTCTGTCTGGATTTTCCTTGGGTAGAGCATGCTTTTAATTTTGGAGTTATACAGAAAGAGAGTAATTCTCTAAAAAGTGGAGTTATACAGAAAGCGAAGAATTCTTCAGAGGCAATATACTGGGGTGGATAATTCTTCCTGGGGTGGAGTTATACGGAAACAGGATAAGCTGAAAATGCGCGTGTTAGATGGACCTTGAGGGCTTGCTTGGAAAGTGCTAAATTTCGCTGATTTGGGGGGCAAAGTGGAGTTATACTGCAAGGCTGAAAAGCTGATGGGGATTTGTGTTGAGAAGGGGGGCTGGGGGTGGTGATGGGATTATCCAGCCCCTGGATAATTACTTGTTGCGGCGGACTTGTGCGGGCAAAACCCAGTCATAATGTGCGTTTTAGGATGGAAAAATAATGCGGACGAGGCAAGAGATTAGACTATGACTCAATTTGAGGCGCATAAGAAAAAACTAGATTTTAGGCCCTGCGCCGCGCAACTAACTCACTCACTTGACTGCGCAAGTGGTTTGTTAAAATCATAATTAGTCCTATGTGCTATCCTTATATTTTAAGTTGTTATATGAATTTGAAATACGGTTTAATTTCTGTCTTTCAAGTTAATGTTTTGAAATCTAATTAATTATATTTATAAGTTTATGACAATTAAAAGCATTACTATCAAAAACATTTTTTCATTTGATAATTTTCAAGTTGATGAAATTAAGGATATTAATTGCATTGTAGGGAAAAATAATGTTGGTAAGTCTAATTTTCTAAAAGCATTACAATTTTTTTATGACTGTTTAGAAGAAAAACGAGTAATGCCTCCATTGCTTCATAATAATTATGATATTTTTGGAAGTATAAAAATTGTTTATGATATGACTCGAATTTACTCGATTGTTACAAATTATAATGAGCAGTTAAATAACCCATTCTTCAAAAATATATACAATGTTTTTTTTAAAAACACAAAAAATCCATTTTTTACTATTGAGCTAAATATTTTATCTAATAACTCAATAAAATGGTCTGTAAAAAACAGAGAGATCATTAGAATTTTACATTACCTATATCCCTTGTTTACAATTGATACCCGAGAATTAAATTTATATGATTGGGGTGAACTATGGGAAAACGCAAGTAAGTTAACTTCCTTTAAAACTCATAATGTAAGTCAAAAAGATATATTAGAATTCTTCGATACACATATTGCTCATAAGCAAGGAGCATATACAAAATATATAAACTTAATCGAAAATAACTTTAATCAAAACCCTGTTTCGGTAAAAAAATATTCTACGAGAGAAAAACTATTTAATTATATAAAAGTTGGAGTATCTGGTCATAATTTTGAATTAAATAACGAAAATCTAGAAATTCAATCGAATGGAGCAAATTCATCTGCTTATATACAGATTTTTCTGTCAATCATGGTAAATTTAACAAGATCTAGTTATATTTCTCCAGTTTTATACATTGATGAGCCTGAAATAGGTTTGCATCCTAAAAAAGCGGAAGAGTTGGTTCAAAATTTAAGTGAAATTTATTATCGATTTTTAGGAAAAACTAAAACTCCTTTACCAAAACTATTTATATCAACCCATTCTCCAAACATACTAAAATATAGTATTAAGTTATTTTCAAATATTCAACAAGTTATACATTTTAAGAAACGATCAACGAAAAATTCGCCTACTCAAGTAAAAAGATTTAACTGTAATATTTATTCTAGTAAGTTTTTAAATATATTTAGTGATAATGAATCAAGGTTGTTTTTTAGTAACTTTGTTTTGTTTGTAGAAGGAGAAACTGAAATTGAGTTATTTGGTAATCAATTATTATCAAAAAAATTTCCCATCTTAAAAAAAATAGATATTTTTTCGTGTTCTGATAATGTCATTATTGGTAGTTTAAAAGATACATTATCAGAATTAAATATTCCATATTTAGTTGTATTTGATTTAGATAAAGTTTTAAATTTTGATATTAATACAAAAAAATATAATTTAAAAGATCAAAAGACAATTTTTAAGTTAAAAACCATTGTTGATGATGATTTTAACTTTGGATTTAGATCCCAAGAGTTGATTTCATACAATTCTCATTTAAAAAAATTAAAAAAATTACCTTTAGATAGTGTAACATATTCACCAAAAAGTCTTTTCGCTCAAACGAATTCTAACAAGTTTGAAGACTATTTAAGTAATTTAATTAGCTTTTGTTGGTATCATAAAGTTAAAATAAATTACTCAACAATTGAAGAAGCCCTTATTAGTTCTGATTCATATGATATTTTTATTGAATGGTTAAAAAGTGTCCCAAAATTCTTAAAAATATCTAGAGATTCAGATATTGATGAAATAGTTAACTACTTAATGAGTGAGTTTAGTTTAGATTCAAATGATATTGTGATGTATTTCAGACTTATGTTTAACGGTAAAAGTAGAAGTTTAGTAACATATAAAAATATATTTTCTGAAAATAGTCAAAGCAAACAATATCAATCAATTGAAAATAAAAAAATACTAGAATATTTGCAGGCAAAATTATGTAATAGAATTGAAAAAACTGAAGGATGGGTAACAGAATTTTTGAATTTTTCAATTCATAAAATTGAATCAAAAAATTTAAACTTTTATAATGAATTTAATAACACATTTCCAGAATTAAATACTATAATTAAAGCTATAGGGTATAGCTTGAAAGATTAGGAATTTTGCTTAGGTAAAATGTATGCTTGTCATACCTAGTCCATTTTACACAACCTGACGGGGTCACTTCGTAATATTATCTATTACGATATCAGCACTTTAACGCTGCGCGTTACCACACGTGAAAGGTTGTTTTGGTTTCAGGCTATACCCTTGAAGTTTCATTCCTAAATAGAGTGAGTTATGAAAAGACTTTCTAGACCTGAATTTATCAATCTAATTGATAATGACACGTTCATTGAATTTACAGCCGGAAAAATTTTTAATATACCTTCATCTGGCGTAGTAGAGTTTCAATTAAGTAATAAATTTTTTTATAAATTAAGAACTGATATCAAGCTGTGGAGTTTTTTACGCGTAATTCATTCGAATCTTAATAAAAATTTCTTAAAAAAAATTAGTTTAAATAGCTCCGCTATCGCATTCAGATCTGGATTATCCTATATTAATTTTTTTTCTCCACATATAGAAAATTATTTCTTTTTAAGGTTAGATATTAAATCTTTTTTTCATTCTATATCTAAGAATTTAATTAATAATGTATTTTCTTCATACTTTAGGGACGAGTTTATTGACAAAAACAGTCAAATTTCACTTTTAGAATATTTTATTTTTTTAACAACTTTGTATATTGATGAAACGTATAAAAATAATCAATTTAAATATCAATATATTCTTCCAATGGGCTTTTCAACTTCTCCATTAATCTCAAATATTGTTTTTAGAAGCATTGATATTCAGATTTCAAATATCTGTTTAGAATATGGGGTGACCTATACTAGATATGCTGATGATATGTTATTTTCTATGCCAAAAAATGCAAATCCACATATTCAAACAGATGTTTTTTATGTAAGTATTAAGTCAATTTTATCAAAATATGGATTTTTTATAAATAAACATAAGGTCATATCAAAAAAAAATACAATTTCCATTAACGGATATACTTTGCAAAATACTCCAAATATGTGTGAGTTTAGAGTTTCAAATAAAAAAATAAAAATTATTCAAAAAATTATTTATGAATATAACAAAAATACTGAAATATCTGCTATTTTAAAAAAATGTTTTAAATACAATATTATAAAGAGATTTACTACACCTGAAAAAGTCCCGAACAATCTGGTTGAAAAATATAATAAGCATCAATTGATAAATAAAATTGCTGGATATAGGGCATTTTTACTTTCATTTATTTTGTTCAATCACAGATCAAAATTAATGTCTATAGAGACTTCAAATAAATATTTGAATCTCATTAATGAGTTAGAAAAAATTATGAGAAACATTTATTTAACTCTAGATTAAAGATGTTGTTAATTTTTTAGAATTGATCATGTTATCTATTTGTGAATAAATAACTTGATTTTCTCGCCCAACCATGCACATCGTACTGACTCGTTCCACTCGCAGCACATGTGCGTCGTTGCCATGGTTTGCCACACGCAAGCATATCCTTATTCTAACATGCTTTCAGACGGTATGCAATATAGAATTTTAGTGTATACAAAATTAGTTTTCAGCCTTTCTGAACTTTTTAAAGAAGGGGTTTATAATTAAAGTGTGTGGCGCACAGGGCAACAAACTTCATCGTCTTGACTGGCGCAAGACATAAATATAGACTAAAAATTTTTGAATTTATATTCTTTTTAATTTAAATAATTATTAAAGTCATTATTCAAATTTTTAAATAGGCCAATGTTATGAAAAAATCAAGGAAATCTTGTTATGACACATTTTGCCACAGTAATTATTTTGCTCAGATAAACTGACGACCCGGCTTATTAATTTTGCTTGCTATAGCTATTTTTTAACCTCAGGACTGGATGTTACAATGATAGATGAATTGAAACAGCTTTTTGGATTTAATGACCGGATATCAGAATCCCTGGCGTGACCTGCCAGTTCTCCTCCTGACAGGCGCAAGAGGGCTTGAAAAATCTTTTATTTAGCACATCTGATACGGTCATAATTTCTGAATAAAAAAATTTGAGGCGATTATGGGTAATTACGTGTCGGGTTCGCACCTTTCTTATCCGGATTATTTATTGGCAAAGTCTTTTGTGGATGATCTGACATCATCAGCATCTCAATCTTCACAACGGGTTTCAATGACAATTTCTCGTGAAGCCCGTGAATTGATCGCTTCTCAAGAAGCCCTATCCCGTGAGAATATCCGCTTTGTAGAGACCCAAACCAGAGAAATGATCACTTCGCATGAAGCTTTATCCCGCGAACATATGGAACAAACTAGAGAACTTTTTTCTGAACATAAAGCTCTGGAGCGTGAAAATATCCAAACCCTGAATTCCGGTTTTGAGCAGTTGTCCTATGATTTGGGTGAGATAAGAGCATCCATATCTGAGCTAAATGCGACTTTTCACTGGGGATTTGGAGCTGTCCTTGCCTCTCTTGGACACATGAATGACTCCCTGTCTGAATTGGTCAAAATTGCCAAAACCCCAGTCCAAACAGTTGCTTTTAACCACTTTGAAATTGCCCGTGATGCTTTTAGGCAAGGACTATTTCAAGAGTGCCTGGATGAGCTGGAAAAGTCGATATCGGGGGACCATACGTCGTCTGGATATAAACTGGAATGGCGATTTCATCAGATGAAGGGTACAGTATACCTCGGCTTTGTCAATGGGGATCTCTCCCTTGTGAATCTGGACAAAGCTGAGGAATCGTTTTTGCTGGCCGCTCGCTATGCGAAAACAGATTATCCTGAAGATTCTGCGCGTGCGTTTTTATCAGCCGGTTGGGCCGCTTATTGCCAGGGGAAGATGAAAGAAGCGCTGGCTCATACAGAAATGGCAATGACACTTCACCCCCAAATGGGAGAAGCCTTTTTTCAGGCTGCAAAGGTTTTAATGGCAACAAATCAGGTAAATTTAGCTTTACCCGTTATAAGAAAAGCCATTGATCTGGATCGTTTTTATATATTCAAGGCCGCTGGAGATGGCGATTTTCAAAAACACAATGACACATTCTGTCACTTCCTAAATGATTTAAGAGCTGAAAAATACAACCAAATTCTTCCTGTGACTCAGGAGCTGGCTGGTCAATTGGATTTTTATCGTCAAAATAGTCCCGAAGCGTTACATGATCAGCGCTTACAGCAAATGGATTTGTTTTTAGACACAGGCCATAACTGGGCTTTATATGATCTGGTGGATTTTTCGTCTGTGCTGGAGCAGTTTCGGACTGAACTGGAAAAAAAGCGAATCTGGCTTAATGAGGATGTCGTGCACACCCTTTACGAAGAAGACCCTGTCAATGAGGTATATCGAGCAGAGGTCAAGTATCAAGTCGAGGAGGTCTATCAAGAGGAAAAAACCTATCAAGAAAGAGTGATAATCAAGCCTGCCGGGCTTTGGCGCGCTGCAGTGACTGAATTGCAAACTAAAACCCACATGGTGGATAAAACCCGCCTGGTGTCAAAGACCAACTGGGTGGAAAAAACACGTATTGTAATGAAAACTGTTGAATTTTATGTTGGGGAAAGAATTGAAAAAGAATACAATGGCTTAGGAGTTCTTATTAACTCTAAAAGTTATATGGATAATCCGAATCGCGTTAAAAGTTACGTAGATCATTATAATCAGGATTTTGTCTTGATTAAAGCAGGAAGTTTCAGCAGGGGAGTAGGAAGTAATGCGAAGTCTTTCACCGTATATCAAGATTTTTATATCGCTCAATATCCTGTCACCCAAAAGCTCTGGCAGCAAGTGATGGGGGATAATCCATCGAAAAATAAACGTGATGAGAATTGCCCGGTCGAGCAAGTCAGTTGGTATGATGCACAAAGCTTTATTAAGAAATTGAATGATCAGGCAGGGCAAAATGTCTATCGTTTGCCCACAGCAAGAGAGTGGGAATATGCCTGTCGGGCAGGCAGCAACGGGAATTACTGTTTTGGTGACAAAGAATCCGAGTTGGGCCAGTATGCTTGGTATGATAAAAACTCTGGCGGTCGCACCCATCCTGTGGCCCAGAAAAAACCCAATGCCTGGGGGCTTTATGACATGCACGGCAATGTTCAGGAATGGTGTAAAAATGAATTTTACGAGCCTAGTATTCTTCGTGGCGGGGGCTGGAACACAACTGCATACAGTTGTAGCTTTGATAATAACAGCAATACGAACATTCTCCTCAACATCAGGTCCGACGACTTCGGGTTTCGGCTTGTCAGGTCTGAATAGCTTGTACCCAAATTGGTAAGCCTGATACAGGGGGTATAATTCGCTTTTAATAGGCGTAAGAGAGGTTTCTGATGAAAAATGCTCCGCTTTCTGGCAAAACTTCCACCCTCTCGACTGGTGCGAGAGGTTATAATTACATTTATGTATTATGCTCACAATGGAACGTGTAGGCTACATCGTGTTTTGTACAATAGAAATCATACTTACTATTGGAAAAAAGCCGTGAATCTAAATCTTCCACTGCCGCCCAAGCATAAAACGAGTTGTGAATTTATAACATATTGGTCGAGCAAATATATCTATTCTGATGAATGGAAGTACGATCAAAATATTTCACTGACAAAGCCATTTACTAAAGAATCCCGAGAGCAACTATTTCAATGGAAAAATGGCACTGGGGATAGAATTGCTCAGCACAAGATGAATGGTATCCTACTGAATTATCCTCTTCATTTTTGTGGAGATATAAAAAGACGCTATCTTAACGCATCACAGTCAGGTGGAGCAATCTGGAATATATTTTATGCTCACTGCCTTGAACCAGAAAATTGGCCAATATTTGATCAGCATGTCTATCGTGCTATGCAATTCCTAAAAAAAGGATCAATTTTGGAACTAAGTCAAAAAAATAAAGATAAATATGAGGTATATTTAAATGAATACATAAATTTCTTTAAGTCTTTCTCTGGGCACCCTCAAAGAGAGATAGACAAAGCCCTAATGTGTTTCGGCAAATATTTAAAGGCAATCAAACCTTACATATAAACCCATAAGCCAACAATCCGCTTCAACCTGACTTGCTATGCTGCGCAGGTTAAGCGGAGTGTTGTGTCGACATCCGGCTTGACGCTTTCCCGAGAGCGAGCCGTAACTTTGGGCGATTAAATAAACGAAATGCGAGGACTACAGGTGTAGGATGTTGATATGTAACTCGCGAGAATCTACAATCACTGAAGATGTGACCTTTGGAGCGCGAACCAGCCGGTGCACCTTAGATGGTAAGTAAATGGGCGACTTGTCTTAGCTGAAGAGCGGTTGAGTAGGCCAAAAGAAGAGGGTTAGATAAATAGAGACGGACAATAAACTACGGGATTTACGAGAAGTAGAGATTATGAATAACTCAAAAGGCGGGTTAATAAAAGCGATGCACCTGGATAAAAATAACCCGAGAGACAATTGAGAATTAAAGTGAGATTAACAAGCCAGATGCGACACAACCAGTGTATCCACCTGACTTCGCAGGTGACAGAAATTATAGAACTATGATTGTTAGCTAAAGATTAGAGAGCTAATTCAGATGATTATTGCAAATTCAGATATCTGTAAAATAGTAACCAGACAAAAAAATGATTTTGAATGGTATTGGTATTGGTTAAATAACGGAGATTGGAGGACTACTGATGCTCCATGGGAAATAACTTCTCCAAACGAAAAAGAAGAAATCAAAACGGTTTTTAATAAAGGTATTGATAATGAAATCACAGGGCTTAGAACTAGAGTTTGGATAGAGTCAAATAACCTTAGAATAGGTAGCCTGAATTGCTATGGGTTAAATATTGAAAAGAAATCAGTGAAAATAGGAATTGGAATTTATGAGCCCGAATATAGAGGGTTAGGTATTGCAAAAACAGCTATCAAACTTTGGGTGAAATATATTTTTGAAAATTTTGATATATTGCGTATTGAGTTAGAAACATATGATTTTAATATTTCAATGATAAAAGTAGCAGAAAAAACTGGATTTAAGCTAGAAAAAATTGAAAATAATTTTATAGAATGGAAAGATAATAAAATAGACAAATATTTTTTCTATATTAACCGTGTTGATATTAACAATAATCTGTAAAGAAAACCTTTATGCGATGCTGCCTAATTCGTGGAAAAAATGTTTGAAGGTAGGTACCGTCAATGTAATTACTAAACTCAATTAGCTTATGCGATGTTAAAGCCCTAAAACCGCCCACAAAAATGTTGTTGAACAAAATTTAATTGATTACAACCAAATTTGAGTGACTGGATAAACAAGGATATTTAATGACCCTAAAGTTATTTTTAGTTAAAATTTTTATACAAAAATATGCACACACAACAAAGTGCTTCAAACTGCCTCATACACTACTCGCTACGCTCGGCGTGTATTCGCAGCTTAAGCACAGCGTTGAGTTTGTAGAAAAACTAGTAATAGATTCAAAAAGCGATATAATATAAGTATCCCATTGAATTAAAAAGGTGGTTCGCGATGGCACGATTTAAACCTTACAATTATGACCAAACAGAACTGCTTGCGATCTCATTTAAAGAACAAATCCTGCCCGGAACATTTGAGTATACGCTGAACCACCTGGTAGAGCGTGAACTGGACACCAGTATCTTTCATCACCGCTACCAAAACGATGAAACAGGTCGCCCGGCCTACGACCCCGCTTTGCTGCTGAAAATCGTGCTTCTGGCTTATTCGCGTGGCGCTCTGCGGTCCTCTGGTGTAAAGGTTCGTTCCTCACCAACGCCAGAGGCATCACCAGCAGCAGAAAGATTGAGCAGTTATGCCGTGAGAATGTTATCTTCATGGCACTTTCAGCCAATTCACAACCCCATTTCACCACGATTGCAGATTTTATTTCCCGCTCCAGTGAAGAAATCTCCCAACTCTTTTTGCAGGTGCTGATGATTTGCGATGAACAGAAGCTGATTGGGCGTG
>Ga0210050_1002887_pt1 | contig 15803 bp, 15 predicted proteins | sample CryGey132114_all_FD_185463 | JGI IMG/M metagenome (GOLD analysis project Ga0210050, IMG submission 185463) | Groundwater microbial communities from aquifer - Crystal Geyser CG22_combo_CG10-13_8/21/14_all (SPAdes) (version 2) | ecosystem: Environmental > Aquatic > Deep subsurface > Groundwater ...
AAGGGTTTGCTGCGCCCTTGATTTTGACGTGGCGTTTGATTGGCGTGTCACTGGCTATCACCAGCTTCACAACCTTCTTTTCGCCTTTATCATCCTCTGCCGTTGTGCCAAACACCCAATTCCTCAAGCCATCACGCATGAAGTATTTCGACCTCACCCATGCGGCTGATTTATTCGGGTGCCTTCTGCAAGCCCACTGCCAAAGCTGTTTCCAGATAGCGTGGTCGACCTTTGAGAAGGTTTCTTTCGCCACTTGGTTCTGGTGGTAATTCGCCCACCCCCTGATTACCGGGTTGAGCTTTTTCACCAGATTTTCTTGCTTCGCTGTCTTGGATTGAATTGGTTCGCCAGAAGAGACTTCGGCAGCTGACTGAATAGAAACTCCCGTGAAAACCTTTACTGCTTTGGGACAGTACGAATTGGAGGAGTATATTCAAAGCGCCAGTCCGCATAGGAATCAGCATTTTGGAAAGCTTCGTACCCTTCCTTAAAATTTCCCGTTTTTAAGGGCTTTTCAGCACGTTGACTTGTTACTCCTGATATCCCACCATCAACTCCCCGCAGAAGAACCCAACCTCCTTCACCCTTCTTGAAAGGATCTGGATATAGTGCTCGCAGATGTGACTTGTGGGCAAAACGAGGATCCTTAACCAAATCACGCAAATCTCGCGGATATGTTTTAAGAGGATTCCCAGCCTCGTAGTAACTTTTTATTGCTTTTCTTAGTGAATCCCCTCTGAAAAGCAATTCAGCCTCTTGATCCATCTGTCGAGCTAAAGATGAATACAGGGTGGCGACCTCAGCGAATATGCCCATGAGAATCATCGCCACAAGCACTATCACATAAGCATACCCACGCTGATCATTTACCCGATTCCCAGCTATTGATGTCAGCATTGTCATGCTCGCCCCCTTCTTTCCCATCTGCCCCATACGAAGAAATTTCATACCCGCCATTTCGACCAGGGGTTCGATACACAAAAGGATTACCCCAAGGATCACTTGGTATCTCCTTCTTTAAGTACGGCCCACTCCATCTAGATTCCCCCTCTTGACGCATTCGGAGTGCGGCCAAACCTTGTTGCTGGGATGGAAACTTTCCAACATCCAAAAAATAGGAATCAAGAGCCGTCATAAAACTCTCGATCTGAGCTCGAGCGACCGATTGTTTAGCCGGATTAATGCGCTGATAGAGCACTGGGCCGACCAATGCCGCAAGCAATCCAATGATGACTAGAACAATTAGCAATTCCGTAAGCGTAAATCCCTTACTCCACTCATTTCTACCGTGCATTCTCATTCTCCAATTTACAATCCTTTTAAGTACGGACTTGGCTGCCAACTTAGTTACCACTCTCGGAATGGCACTCCATTAGAACCGGCCCCATCCGACCCGCAACGGACGTCCCTGATGCCGCCCGCCCTATCTTCGGCATAAACCTCGACCCAGTCATTAGCACTCTCAGTAAATGGGTTAGGAGGAATTCTACGAATGTAGCGTTTTTCCACCAACTGGCTGAGGCTCTCTGGGTAATGCCCAGTATTTGCAAAATAATCATCTATTGCTTTGCGCAATACCTGCAAATCTTCCTTTAGGGCGGATTCCTTTGCTTGCTCAACAGACTTGGTGGCCACAGGCATTACCAAACTCGCGAGCAATGCAATCATGAATAGTACGAGCAGGAGCTCAACCAGTGTAAAGCCCTTATTAATGAGCACAGAAAATTGACTACCAATCTTTGAGGAATGTGCCATCAAGGGCCGTTCGATCACTTTTTGATCGGATATCATATACATCATCACCACCCCAAATTGTTGATTCCGGATCATCTTGATACCCACGTACTGCCCAGCTCTCTACTGCGGCGACATCAGCTTTGGCAAATGGATCACGCGGTATGCGGCGTAAATAGTATTTCAGACCGCCTTTGGCATCATTCTTTTCCACGCCTTCCACCAGCACTTGGAGGGACTTTGGAAACCCATCATCACTCGCTTTCAAATTGGTTTTAGCAATTCGCCCTGCCAGCCAATCATCATGAAAAACATCAATTGCAGAACGCACCTCGCGCAAGGCACTCCGCATCTCCAACTCTTTAGTCCTGATTACAGTTGTTTCTACAAACGGCAAGGCAACAGCAGATAGAATCGAGAGAATCGAAAGCGTAATCAGTAGCTCAATTAGTGTGAATCCACAATTCAGCCTCTCGTTACAATTTGTCATGACCGGTAGAAATGCTACTTAATCACGATGCGAGAAGCTCGTACCTGAACTGCCTCAACGCCTTGATTTAATCCGGAAAGAGTTGTTTCACGATACAAGATGTATGAAGTACCCGGTTTCACGGCCCTAAGCGTAAGTCCTACCAGCACACCGTTCCCCTGAGCAGGGGCATTATCGGGATACTGCAAGTTTATGCTCAAACTTCCCTGCGCCTTATCTGCCTCCACTTTGGAAGATTTTGCTTTGATGGTTCCAGGTCCATTTCCAACATATTTCAAATACTGACGGTTATAAAGAACTTCGGTCGTCAGGCCTGCAACCGCCATAAAGTTTTCGGCCGCCAATTGAATTGCAATTTCATCCCCAACTTTCCCCTCATACACCGCTTCAGAAAATCCAACCAATGGCTTAAGGCCTGCCGTCGTGGCCGAAGGAGGATTGGTAGTTGCCTCAGGAGCGGACAGTGGTGAAATTCCTGTCGATACTGGTAGCGGATTATTCATCGAAGAGCCTCCGGGAGGGGCGTCATCATTTTCTACGGATGGCTTTGCTCTGCTATTGAATGAAGAAGTATTTTTCTCATCACTAAATTCCCCAAAGAGCGGTTGGGTTGAAAAACGATCCTCAGATCCAGACACAAACATCTGCGAATCACGGCCCGGCAAATCCCATCCACGCACTACACGAGGTGTAATAGTGAGCAATACATCCGTCCTGCCACTCGAATCATCAGCAGAAGTGAATGCATAACCAAGTACCGGAACATCACCCAACAAAGGAACCTTTACGCGTGTTTTCCGATCTTCGTCTCGAATGAGACCTCCGAGAATCGCTGTTTCGCCATCCCTCAACAGCATATGTGTTTCTGCATTGCGAGTGCCGATGCTATAAGCAGGTTCAGTCTGCGTTCCAATGTTCTGTCCAAGAGAACTTACCTCCAGCCCCACTTTAACAGTCACGGAATTATCCAAATGGATGACTGGTTCAGCAGTCAAACGAATACCGATTTCCTTGTAGTCATATGTGGTGCGAACTTGTCCCGTAGCATCCTGGACGGTTGCCGCCCGCAACGGAACCCTGTCACCAATGTGAATTTTGGCATTTTTTCCGCTCAATACTCGCAGCCGTGGGTTAGCCAATGTTTTCGCATCGACATCTTGCTTATAGAAATTAAATGCGGCAGATGGCAACGTTAGTACCGCAGCATCTCTAACTGCATTCCGAATACTTCCTGCAAGCGGAATAGTGACAGAAGACGGGATCGAGGCCGTCAAGTTATACGTTCCCAGATCCAGCCCCAAGCGTTCAGCCTTCGAGCGATTCACCTCAAGAATTTCCACCTCAAGAATCAGTTCTGCCGGACGCCTGTCATTGATTGAAACAACTTTCTCAGCAACTTTAATTGCCTCCTCTGTGTCTCGTACAACTATTGTATTTAGGTCAGTATTAACAATGATTTTCTTGAGAGGAATGATCCCCTTCAAAATTTCGGACATTTCCTTGGCGTGGATATTCGTAAGTTGAAACACTCTAACCATCTGATCCTCGTACTGCCCACGCTTTTCCTTGCTGTCTGGTGCAATAAGAATGGAATTATCCCCAACCGTCTTATAGAAAGTCTTGGTGGTTGCCAGAATCAGATTTAGTGCTTCTTTAAACGTCACATCTTTCGCAAACAATGTAACCGGCATCGTTCGCACGCCTTCGTCGAACACAACGTCGATTCCAAAGGATTTGGCGATGAATTCGAATGCTGTTCTGATATCTGTCTGCCTGAAATTTAGTGTGATGGGAGAGCGAGATGAAACCTTTAAACGATCTCCTGAGTCTTCCTCCTCGCCCTGAACCGAAACATGAGCAAGCATCTCCTCCGCCAAAACAAAATCCGGGTACGCTTTCAAGGCGCGTTTCAATAGACTCCGACTCTTATCTAATTGCCCAGCTTCCTTGGCTCTCATAGCTTCCGTATAAAAGCTATTTGCTTCTTTTCTTAATAGGACCTGCCTTGTAGCCTGAAGTAGCTTCCCATTTCCAGGCATTGCCGCCAATCCCTGCTGAAACTGGGCAAGCGCCCCATCAAAATTATTTTGCTCAAATACCTCCATTCCTCGCTTATAGTAATATTCTGCAGCCTTAAGTTCGGTTTGTTTTAGACGCGATTTATATTCAGTATCCCTTGGGTAATTCGCTGCCAGCTTTCTATACTCAAGAACTGCTTTCATCCATTCGTCTTGAGAAACATAGCTATCCGCGACCAACGTCGGGCTGGCACATGAGGTGAGCAATACCAAGCTTAAGAATCCCGCAAGGAGTCTAGTAATATCCCGTTCAGTACGCAGCGCCATCAACATTCTCCGTCTCATTACTACAATTAATTCCGCAATGCTCTTTGCGGGAAAACAATATTTGCCAGAAATTCGCGATCTATTTCCCCGATACAAAAATCATCCCGCCAACATCAGTATCAGGATCACGCAAGAAAACGCCATCCTGAACGATTTTTTCCACAACAAAGCGATCGCCCACCCTATCACCTCGTGAGATCAGAAATGATTCGCCCGAATATATTAAGTAGGCTTGGAAACGCTCATTTCTCATCGACACGCCAGCGCAGCGGATTTTCGCAAATTCTGCTTGCGCCAGTTCTAGTGCAATTTCCTCTGGCGATTTTGCGGGGGCGGGGGGAGGTGCCACCACCATAACCTTTGTTTTTTTTACAATTGCAATTATGGGATGGAAGATATCTCGTGCAGGGGTGCCAATTTCAACTTCCGGGGGGACATTCACCCTGAATTCATCCATTGAAAATCCCCCCTCCGCCCCCTGACTTACTACTGTCGAATCAATAGCAGCGGGCCACCAACGAATCACATTGAGCGCAACAAGTACGCCAATTGAAATTGCAATAATGAGCCTTCTATTCCTGGTCATATCTTCCGAGGATCCTTATCCCGGCGATACGTAATGATGCGCAATTGCGCTTTCAATACAGTCGAATTTGCAGACTTGGTAATTACTGCCTCTTGCACTAATGTAAATGATGGGAGACGATGGACACCCGCAATAAACTCGCGCAGCTCTCCATAACCTGCTTGCACCATCAACAACTGTATTAAAGGAGCATACTCTCCCAAGGGGCGCCCCTCCTCATATGACTCTGATACGATTTTTACATTGCTCTTGCGCGCCAGCAGGGCCATATTCTGTACTAAAGCAGCCTGTGTAACAGCGACGTCCACCTTCCTCTCGATACGATCAACTTCTATGGCAGCTTTTTCTGAAATATCCGCCAATCTTGATTGGTATTCAATGTCAGAAGTATTCCTTCGATATACCGAAATTTCACTTTGAATCTGGCTGTATGCGCGCAAAGTTGGCAGCCAGTACCCCGCACCTACCAATAAGCAAAACAACATGGAAATGGCCGCCCCCAATAGGAAAAAGCGAACTCTAGGGTGCCTGAGTGAAAATATTAATGATGAATGTATTGTTCCATTCATCACGGCATTCCTCGCAGACGAATCTCAAACTGCACAAGCTGTGATTTATCAGAACGCTGAGACTGTCTCATCAGAAGCACTTGGGAAAACGAGCCGGACTGCTCGAGTTTTTCCATAAACGCCGTCAATTGGTCTGCACTCTTGGACTCCGCAACGAGTCGCGAGTCATTCTCCCGAGCTCGATACTGCAATTCAGATAGCCAGACCTTATCAGGCAGCAGTTTTTCTATTTGAGACAAGAGCTGCGGAAGGGATTGTCTGGTTGCACCGGTTAATTCATTAAGAGCACGTACTTTCGCACGCAACTCAACAAGCTGACTCTGGGACAACAAACTCTCAGGCCTATGGATTTCATGTAAACGGAACCTGGATAGACGATCTTCAAGCACTTCGACTTCCGCAGATAATCGGCTGGTAGAAATCAACATGGCAAGAGCAACACCCAATGAAATCGCACATACGCCCAGAGATGCCCATATCAGAAGCGGGAATACTTTCCCTGCCGGAAAGGCATAGTTCGTCCTAAACTTCATGTTCTATCATCTACCAATGCCAAAATACTTTGACGCTTATCGGGAACAAGCCCCCCCTGTACAAGCGCCCCATCACGATTCAAGTCGAGAATTTCGCATGAGATGTGCATACGCTCATTCAGCCCGGATGCCAGCAACTCGAATTCACTTTCTGAAGCACATATCAGAATCTTTCCAATCTTGCATTCAGGCACTCGCAGTGCATAAGACATAGTCAGTCGCTCAATATCAATCGCAATCAACTCTAATTCTTCCTCACAAGAGGATGATGTCTCACGCCACCTGCTCCTTATAAAGCGTGGACGTTTATGCACATCCCAGAAGAGTAAGGACCATGCATCAGGCTCAATTGAAATTAATGCTCCGCCCCCCTCTGCAGATTGAATGACCTCGTAACAGTGGTTGAAAATGAAGCTAATTCCAGCATCAATCACACTGGGAACATATCCGGCTTTTTGGCATGCTTCCTCGATACAATCCAACCAGGCTTCTTGAACGAAGTTCGACATCAACAATTCTTTACTATGCTCCTCACCAAGCAACTGTGTTGAGCAGCGCATAGATGGCAACCCGGGCAACTCCTTTCCCAATCTGAACAAGGCAATTGCCTCGCGATCCTTAACTGACTTTGGAACCGAATCGAACTCCATAATCTGAACGATTACAGCAGGATCTGGCAGAGAAATATGCAAAGGCCAATAGAGTTGCGGGATCTGAGACGAAAGTCGCTGCATAGCCAGGCACAACGTCTCTCGATTTTCAGTGCTAGGGGTAGCCGCAGAAAACAGTGGGAATTGAAACAATTCCTCAGCAATATTGATAATGCGATGACTTCCCCCTTCGCACTCAAATTGAGAAGCAAGCAAACTGTTCCTCCCAATAATCAAACCTATTGAACCCGGTCTGGGAGGAATGATCTTGGCAACGAGCCTATTCCACAAAAGTGACACGATTAATTTCTTTCAATGTGGTTTCGCCAGCCAACACCTTGGCAATAGCCGATTGACGGAGCGTTATCATGCCCTCCTCGATTGCAGCAGCAAGCAGCTCATCAGCAGGACGACGATCAACGATCAGCTGCCGAATACGTGGGGTCAACACCAGCAGTTCAGTAATTGCCTTGCGTCCGCGAAATCCAGTTCCGTTGCAGTGGGCACACCCCGCTCCTTCGTACCATTTCTGTCCAGAATCATTCAGCATGTCAATTCCAGATAGCTCAATCAAATCATCATCAACTGAAATTTCTTGTTTACACTCAGGGCAAATCATCCTGACCAGTCGTTGGGCCATCACACAATTTAAAGCAGAAACAAAATTGTAGAGATCCAGCCCCATATGGGTAAAACGCCCAATTACGTCGATTGAATTGTTTGCATGCACCGTCGTGAATACCAGATGGCCGGTCAGCGCAGACTGAACAGCAATTTGCGCAGTTTCAGGGTCGCGAATCTCCCCCACCATGATCTTGTCAGGATCGTGACGCAAGACAGAGCGCAAGCCGCGAGCAAAAGTAAGCCCCTTTTTTTCATTCACAGCAATTTGCACGACACCATCGAGCTGGTACTCCACCGGATCTTCAATGGTAATGATCTTTTCCTCACCGAGATTCAACTCAGTAAGTGCTGCGTAAAGCGTAGTAGTTTTTCCGCTTCCTGTAGGTCCGGTAATCAACACCATGCCATACGGCTCATGCACACACTTTCTAAATCTCTTCAGGACATCTCCACCAATACCCAGACTTTCCAGACGAAGACTCCGCATATCGTCCGCAACTGAAGATTTATCCAGAATTCGAATGACGACATCCTCGCCAAATACGGCAGGCATAACTGAAATGCGGAAATCTATATCCCGCCCACCGAAACGCAGCCTGAAGCGACCATCCTGAGGAACACGCTTTTCAGCGATATCCAACTCGGCCATAACCTTAAGACGTGATATCAGTGAGCTATGGTGCTTTCGATCCAGAACCTCAGTCGCCGGATACAAAACACCATCAATGCGATACTTAAGGACAAGTCCCTTTTCAAATATCTCTATGTGAACATCGCTTGCATTCTTCTGAATTGCGGCAAGCAAAACCGTATTGATCAGCTTCACTACCGGGCTGTCTGCACCGTCACCCAATTCATCAAGCGTAACGACATGCTCCTTCCCTTCTTCGCTCTCCTTGACTATCGCCAAGCGGAAGTCCTGCGACACCCCCTTAAGAACCTGATCCGTCCCCTCACTTCGTTTCAGAGCTGCTGCGATCCCGCTTGTACTGCCAACCATCAACTCAATCCGCAGACCGGATAAGCGCTCCAAGCGCTCCGCCAGTGCGATATCGGTCGGATCTGAAACGACTACATGCAACACCTTGCCGTTGCAGCGGTATGGCAAAACCCCATACTCATATGCACGCTCGGCTGGAATATATGCAAACAAATCAGAAGAAGAAGTGAAGCCTTCAAGATCCACATACGGCAAACGAAACTGCGCAGCAAGACCTGCAGCGATTTGCTCTGGAGACACCAGTCCATCCTTTAGCAATTCTTCAACAAAACTGCCATGGCCAGAATTCCTTCCCGCGACATCTTCATTGCGAAGATGACCGCGCTCCACCAATATTTCTGCCAATGATTGTTGAATGAATGGATGAGTCATTTGATAACGTCGACAATATAGAAAATAGGTAGATACATAACGATGATAATTCCGCCGACGAACACACCCATCAAAAGCATCAATATTGGCTCAATCAGCGACATCATTCTTGTCAAACTGTTAGCCAGCGCTTCTTCATGAAAGACGGCCACTTCATACAACATGTCCTCCAGTCCGCCGCCGGCCTCCCCCACCTCTACCATTTTGATAGCTGTAGCAGACAAAATCCTGGTTGAGGCCATAGCTGCAGCCAGACTACCCCCCTCCATTACCTGCCGTCTGACCTCATTCAACAACTTGGCTCGATACCGGTTCGGAATGGATTCCGCCGTAATTTGCATTGCCTCTACCAACGTCGTACCACCCGACAACAAAGTTCCAAGTGTCCGAGCCAATTGCGCACTGGCCGTATCACGATAGACCCCGCCCAATAGTGGAATGCGCTCCTTGAAAGCATCCAAACGAACGCGCATCACCTCATCGCGCTGAAAGCGCTGCAAAATACTCCAAGCCCCCACCACCAGCGCCAATAACACAGGCGCGACATAAGGCATCGCCTCAACCAAAGCAATCAACATACGGGTTGGCCCCGGCAACTGCGCGCCAAAATCGGCATATAAACTCACAAACCGCGGCAATACAAAAGCAAACAACACGCCAAGAATCACCAACAGCGTAATCAACAAAAAGGCGGGGTACGCCAGCGCATGCCCCACCTTTCGCATCAACTCCACACGATGCTTCAAATTGACCTGATACTTCGCCAACACCAGAGGCAGAGTACCAGTCTTTTCACCTGTACGGAGCGCCGCAAGGTACAAGCCATCAAAGACATCCTCATGCTGGGCGCAAGCCTCTGATAGAGACATCCCCTCCCGCACCGACTCCTCAACTTGTCGCAATACCCGAGACAACTGTGGACTGTCTGGACGTTCCGCCGCCAACCGCAATGCCTCGGGAATGGTCAATCCCGCCCTCAGCAGCGCAGTGAATTCCTGATTCAATAACAGAAAATTTTCAGGCTTGATACGTTTCCGACTTGAAAATCCATTGTTTGTGCGAATCGCATAAACCTTCTGCACCAACAAATTCCGATTGGCAAGATCTTCACGCAACACCTGCTCAGACAGTGCAGACTCCTCCCCCTCCACGCGGGAACCGTTTTCGGCTAATGCTAGATATCTAAAGTTGGGCATAGACAAATGATGCCGCACCCGACACTCGCAAACAAGAAGAGAAACTCAACGCGTTATAGTTCATTGCTAATTATCAATCCCTGCACCCACACTTCAAACATGCCTGTACGTGTCAAAATTCAACTATGACTGTATTGCTGCCAACACGCTTGCGGGCACCACATACTCCTTGCCCGAAATCGTAATCAATGTAACCGTGGATGCATTAGCCCCCATAACCGAAGCTAATTGAACCTTTTCCACCCGCTCGCCTTGCGCATAGACCGACATCGCATCGCCAACTGATGCCACAACGGTATAAGTAACCGAAGCCTGCAAGACATTCTGCCCCGGGGGCAAACTGACCGACACACTGGTGTATGCGCTAGCAGTCGTTCCCGTCGTTGGCGTACTGGTAACGCTGAAGGCCGTCCCGCGCACAGGCATGACAGTCAGCTTGATCGAACTCCCCACCGTCACACCAGTTGTCACGAATGACACCGTCACCGGATTGGTAAAGTTTGCCGGCAATGACACATCGCCCTCACCGGAAGGCTGCGCAGGAACAGTAAGTCCGCCGATACTATCGATAGCCAAGGTAGGCAAACCGGGAACCGCAACCAGACTTGGCGCACCGCCCAACCAGGCTGGGCTGGTTGGTGTAGTCCTTAGCAGAGTTTCATATTCGATACGTATCCTGCCTGCACCGCCATGCTGTGAGCCGTTTGCATAGCCTGCGCATGATCCATATGCACCATATGAAGTACTCGAATAATATCCTGTCCAAGAATTTGCACCCATTGCGCTGATTGTGCCATTCCCACTCACCGTACTCGCGATCAGACGAATGGCACCACCACTACCTCCCCCCCCCCATGATCCGACCCCCTGTACAGTCCCCGGAGATACGGGTACTCCGCCATTGGCCAGGATAGAACCGGTCACATTCAGCGTGCCGGTAGCCGCGATCAGAATCGCCCCACCGCCACCACCACCACCCGAACCAGGCAGCATTGCGCCACCCGCACCGCCGCCGCCGCCTGATCCGCCAACCAATGGGATGAGCGACGTATTTCCATAAACAACACCAGGCGTAGTCGGACATATCCCACTCGGTGCAGGTGAGGCATTACCAAAGGCACCGCCCCCGCCCGCAGCCAAATCCCAATATCCAGTCCCATACCAGCCGCTGCTCGATCGCACCACACCCGGCGCACCGCCTCCTGGTCCAATACCCGCTTGCCCAACGTTCGGCCCCGCGTTACCTGCAACCCAGTTCGCCACCACCCCTGCAGCAGCCCCGCCACGACCACCGTTGAAGCCGCCCGGCCCTCCTTCACCAGGCCCGCTGACGTTGGCGGGATTGGCTGGCCCTGAACCACTGACGTTGATTGTTCCCGCAATCGTCACATCTCCCGAGGCCAGCATCGTTACAGGAGTATTGCCTGCATTCTTGATGAAAGTAATAGTCACCCCTGCAGGGACGTTGACGCTGGTGAAATTAAAAATACCATCAGGTGGCAATTGCAGGCTTTGGCTCGTCGTCGGATTGAATGCCCCGCCCCCCCCTGTACTTCCGCTGTCATAAGCCAGACAGCTGGCAGCCCATGAACTGCCAGCCAAAGCTGCCACCAATACCACCAAACGCTTTTTCATTTCTCACTCCTTCCAAACTGTCTATGTTGACTGAAACGGCACACCCGCAACCAACAAACTCCCGCACCGCAATACACTTTGAATCGATTTCCCCATTACTTAATCATGGCGTCGTCACCCCAACGGGACTACTTACAACTGGCACGACCATCCCCGGCGGCAACACACTAGATACTGATGCAGTAAATGGTGTGTTCACCCCCACTGGCTGCGATACAACCGGCACTGCTGTTCCCGGCGGGGGCATACTGGATGCCGACGCAGTAAATGGTGTGTTCACCCCCACTGGCTGCGATACAACCGGCACTGCTGTTCCCGGCGGCAGCATACTGGATACCGACGCCGAAAATGGCGTATTCACCCCCACCGGCTGCGATACAACCGGTAGCACCGTCCCCGTAGGTAATACACTCGCTGCAGTGTATGGAACTGATACTCCGGTCGGCGCAGACAACACTGGGCCGATGACACCCCCATTCAACAATGTCGTCGCATATACCTGCTTGCTTGCCGCAATCAGCGTTGGCGAAGTGACGTTAAACATGGTGTATCCCGGTTTGAGACCAGCGATGTTGACGGTCACCAAGATCGAACCCGCTGGAATAGTGACAGATGCCGGTGACACACTAACGATGGTTGGGTCTAGCGTACTGAAATTCAGCTGATGGTCGACGGTATCCGGGTTGCTCAGACTGAGTTGGAAAGGACGTGCAACGCCATCCGGAATGACCGCCGCAGGAATGGTGGCTGTATTGAGCCTCGGCAACAGGTCAAAAACGTTCACCAACATGGCTGCACTACCATTTGCAACAGCGGGATTCTTGACTGTGATCGCCTGCGAACCAAGCGCTGCAGACGCTGTTGCGGATAAATCAAAGCTGACGCTTGTATCCGTTGTCCGCAAATTGCTCACAGACAATCCGGAATTTACAGGCACTGAAACCTGTGCCCCAAGCAAGCTAGCGCCCCCGATCACGAAACTCTTTGTTTCACTTCGCCTAATACTTTCTGGCGTGACACTATTAACAATGATCGTAGGCTTGAGAGGGATAACGTTAAGACCGGCGTAGCTGACCCAACCAGCTGCAGTTTTCAAGTCAAACGACACGTTGCCCAAGGACTGCAATGCCCCCACCGCGATCTTCACCGGAACCGCAGTATCGCTACCCGTTCCAGTCAATACCGCATTGATTCCCGAGTTACCGAACCTGATGGCATCAGCCCCTGCCAATCTGGAACCTGTAATAACAGCATCAATTGTCTGGCTTTGCTGCAACTCGGTAGGAGTCACTACCGTGATTCTCGGCGAAGCCCCCACCGACACCACCCCCGTCTCAACCACATAAGGAATGCCTTTGATTCCCCAAGTGACCGTCCCCAGCACATCGCCCGGCGGTACGCTGATGCCGTTCAGGGTGTTGCCACCGGCCAAGTTACCGATGCCTTTGGGCGAGGAGTTGAGGTCAAGGCTGATAGCCGCCCCCAAATTGCTGTCGATCTGCAAATAGTTGAAGGTGGGCGATGCGGATTGGATGCTGATGCCGTGCCCATAACGAACGCTGGCGTGTTCGATGATGGCGGTATTGTCGTTGGCAAGGTCCAGAAAGCGGATCTGCCCCCAGTCGCCTGCGGCTGGAGTACTTCCGCCCACGTCCAGACTGGATGTGAAGGTAATGGGCTGACCGGCTGTGCCGCGAGCATTGAGCGAGCCGACGCCTATTGTCAGGTTCGTGCCACTATCGAACCCAACCGTGACGCCGGGTTCGATGGTCAGCAATGCGCCATTCTGTATAACAACATCTGCTGTCACTTGATATGGGCTCTGCGCCAACATCCAGGAAGTGTTGGTCGTGACCGCGCCCGATACCAATGTAGCCGCCTGCGTGCATTGGACGATGCCAAAACAGGCGGCGATTATCAGTAACAGTGTTCTTGCTACGGTGGTTATCAACCTGCTGGCTTGCAACTGTATCCCCTGATCTTATTCATATTGATTACCACCCAGCTTGGGTGAACTCATTGCTCGATCCCCACCCTGCCTGCTTTTGCTTCCACAGCACCATTGCACCCCAAAGCAGCGCCACGATCATGAGCAATGCCCCGCCAACATGGGCAAACGCGCCAAGACCCTGTGCATGAGGTAACTGGCCAAACGATCCCAACAAATAGATCCAGTCATGCGGGCCTGTTTCGCCGGTATGTCCACCGACCATGATCATCTGCGGATGCAGCGAATCGTAGATATACGCCGACAGATCAACCAGACTGACGCTAGCCCACCACATACCCATCGCCGCCCCGAAGTTGTCTCGTTGCTTCCAGTAAAAGGCGATGCTTATCCCCAGCGGCACCATCAGTTGCAGCACACTGCCGCCCAATATCATCAAGAACTCGCCGAAAGGCATGAACAGCACATGCCCCGCCTCATGGATAGGCAGCAGGATGCTGTGCATGAAGGAGCCATTGATCTCGGCATAGCGATAGTCATAAGCGATCAGAAACCAACTCCACAAAGCCAGCAATACCAACGCCGCACAACGCCCGTAGAACGAAGCCGTATCCATTTTTTCAAGCGGACGCAACAATGCAAAACCATGTTCACTTTCATCAAGCGCTTGCTCAATATTCCTCACAGGAGAAATACCGGAAGCACTATTCATGTACTTAAAGAAATAGATCCCGCAAGCCGGACAGGCCGAGGACAAAGGCATAGGCTTGTCCAGCTCGCAGCCGCACTTCGGGCATTGGGTAATCACGGTGTGATCCATTTATTGCAATCCGGGCAACCAAATAACAACAAGCCCCCTGCCGCGCGAACACAACGCAGCACGAACCACAGCGGAATGGGCGCGCCGTGGGGTGGTCGTGTTGTGGGTCGTTGCTTGGGTCATTGTTTGTTCAGTTCGTATTTCGTTCTTTGAAATTTAATTCGAGCCTGGCCCCTTTTGCCCAATAACGATTGCGCCCTACCGCGCTTTTGTTTGGTTATTCTTCACGATTATATACAAGCACGATATGAGCAATACAAGTCCGATAAGTAAGCCTGCTCCACCATAAATTGCCTTGCCATAGAACTCGCCAAAAACACCATATAGCAGAGAATTAATCCAACATCCGCGGCGACAAAGATGCATCAGCGGTTCATCGGTTACCAAAACTCCTGCACCAGTAATGATGGAAAATATACCCGCCATCGCCAAGGAAAATGTCAAAAATGTTTTGTTCATTTTCTATTTCCCAAGCCATTTAATTGGCTTGCCTGTCTTGGCACGCGCGTCCCTCATCTGATCCAGCCAATCATACGGATCAATCTTCGGCTCATTTTTCAATCTAAATCTGCGTTCATCACACGTACATCCTGATGGAGGGTTCGCCGGATCAGTCGCTGACGGCAGGAAATCAGTTGAACGTTTTGTATCTCCTTTACTGCATTGATATTGATTTGCTGGGCAGCTCCATCTCAAGCAAACATATTCACCCTCATCATCGAAGTAACCTGCAGCGCTAGATGCATTATCGTCTATCGGTATGCGCGGGATGTTTGGCTGTTGATGCCGATTAGCGAAACGACGCTGGGCTGCGTTACCGCCGTTAAAGTTCCGCGTAGGAGCAAGTCCCTCAGGATCGGTAAAGCTCAACGGGTTCCCATCAACATAGCCGTACTCGTTGATGCCGCCTCTGAGCCCAACTGGATCACTCGTAACGTATCGTCCTGTTGTTGGGTCATAGAACCGCATCCAGTTGTAATGCATCCCCGTCTCCGCATCGTAGTACTGCCCCGGGAACCTCAAGTTGTTGCTGACCGTTGAAGCTGGATCAACCGTTGCCCTCCCAAACGCATCATAAGTCGCACTCCAAACCGTCACCCCACTCTGGTTCAACAACTTCATCGGCGTGCCCAGATGATCATTCTGATAGGTGTAATAAGTCGCCGCCGTCTGTGTGCCGCTCGCCGGTACTTTCATCCACAGCGGGTTGGTGGTGAAGGTTGAGCCGGGTGCATAGCCGTAGCTCTTCGTGAGCTGGCCGTTGCTGTCGGCTTCGGCAATCAATCCTTCTGCGCTGTAGA
>Ga0210050_1002900_pt1 | contig 15767 bp, 17 predicted proteins | sample CryGey132114_all_FD_185463 | JGI IMG/M metagenome (GOLD analysis project Ga0210050, IMG submission 185463) | Groundwater microbial communities from aquifer - Crystal Geyser CG22_combo_CG10-13_8/21/14_all (SPAdes) (version 2) | ecosystem: Environmental > Aquatic > Deep subsurface > Groundwater ...
TAAGATGCCTTGCAGGATTTCTGGTTTCTTCTATTCTGGAATGAAGAGATGCTGAAGTTGAGATGGAAAAATCTACAGCAGAATTGTCTTTTTTATTTTCACCCTCTTTTTTTAATTTTTGCAATGGATTTTCCATTGTATTGATATGAATGTTGACACGGATATTGATATAAATTAAACCATGTGCGTATTTATGAATGTAAATATTTTATTATTTATTTGGTTTTTGCTGTTGTAAACTGTGCAAGCAGAGCTTCAAGCTGGATAAATTCATCTGCGCCTTCGACCATTCTGAATTCTATTTCACCGCATTTATCAACGAGCCTTATTTTCTCCCTATCTTCGATAGCTAGATTCCACGTTTCTTTCTGGATTTGCTTTATTATATCAAGACCGGAAAGCCCGTAAGCCAGCATTGTTTCCTGAAGCTTATTTCTTGCATCTATAAATTTGTTTTTGACTGCAAGCTCCAAAACTTCTTTGACTTCCTTTGGTTTTGCAACTGATGCCATTGAATAGATTATGTCTTCTGTTATTTTATCCGTCATTACAGAGCATGACTGGAGAAGATTCTCAAGTCTTCTGCAGTCCCCTTCCGAGACTTCATACAGCGCCTCTTTTGATTTCTCATCGATATGAAGTTTTTCTGATTTTGCAATGTTATCAATTACCTCAAAAATTTCCTTCTTTTCCAAAGGCCTAAATCTGAACATTGCGCATCTGCTCTGTATCGGGTCAATAATCTTGCTTGAGTAATTGCAGGAAAGAATAAATCTGCATGTCTGGGTGTAATTTTCCATTGTTCTTCTCAATGCCTGTTGTGCTTCCTTTGTAAGTGCATCGCATTCATCAAGATAAATTATTTTGAAAGGTACATCTCCTATTGCCCTTGTTCTTGCAAAGTCCTTCACTTTAACCCTTACAACATCAATGCCTCTTTCATCAGATGCATTTAATTCAAGAAAATTCTGTCTCCAGTTCTCCCCAAAAAGCTCTCTTGCTATGACAAGGGAAAGTGTTGTCTTGCCCACTCCTGCAGGCCCAGCAAAAAGAACATGCGGCATATTCTCCTGCTTTACGAAATTCTTGATTCTTTTAACAGTCTCCTTTTGCCCAATAACATCAGAAAATGTATGAGGCCTGTACTTTTCAGTCCATATTGCAATTTCCCCAGAATCCTTTTCCTTTTTCTCTGTCACAAACCCACCAAAAAAGAAATAAGGAGGGGAGTTTAAATAGTTTATGAATAAGATTATAGAGAAAAGCTCGAAGCAGTTTAGTGGATTATTTTAGGCGGACATGCCATAGCTTATCTTCTCCAATAAATGCATTGATATCTTTTTCTTTCGCAATGCTCTCAAAAAGCTTGTCACCTAAAGTGGTTCTTGAGCGGCTTGATATCCATTCAATTATTTTCCTTTGTCGTAGGAGAAGAAGTATGGCTTTACGTAAATAACCTGCATAAGGAACCAATGTGTTTAAACCATATGAATGAAGTATTTGATCTTTTTTTAAATAAGTGCATCCTATTGCAACTAGAATTTGCTTGTCGTAAATATGGATATCGGAATTGATACTTCCATGAGCTGATTCTTTTGAATTTAGATTTATTTCAACATATAAAGTATCATCATATGCTTCAATATTTGGTTTGCTCTCATTAATTTCATTGCTGCTGAACCGTGACAAAATTACAGCAGTGATTCTAAGTTTTTGTTCAAACTTGACTAAGTCATGTAGTAAAGAATCATCCAGATCGTGCCCATACCTCATTTGTTTACTGTCACCTTGGTCCATTATTTTTTTGATTAAATTTTTTTCTTTCTTAAGGCATTTTCTTAATCTTTTAAAAATTGAGCGTGCCTCTTTTAGTTCGTGTCTAAATTTCTTTTGTTGTTTTTCGAGCTGGTATTTGTTTTCCAACTGTGAGAGAATTGATAATAAACCATAATCTATACGCACGAGGTCTTGCACATGCTCAAATTCTATTTTGAAGTCCTCTTTTTGTAAACTAGAATAATGTTTAAGTTTCTCTTCCATTTCTTCAGAGAACTTGAAACTGCCTTGAGACAATGTGTCAATTAATTCTTTGAGGCGCATCCTGTCTGGAAAAGAAAAATAACTTTCTTTTTTCTTGTTGAATATATTTTCAAGCCAGTCAAATGCAGCCATAAGCACAAAATAGAATAAAGCATATTTAAATTATATCTTCTTCAGCAATGACCATAAAGTCGCCCATTGCTATTACAGCGCTGAAAGGTATCAAAATGTTTCCCTGTTTGTCTTTTTCAAGCTCAAGTTTTGCTGCATAAGGTGTTGGATTTGCAAGAATAAGGTGTATCAGCTCTCCTGATTTGACCTCAAATACGATATCCCCCACTTCACCAAATCTCTTGCCTGCTTTGCTGACAACTGTCTTGCCTATAAGCTGCTTTGAGAATTTTTTGGACGTGTCGTTTTTTTCATCGCCTTCCATGATAATCTTACAAGGGCAGAAGTTATATTTAAACCTTTCGCTAGACTGCAAACCGCCGGGTTTATGCATATAAAGAAAAACGCCCCTTATGTAACTAAACAGAACGGCTCTGCCCTAAATTCGCCTTCGGCTCGGTTTTTACTGCCTGCTCGAGATTCTCTTTTGCCAGCAAAGGTGAAAATTCCTCTTGCAATCTCCTTTTCACACACTTCGTTCATAGAAAACTCTCGCATAGTTGGCAGTAAAAACAACTTTTAGGACAGAGCCAAACAGAACAACATTTTTATATATAATAAAAGTTCAATCCATTATTATGGATATCGACAAGCGTATTGAACTGATAAAACAAGTTGGCGAAGAGATAACAACAGAAGATGAACTTAGAGAGCTTCTTTCTGCTAAAAAAGAGCTCATTGCGTACGATGGCTTTGAACCTTCAGGGAATATGCATATTGCTCAGGGGATAATGAGGGCAATTAATGTTAATAAGATGGTTAAAGCAGGATTCAGGTTCAAGGTTCTTGTTGCTGACTGGCATGCATGGGCAAACAACAAGATGGGTGGAAATCTTGAGCACATCCAGACTGTTGGAAAATATTTCATAGAAACCTGGAAAGCTGCAGGAATGGATATGGACAACGTTGAGTTTATCTGGGCAAATGACCTTGTAAATGACCAGGATTACTGGAAAGTTGTCATGAAAGTTGCAATAAACAGCACTGTGAAGAGAGTTGTAAGGTGCTCACAGATAATGGGCAGAAGTGAAAGCGATTCCTTAAGTGCATCACAAATACTTTATCCTTGTATGCAGGCAGCTGATATTTTTTATCTTAAAGCAGACATTTGCCAACTTGGGATGGACCAGAGAAAAGTGAATATGCTTGCAAGGGAAGTTGGCGAGAAACTTGGTTATTATAAGCCAATAGTTGTGAGCCACCACATGCTTGCAGGTTTAGGCCAGCCCCCAAAAGCAGAATCTGTTGAAGAAAAAGTCATGAAAATGAAGATGTCAAAGTCAAATCCTGATACTGCAATATTTATGACAGACACGGAAGAGCAGATAAAAAGTAAAATCAACAAAGCATACTGCCCTGAGAAAATTATTGATGAAAATCCAGTTATGGAATATTCAAAGTATATTATTTTTGAAAAGTTTGATGTAATGAAAATAGAAAGGCCCGAAAAGTTTGGTGGTAATCTCGAAATTGAAAGCTACGAAGAACTTGAGAGAATATTCAAGGAAGGCCAGCTTCATCCTGCAGACTTAAAGAAAGCAGTTGCCTATTATCTCAATGAATTAATAAAACCTGTAAGAGAGCACTTTGAAAACAACAAAGAAGCAAAGGCACTCAAAGAAAAGATTATGAGTTTCAAGGTTACAAGGTAAATTTGTAAATAATTTATAATTCTTCCTAAAACCTTAAAATAACAATCAAATAATATCAAGATAATGAACAACATGGCAAGCGTCAAAACAAAAAAAGAGATATCACTGATAAAGAAAGCCTGTGAAATAACTGATTGCATATTTTCTGAGATAATCAGTCTGGTGAATCTTAATGATATGACAGAAAAAGAGCTTGCAAAGTTCATAAAATCCAGGATAAAATATTACAAGTGCAAACCAAGCTTCAGGGCAATTGTTGCTGCTTCAGGAGGAGCTTCAACCCCTCACCACAAACCCGCACAAAATAAACTTAAAGGTTTTGTTGTAATTGATTTTGGAGTTATCTACAAAAAATATATGTCTGATATGACAAGAACAATTTATGTAGGAAAACCTTCAGAAAAAGAAAAGAAGATTTACAATCTTGTTCTAAAGAGCCAGCAAAAGGCAAAAGAAGCAATTAAACCAATAATAAAATGCAGGGATGTAGATGCTGTTTCAAGAAAAGTTCTCGGAAAATGGAATAAATATTTTATTCATGGTTTGGGGCACGGCGTTGGAACAAGAATCCATGAAATGCCCAGACTCAATAAAAAAAGTAGGTATTACCTTAAAAGAGACATGGTAATAACAATTGAACCTGGTGTTTATGTAAAGAGGAAATTTGGAATAAGAATTGAAGACACATGCATTGTTCAAAAATCAGGATGTATTAATCTCACAAAATCAACAAAAAAACTTTTGACTTTCTAAATTTAAGTTTGGAATTTATATCCCTTCTCTGAAAAAGATTATTTCCAAAAAGGTTTATATAGAAAACCTAATTCTAAAATCCATGAAAGGGGTTTCTTTTGATTTGGCTGATTTTTCTGTTTCTTATCTTAGAAAGTTAGGCGCTGAATTCTCAGAAGCAAGAATTGAATCTTATGTTTCGAATGGTGTTGTGGTGAAAAATGGAAGCCCTGAATTAGTTGAGTTTGATGAGAGTTCAGGCTTGGGAGTAAAATTTCTTGTCAATGGTGCATTTGGATTTTTCAGCACAGACAGCGACGATAAATCCGTAATAAGAATGCAGCTTGAAAAATCATTTAGGAAAGCAAAATCTGCATCAAGGGCTGCAATTGAAAAAATAAAGCTTTCAGATGAAATACCTGTAAAGGCAAGAGATTTTATAAAACCAAAAATAAATCCATCCGATATTTCTCCTGAAAGAAAAATAAATGAAATCAAAGAAATTGAAAAATGCCTGAAAGAGATTAAAGCAAAGATTTCCTCGACATACTTCTCGCTTTCAGATGTTGTCACGAAAAAGTATTTTGTTAATTCAAATGGTGCAAGAATTGAATCTGAAATGCCGACAATGAATTGTTATTATTTTCTGACGATGGATATAAACGGTAAATTTGTGCAAAGATACTGGCAGCATGGTTCTGTAAAAGGATGGGAAGCAATGAAGGAGTGGAATCTTGAAAAGACCCTTGTAGAATCTGCAAGAAAATTAATTGAAAATGAAACAAAAGGGGTTAAAGCTCCAAAGGGAAAAATAGATGTGATAACAGGTTCAGAGGTTACAGGCATTATAGCGCATGAAAGCGGCGGCCATCCATATGAAGCGGACAGAATTTTGGGGAGAGAAGCTGCACAGGCAGGGGAATCATTTGTATCAAAGGATTTTGCAGGGACAAAAATGGGAAAAGAAGTTGTAAATGTTGTTGATGACCCGACAATTGCAGCAAGCTATGGTTATTACAAATATGATGATGAAGGAATAAAAGCAAGAAGAAAATATTTGATTAAAAATGGAAAAGTCCTTGAATTTATGCACAATAGGGAAACAGCAGGAAAAATTGGAATAAAAAGCAATGCTTCTGCAAGGGCTTCATCGTATAACAGGGAGCCGATAATCAGAATGTCAAATACATTTTTTCTTCCAGGTAAACAAAAGTTTGACGAACTTGTAAAAGGAATAAAGAAAGGAATTTATATCAAGAATTTCAATGAATGGAACATTGATGACACAAGGCTCAACCAGAAGTATGTCGGAAGCGAATGCTACCTTATTGAAAATGGAAAGATAACCAAGCCTGTAAAATCACCCATAATTGAAATGAATACATTCAGACTTTACTCTTCAATTGATGCAGTATCTAAAGACAGATTTGAACTACATGCTGCAACATGCGGAAAAGGAGAACCAATGCAAGGAATGCCTGTGATGATGGGAGGCTCTTGTCTGAGAATAAGAAATATTAGATTAGGCAATCATTAAACATAGAAATGTTAAAACCCACTAGTCACAAACTGGTGGAAAATTTCAAACATTTTAAGGAAAAGAAAAATGAGAAAAGAAACAAAAAAAGAACAGACCATGGAAAAAGCATCCAGATATCTTCTCAAAGCCTTGCAAAAAGAAGGGGCTGATGATGTTGTAATAAATGCAGTTGACTATGAAAACAACCAAATTAAATTTGTAAATAATAGTGTGGTTGAAACAACTACCTGGAATTCTAAAGCAATAAATATTTTTATGAACTGTAAAAAAAAGATAATTTCAAGCACGATAAGAGCATTTAATGAAAAAGCTCTTGAAAAAAGTGCAAAAATTCTTGTCAAAAATGCAATGCTTTCAGGAGAAAATTCTGATTTCAATGGAATTGCAAAAGGTCCATTCAAATACAAGAAATCCCTGGAAACTTATGACAAGCAAATTGAAAATTTGGGGGAAAGGGGAACAGAAATTGTTGAGGATGCAATAAGTGTTGCTCTCAGAGAAGGTGCTGCAAGAATATGTGGAAACTTTGAATATGGAACAAGCAAAAATTATCTTCTGACTTCAAACAATGTTGAAGTATCTGACAAAGGAACAAGCGCTTACATGAGTGTGAGAGCATTTACAGATAAAGATTCTTCCGGCCAAAAAACTGCGTGCTCCAGAATTCTGAAAAAATTAGATTATAGATATGCTGCAAGGAAAGCTGCTGTATTTTCAGTTATGGGAAGAAATCCTGAAGACACCAAAGCAGGGAAATATGATGTATTTTTTGACCCAATGGCATTTTCAGTAATACTCCATAACATTGCGAGTGCATATTCTGTTTTTTCTGTTGAAGCAGGATTATCTTTTTTTGCAGGAAAACTAAATAAAAAAGTTGCAAATAAAAAAGTTACAATATATGATGATGGAAAACTTCCGAACGGTTATGGTTCAGAAACATTTGATGATGAAGGAACACCAACCGGAAAAACAACAATAATAAAAGAAGGAATTTTAAAGAATTGCGTGCATAATTTCTCGACGGGAAAAAAATATGGAGTAAAAAGTACAGGCAATGCAGGATTAATGTCTCCTGAACCCACAAACACAATTCTTGCAAAAGGTAAAGAGAGTAAAGATAAAATTTTCGACGGAATTAACAAAGGCTTTTATATTACAAACCTTTGGTATACAAGGTACCAGAACCATGCGACTGGAGATTTTTCAACAATTCCACGGGATTCAATATTTTATATTGAAAACGGAAGAATAAAAAAAGCAGTGAAAGGGACAAGGATAAGTGACAATATGATAAACGTTTTAAATAACATCCAAAATGTTTCTAATGAATCAGAACAGGTTTTTGGTTGGGAAACTGAAAGCCCGGTTGTGACTCCTTTTGTTCATGTAAAAAACATAAACATAACACGGTCTGTCTGAAAATGGAAGAAAAAAAGAGCTATGATAATTTTGTCGCCAGGTACACCATCAAAAGCAGTGATATTGTGGAAGAGAATAAAATCCTCAAGGCAACTGTTGAGCAGATGAAAACTGAACTAGAAAAATTTAGAAAACCTCCTTTGATGGTCTGTGAAGTTTCTGAGCTTCTTGAAAAGAATGCAGTTATAAGAGTTCCTAATGGAAATAATTTTTATGTTGAAATTTCGCATTCATGCAGGGATATAAAGGTGGGGGATACTGTTCTTGTAGAGCAAAAAAATCTTACAGTTCTTAAGAAAATAGCCAGCAGAAAAAACTTCAATGTTGAAAAATTTGTAATTGTTGAAACCCCTGATACAACTTGGGAGCAGATTGGCGGCTTGGAAGATCAGATAAGAGAAATAAAAGAAGTTATCGAACTTCCATTGAAAAAACCAAAGCTCTTTGAAAAAGTTGGAATCCAGCCTCCTAAAGGGATTCTCCTTTATGGTGAACCGGGAACAGGAAAAACACTTCTTGCAAAAGCAGTGGCTGCATCAACTAACAGCACATTCATACAAATAGTCGGATCAGAGCTTGTCCAGAAATTTATAGGGGAAGGTGCAAAACTTGTAAAGGAAATATTTGAGCTTGCAAGAGAAAAAGCTCCTTCAATAATTTTTATTGATGAATTAGATTCACTTGCAGCAAAGAGAGTTGATTTGGGGACTTCAGGAGAAAGAGAGGTTCAGAGAACATTTATGCAGCTTCTTGCTGAAATAGACGGCTTTAAGCACCTTGGGATGGTCAAGGTAATAGGATGCACAAACAGATATGATATTCTTGATCCTGCAATATTAAGGCCTGGAAGGCTTGACAGGTTGATTAATGTGCCTCTTCCGAACAAAGATGGAAGAAAATCAATACTTGATATACACACAAAAAACATGTCCTTAAACAAAGTTGACTTTGAAACACTAATTAATGTAATGGATGATTTTTCTGGCGCAGACATCAAGGCAGCATGCACTGAAGCAGGATACTGTGCAATAAGGGAAAACAGGAACAGGGTTGACATTGATGATTTTATGTTTGCCATAAACAAGATAAAGAATAGGGAAATAACTGAAAGCAAGGAATTCCTAAGCATGTTTGGCTGATTTGCCAAGAACCACTAATATAGGTTAGCGGATAATTTCAAACATTTTATTTTTGTAGTTTACTTTTAATTTGATTTCTTATTGTTTTATTGTCAAAATTTATAAAGAACATTTCTTATTTGTATAATGCGCCGTGATGCAAGTGAACACCCACTGACCTGAAAGGGAATGATGAACGGAAGTAACTGCTGAGCGCACTTCTTTCTTAATATTTCTTTTTTTTCAGTTCATCATCTTAAAATCAACACAGATTCTGAAAACTCTAGAAGCAACCTGGCCGCATTTGGCCCATGAAACAAACTTGTATTTCTTTCCTGCTTTCTTCATTGCTTTGTTTATGTCCTCAAGAGTTTTATCAGGCTTGCTGCTGATTTCATTCTCACTACAAAAATCATAAAGATGGATTATTGTGCCTTTTTTGGCAACTTTAAATGCAACATCAAGGAAATTATCTCCTGTTTTTGGTAAAGGCATTATAATTCTATCAAATTTTTCTTTTTTTATTGCAGGGATTACTTTCCTCACATCGCCTTTGAGGAATTTAACGTTTTTCAGCTTGTTCAGCCCAATATTCTTAAGTGCATATTTATGCCCAGAGGGATTTATTTCTATGCCCAAAATTTCTTTTGCCTGTGTATTTTTTGAGATAACAACAGGATAAACACCTGAACCAGAGAACATAACAAGCACTTTTTCTCCTTTTTTTACCTTCTCAAAAATTCTTTTTCTTTCATTTGAAAGCCTTGGTGAAAAATAAACTTTTTTTACATCCAGCATAATCTGGCAGTTGTGCTCCCTATGGGTTGTCTCGCTTTTGTCAATTCCTGCAACAAACTTAAGTTTTTGGACTCTGTAAGTGCCTTCATGACCACCTTGTTTTTTATAGATAGAGTGTATGTTTTTATGTGTCTTAAGAATTGATTCAGCAATTCTTTTTTCTCCTTTTGCAAGAGATTTGGGAATTTCGAATATTGCTACACTGCCAATTACATCATACCCGCTAATATTTGCTTTTGTTTTTGCTTCGCTGTTTTTCTTCGTATGTGTATTTGAAATAAATTTCTCCATAATTTTTGCATAGTTGTAATCTTTTGGAATCTTAACTTCTGAAGAAAGAGGCAGATAAGAATATTTTTTGTCTTTTTCTATTTTAAACTCTTTTGATAATGCAAATTTCCCTACGAGAAATTTTTTTATTTCCTGTGTTTTGTCAATTGGAGCTTTTATGCATTTCATCTAAAAGTCCTCTTAGTTTGTCTGGGTAATTTGTGATTATGCCATCTACATTTGCTTCTATGAGATTCCTCATTGATTTTATAGTGTTTGAAGGATATGCATATACCTTTAAACCTTGCTTATGAGCTTCTTCAACGTTTTTTTTGGTTATAAACATATAATGAGGATTTATTGAATAGCCGCCTATTGATGATATTTTATCAAGCTTTTTCTTCCAGTAATATGAGGCAAGATATCCTATTTTTACCTCTGAATCAATTTTTTTTATGTTTTTTATTATTTCAAAATCAAAGGAACTTATAATAGATTTGTGTTTTAATCCTTTTTCAGAGAGTATTTCAAGTATTTTTTTTTCGTGACCGAGTGAAGAGGGTTTAAGTTCAACATTTATTTTTATATTTGAAAGAATTGAAAGTGCATCTTCAAAGGTAATTATTGAAGATTTGTGTATTGCCCCATTTATCTTTTTTTTCAAAATGTAATTCTTAATATCTTTAAACTCAAGTTTTCTAAGTCTGAAAACTTTTCTGGAAAGCCTGAAAAGACGATTATCATGGAAAAGAACAGGAACCCCGTCTTTTGTTACACTGACGTCAAATTCAACCATGTCTACTTTCATCTCTATTGCTTTTTGAAGAGATTCCTTGGTATTTTCAAGCTCACAACCGGACGCCCCTCTATGTGCAATTATTAGCATTTTGTACCTCAAAAGAATTCGCCAAGGCCCTTCTGCCTTCCTTTCTCTCTTGCATATTCTAATTTTTCCATTGCTGAATCAACTCTTTCCTGTGAAAAATCGTGTTTTTCAACAAGTATTCTTTTTATTTTTTCTTGGTCTGGTTGTTTCCATTCAAGAGTATATTTTTCCCTTAAAGGCATATTTGTGAAAAGGTTATAAATTTCTTTCCAGTCAATTGAATAATATTTTTCCCATTCCACTTCCTTAAATAATAAATCAAAATCATTCCCATGCTTTTTGAGAAGTTTCAATGCATTTTTTGGACCTATTCCTTTTATCCCGCTTTTGTTATAATCTGTACCGACAAGAATGCCCATCACTATTAGCTGCCCCCTATTGATTCCTAAACTCTTGAGATTTGGTTCAAGTTCGATAATCTCAGGGTTGATTGTTTCATACGCCAGTTTATTGGTTCTTTTTCTTCTGCCAGAGATTGATAAATTGCGTATAAGGCAGGGTGAACCAAAAATAAGACTGTCAGAATCCTGGGATGAGACTGCATAAGCATCTCCATTTTTAACGATATAAGCTGCCTGTGCTTCTCCTTCGGAAGGTGCTTCAACAACAGGAATACCCAGTGCATCAAGAAGCTGCTTTGCTTCAACAACCATTTCTTCGCTGAGTCTTGAGGTTCTGCCTGCATATTTTTTCATTTCTTCTATATCTTCTTTTTCAGCAGCTATTTTATATTTAGACTCTGCATCTCTTTTTACCATTGCTCTTCGCTCTTGCTCTTCGAGTTTGAGTTTGGGCGATTTTCCGTCAAAAACATATATCAAATTAATTCCTTTTTCCATTAAATTTGTTGTTCTTGAAAAAAGGCCTGAAAGATGTGAAGTGACATTTCCCTTGCTGTCCATTAAAGGTGTTCCATCCCTCTGTCTTATTGTTGTCAGAAATTGATATAAATGATTAAATGCATCAATCGCAATTGTCTTGCCTGACAATTCATCCACACTAATTTCCTTTTTAAGAAGAATTTCTGATATTTGGACTCCCATTTTTATCACAAAATCTGAGTTGCCAGATTCTTAAACTCATTCTGGAGAGCTTCCTGCGCTTTTTTAGTAAAATCCCCTGTAGTAATGAAAAGAACAGGAAGTTTTTTCATTTCCCCTTTAACATATGCACTGCTCAAATCTGCATCATTGCATCTTTGCTTGTTTTTTGCCTTGCAAAAATAATTAAGTTCACCGACTGGGCTAGGTATTTTTAATATAAATTCCATGTCTGTATTTTTCTTTACAATTATTGCTTCAACAATTGTAATGTTATTTTTTGCAAAATGTTTGTTTAATTTTTCCATAAAATTAGTTTCCAGTGTATTTTCTTTTTCTGTTCTTTTTCTCTGTTTTGATTCTTCTTTTTTCTGAAAAATAGGATGATGATTAGCAGTTTGATTTTGAAGAACTGATTGTTTTTCAGGCTCTTTTTCGTTTTGCTTCAACTGTACCATTGGGATGCTAGGTTTTGCTGATTTTTCATCTGGATAAATTTCATCCAGTTTTTCCCTGATAAGCTGTTCAGTCTCCTGTGATGAAAGAAGATGCCATTTCCAGAAGATTAAATTATCTTCTTTTACCTGAACCTGGAGAGGTTTGGCAAAATCTTTTATTTGCCTTATTGTAACCCTATACAGTGGTTCAAGCTCAAAATCTGCAAGAATTTTTTTCTGTTTAAGAAGATTAAATGCCCTTTGTTCTTTCTCTGGGAGATTTGTGTGATATTTTTCAAGCTGCTCTTCCTGACCAGATAAATAATAAAGAGGACTCCCCCCAACTTTCACAGATGATATTTTCAATTTCCCTGAATCAACCAGTTCAGAAAGCATTGCTGATGAAAAAAGCTGATTTATTTTAAGTTCTGTTGCTATCTGGGCAGGTATTACAGGCCCTTTTTGAGTTACTATTGAGATTATTCTTTCGTGCGATTCCATACTAAAAAACAAAGGAGGGGGATTTATAATGTTTTTGGTAAAAAATAAGCATAATGTTCACCCGTTTAATAAGGAACTCTAAAAAAGAGAAAATTAGGGCCTTACCCAGCGTATTTCATAATAGGTTATATCAGACTCGTCGTCAACTATACCGATAAGAAGTCTTTTCTTGGTAGAATGTGCTACTCTATTTTTTGAAGCAAAATCGTGCCATGTAAGTGTTGAACCTTCATGAACAGGAAAAAGGACCCATTTAGAATGATCATCTCCTGGTTTTACCCCCCTATCATATATCCTGAAATCTGCACCAAACTTGAGTGCAGTCTTGATAATATACCCTCTGTTTCTTATATCCTTAAATGCTGCATATCTTGTCCAGAAATTATGTTCTGATTTCTTTGCTTTTTTGAGAAAATTTGATTCTTCAACCTCTTTGTTTCTGCCGTCAAAAACCTTTATTTTCTTTTTTTCAATGAGATAAAAAGCTTCCAAAAAAGATAGCTGAATTCTGCCATCGTCAAGCTGTTTCCCAAAACCGCCTTGGACAGCCAATTCTTTTGCTGCATCAGAGTTTTCTGTAATAATTTTATCGTTTGTAATAAGTGCTTTTACAACATTCCTTGAACTGTCTTTCTTTGGCATGTATTAATAGAAGAGTAAAGGGCTTAAAAATATTTGTTTTTAAATAGAATTGTCAAGAACCACAGGTCGTAAACTGGTGGGGAATTTCAAACATTTTAAAGAGAAATTGCCAGATTAAACTCCTTAAAAAGATATAGTTAAATATTAGATAAAATGAATAGATTGTATGATAGAAATTACATTTTTAGGAACCAGCTGCATGAAGCCTACAAAGGACAGGAATCCTGCTTCAATTTTTTTAGAGTATAATGGAGAAGGTATTTTGTTTGATTGTGGTGAAGGCACCCAAAGACAGATGAGGCTTGCCAATTTAAAACCTTCAAAAATATCAAAAATATTGATAAGCCACTGGCATGGAGATCATGTGCTGGGCCTTCCTGGTTTGATACAGACAATAGGTTCAGATGGATATGAAGGAACCCTTGAAATTTACGGGCCGAAAGGAAGCATCTCTTTTTTTGAAAACATGAAAAAGTCATTTTATTTTGACATTGTTATGAATATAAAAGTGAAGGAAATTTCAAAAGGTATTTTCTTTGAAAGCAAGGATTATTATCTTGAAGCTGCACTTTTAGAGCATGGTGTTGTAAATCTCGGATTTTCATTTGTTGAAAAAGATAAGAGAAGGATAAATGTTGCATTTCTTAAGAAAAAAGGAATACCTGAAGGGCCTCATCTTGGAAGGCTCCAGGATGGGAAAAATATAGAGTGGAAAGGCAAAAAGATAAATTTTGAAGAAGCAACAAATATTGTTAAAGGCAAAAAAATTGTGTATATAACAGATACATTACTGACAAAGAATTGCTATGTTCTCTCAAAAGATGCAGATCTTCTCATATCTGAAGCAGTTTATACAGAGGAAATGAAAGAAAAAGCCATTGAACACCACCACATGACTGCTTCACAATCTGCACATATTGCAAATGAGAGCAATGTCAAAAAACTTGTCTTGACTCATCTGAGCCAGAGATTTAAATCAACAGAACCGATAGAAAACGAAGCTAAAACATATTTTAGCAATGTTGTTTGCGCATATGATTTAATGAAAATAAAAGTTTGAAACTGTTTTATTTGATGTTGTTGTTATAAAATTAACAATAAGGACAAAAAATAGATAATGTCATTTTTTGATGGCAAGAAATATATCTGAAGATTTTATTGTTTTTCTGCCTGCATGCCCTGCAAACTCAGATGCATCTTTTGATATTTTTTCTGCTTCTTCTTCCAAATAATTTTTGAGTTTCTCTTTTGAACCTTCTGAAACTCTGTCTGCCCCGCAAACTCTTAATATTTTTTCCATTGATGCTAAGGGGAGTGTTCTTTTCATATATATTACATAATTATTTTATTATATAAAGGTTGTTATATGGAAAATTATATATTGGTTGATATTGTTTAATAATAATATGTCACATAAAAGTGTTGGAACAAAAGGAGAAAGGGGCATTCTCAAAATGTTTTGGGATAATGGCTGGGCAGCAGTGAGAACTCCTGGCTCGGGTTCAGCCAGATTCCCGAGCCCCGATATAATTGCGGGAAAAAAGGATAGAAGAATAATTATAGAAGCAAAAATAACAAAAGAAAATAAAAAATATTTTGAGGAAAAAGAGATAAGGGAATTAAAATATTTTGGAAATTTATTTGGTGCTGAAATATGGGTGGCTGTCAGATTTAAAGGAGAAAATTGGCTTTTTATTAATGTTGAAGATTTAATTTTTTCTGGTAAAAGTTATTCAATTGATAAAGAAAACGCCAAAATGAAGGGGTTGTTGTTTGAAGAAATAATTAAATAAAAATTTAAATAAATGTAAAAGATAATTAATAAAAATTTATTTTCGTTTCTTTTTAATTACACCAAACTTTTTCTCTATTAAATTTTCTTCTTTTTCTATCTTTAATTCTTCCTGCATAACACGTGCTGTTATTCTTTCTATGTTTTCATCCATTCTGGATATTCTTCTTTCTAGAAGAACCAAAATCCTTAAACTATAAACAATAGCTGCAAGTGTTCCAATAATTATAGATAAAGTAACAATCTCAACTTGGTCCAAAACCATTATTACCCCTCCTTTTTAATATATAATTAAATGTTTATTATTTATATATTTTATATATACCAATATAAAAATGTTTCCATACCCAAGGCTCTGCCCTAAAAGCTGTTTTTGCCGTCAATATTATGAGCATCAGTTTCTTGGACATTTGGTGAAAAGGGGATTGCAGGGGGAATTTTCACCTTTAATGATGCCATTATAATGCGGACCGGCGGCAAAAACCGGGCTGAAGGCGGGATTCAGGGCAGAGCGTATACACAACAAAATATGAAGATGTTGTTTTATTATTTGTTTTATATATTTTTATAATAGATAAATGTATTGTGTGATGTTTGTTTTTAGGCGAGCCTTTGAAAGAACCCTCTGGGCTTTAGCCCAGAGATGAATTTCAAATTCAAAGGCGAGCAATAACTTTTTCTTGTTTAAAATAAAAAAATAAAATGCTGTAGCAAAATGCTACAGCT